>Ga0163203_1000013_pt1 | contig 43724 bp, 13 predicted proteins | sample PL_2010_330m_FD_113534 | JGI IMG/M metagenome (GOLD analysis project Ga0163203, IMG submission 113534) | Freshwater microbial communities from Powell Lake, British Columbia, Canada to study Microbial Dark Matter (Phase II) - PL_2010_330m | ecosystem: Environmental > Aquatic > Freshwater > Lake ... | reverse complement strand
AGCCGCCCGTTATAAGAACAGCCCCTCTGGATCCACCGTTCAAGGCGTCAAACCGCACATTCTCAATGAATACCTCGTCCCTCTTGAAAGAATAATCATAGAAACCCATTATCCTCCCCCTGTAATCATCCATGTTTGTAATGTCCGGGCTCAGCGCGGCGGTTATCTTGTAGCGGGGGGACTCCCTTCGGATGAATTCAAGATAATTCGCTATTTCAAAAGAGTCCTTATTCTCCAGATAATATCTGTAATCGTTCTTGTTAAGCGAAAACGCGAAGATATTCTTCAGGATAGCCAGGTTGCGTGAAAGCGTATTAAGGCGCCTCTCCGTGTCGTTCCTGTACAACCGTTCCTTTATCTGTGCCTCTAGCTCGTCCATCTCTTTCATGACATCGGAACGGTCCACGGCCTCATAACTGGATACATATTCAATATAAGTGGAAAGTGCTGGAAAACGTTTAACATTAATTTTTAGTTCCCGGCCCTTTTTCAAGAGATACCCGTAAAATTCCTTGTGTGATATCTTTCTGTTTTTGAAATCCAGGGACATGATCACCAGTTCGCTTATCTCCTGCTTCGAAAGCCTTTTCTTGAGCATTTCCACCAGTTCGTTTCTCTCCATGTTGGCTTCCTTGAAATCCACGTCCTTCTCCTGGCCCATCGCCCGCAGGAGCATCTCCAGGTTCTGAAAACTGGAGATCTGTATATTGTTTTTTTTGCCCCTGTCGACCAGGAACTCGAGATAATCACGGAAATCCATCTTTTCCGCTTTATACTCATTATACGCCCTGTCTATTCTCAACAGGTCAGGAGTGTATATATGCCTCTTCAGGTTCTCCATGATGCGGGTGAGCTCATTAAGATATTTTTCCGCCGCGGCCTTGTAGGATAAAAAATCCCTGTACACGTTCAGATTCGCGAGATACAGGTCTTTATCTTCAACGCCCCACAACGTCACCTTTCCTGGATTGTTTCCAGCGTATAGCTCGGCTCCGTTTATCTCTCCCTTTTTCGCGAAATATTCGGATACTTCCCTGCGGACAGCCCGGTTAGTGATCGAAGTGAGCGGGGTGAGGTCGTAATCTCCAACTCCGCCTTCAAGGTTTATCATGCTGATACCATATTCGCGGTTAAGGTAGTCGATAATATCGTAGATCTTGCGCTGCGCGAAATAATTACAGTGGGCGTCCTGGATATGGATGATGAACCTGTCGGATGCGCTTTCATACTTGTATTTTATTTCCCCCAGGTGAGCCGGGACAGTAAAGGTATCAGGTTTGAACTGGGCAAATAATCCCACTTCTTTTCCCGGAACTTCAAACGGAATTCTTTCTATTCCCACTGCTGGTCTGGCATTCACATAGATAAAACTCACGAAAAAAGCCGTGATGACCCCGATACAGGTGGCCTTTTTTATCATGTAATGCCTGTTTAAATACAAATTGAACATGTTGTTTCTCCGTTTATACTCTTTAAATGTTTTGAGTATTAAAATCAAATTAATTATGATAATTATTCAGAACATAAGCCAGAAAGATCGGTCTCAATCTCCCACTATAAAGTATACCTATGCCGGCCGGGGAAACAGCTAAAAAATATTCTTAATTTTTTAAACCTTAACATACAACGAGTATTACCACCTGGTGTGAACTGAGAGTCCCCCCATTTTTCCTGAATTGGGAAAACCCCACTTTTCAGTCCTTATCGTTTCCATAAAAATATGCTATACTATGGCTATGAAAAGATCGGGTTTTGTCTCAATATCCGGACAGCCAAATGTCGGCAAATCCACGCTTTTGAACGGGGTTTTGAAGGAAAAAGTGGCTATAATCAGCAGAAAGCCTGAGACTACCCGCGACAATATCCGCGGAATACTGACACAGAAAGACTGCCAGATCATTTTCACGGACACGCCGGGGATCCACAAACCCCACAATCTTTTGGGCAAGGTCATGCTTAGCCGCGCGCAGTCATCCCTCCTTGAATCAGATATCATACTATTCATGACAGAGAAGAAGTTCGCCTTGAATAAAGAGGACCAGAACATCATATCCCGATTGCCGAGTCCCAAAGGCGATAAAACCGTCATATTTATCATAAATAAAACGGATAAGGTCAGGAATAAAAAGTTGCTGCTGCCTGTTATTAAAGAGGCTAAGAAAAGCTACCCCTTTGACGAGATCTTCCCCATGTGCGCCCTGGACCGGACTGACCTGGACAGGCTCCTGGAGATCATAAAATCCTACCTTCCGGAGGGCCCTTTCCTCTACCCGGAAGACCAACTGACAGATAAAGACGACCAGTTCATGATACAGGAGATAATAAGAGAAAAAGTGTTAGCCGAAACATATGAAGAAATTCCGCACTCTGTGGCAGTGGTCATAGAGAGTGTGGATGAGGACGGGAAAAACAAGGTATTAAATATCCACGCTATCATATACGTGGAACGCACGTCCCAGAAATCCATAATCATCGGTAAAAACGGGGCTAAACTTAAAAAGATAGGAGAACTGGCGCGTATTGAGATCGAAAAGTTTCTTTCCCGCCACGTGTATCTGGACCTGTGGGTCAAGGTGTATGAGAAATGGAAGAAAGATCCGCAGGCGCTCAGGGAGATCGGGTATTCGGATTAGGCGTTCACTCCAAACCTGGCAAGTTGTTCCCGCAATGCTTCGTGTCCCGTGAACTGGAACGCATGCAGGCCCAGCACCCTTGCAGCCTTTATCAGCTCCGGGCGGTCGTCAGTGTAAAAAATATCCTTTGCCAGGGTCCCGGTAAGCCGCATGGCTTGCTTGTAAACGTCCGGGTGGGGCTTTAGCTTTCCAGTCTCATGCGACAGGACATAGTGGTCAAAAAGCCCAAGAACCTCATACTTTTCTCTCAAAAAACCGTAATGAGATTCGTTCGTGTCTGATACGAGCGCAAGCGGGATATCCGGATACTTCTTCTTGATATTTCTTACGATCCCTTCCACCTCCGGGTAAGGGGAAAATATGCTGTTCCATATCCGGTAAAACTCTTCCGTTTTTATTTTCATTTTGAAATAGCGGCGGGTCTTGTTGTAGAACTGGGAAGAAGTGATCTCCCCCTGCATATACTTTACCCCATTGTCCGACTCCAGAATATAATCCAACAATCTTCCATCGGGCACATAGCCGTAAGGTTCATACCCTTTTTCAAGTATGCCCATGTCGAAATTTATTATCACCTTGCCCAGATCAAAAAATATAGCGCCTATCTTCCTCATGTTATCAGCATCTCTGCCTTCCTGTGGTCATCGACAATACTTTCCCCGGAATAGCCTGATCCCTTTTTTCAGGAACTCCTTTGACCCTTTATACTCTATCGTTTTAAGCGCGTCCCCTGCCCAGAACCATCGTCCCTTTTCTATTTCAGACGTCTGGATGACGAGTTTTTCCCTCGCGTTCGCCTTTACCAGGAACATGTGCACTGTTTTGAATATGCGTTTCCCCTGCAGGGTGAAAAAATACTGCTGTTTTCCGAGTCTTTCCTCTATCCGTATCTTTTTAAGGCCTGTTTCCTCGGATATCTCGCGCAGTGCCGCCTCCTCGGACGTTTCTCCCTTTTCAATATGGCCTTTCGGCCAGATCCAGTGCCCGTAACTGTCCTTGATAAGCAGGACCCTGGGCCGGCCCTTTTCCTTTTTTATTATCACTCCTCCCGCGCAAAATTGTCTGACCATTTGAACGCGCTCCTGATCCTATAAATATTACAGCTCAATGACCGCCTCTTTATCATCAGCACCGGGCCAGGTGCCTCCCGACACTTCCCAGACCTCGTAATCCTCATCCGAAAGTTCTTCAAGAAAACGGCTGCGCCTCGCGATTACCGTGCCCATCTGGTAGTCGTATCTCGTAGCTGGATGGACAAGATACAGATATTTCCTGGCACGCGTTGCCGCCACGTAAAAAAGCCTGCGCTCTTCCTCTATTTCAGAGCTGCCGGCCATGGCCTTCGGATGCGGGAACTGCCCCTCGCAAAGACCTATGACCATAACAGCGTCCCATTCCAGGCCCTTTGCCTGATGTATGGTCGAGATCACGAGGTGTTCGTCCTCGTCTTCCGCGTCCGCGACTGTCTCTCCCTTGAAGCTTTCCCTCAACGTGATGTCGCTCAAAAAATCCCTGGCCGAAGCGTAATCATGCGAAAAATTGATAAGCTCATGGATATCATCGATCCGGTCCTTCGCGTTCTCGAAATTCGCCAGTATATGTGTTTCATATCCTGCTTCCATAACGGCGCTTATCATGTTACCCGGGGCCTTGCCACTTTTAAGGCCGCTTACCGCGTTCATTATCTTCAGGAACCAGGCATACCCGCTCCGGACCTTTTTCGGAACGATCCTGGAAATATCGCTCTTTAAAAACCGGGCGAGATCAGCGCCGCCTTTCCGGAAATGCTCGTATATCCTGTTGGCATATCCGGGACCGATGCCCGGGCAAAGCGTCAGAGCCCGGATCCACGATATCTCATCCGTGGGGTTGACCGTTAATTTAAGATATGACAGGACGTCCTTGATGTGCGCCTGTTCAAAGAAACGGATGCCACCGCGGACAATATAGGGAATGCCCCTTTTAACAAGCTCCATTTCAAGCTCGGCTGACTGGTAGTGGGCCCTGAATAGAACGGCGATATTCTTCATCTCGACCCCTTCTCCCCTCATCTCCAGCACTCTTTGCGCGACAAACGACGCCTGGGCGTAGAGGTCTTTCGTTTCCACGAGCGCGGGTTTTTTCATGCATGGATTTACCGCGCGCAGTTCCTTGTTGAACTGGTTATCATTATTCTGCAGGGAATCATTGGCAAGATGAAGTATTTCCGGCGTGGACCGGTAATTGGTCTCGATCCTGAATATCCTGGTATCATCGAACCTTTCGGGGAAGGTAAGGATGTTTTCCACGCGTGCGCCCCGGAATGAATAGATGGACTGGGCGTCGTCCCCGACGACCAGGACGTTACGGTGGAAACTCGCCAGTATATCCACTATGTCCGCCTGTATGTGATTGGTGTCCTGATATTCATCCACCATTATGTAGCGCATCTTTTCGGTAAAGCGTTTGCGGGCAGCGGGAACGTTCTCCAGGACCCATCTCCATTTCACGAGGAGATCGTCGTAATCCATGCTGTTCGAACTCTTCTTCTTCTTATCATACAGCTCTTTTATACCTTCCATCTCGCCGGAGAACTTCATAAAATAAGGATATCTTTCGGAGATCACATCCTCTACCGTCTTGTTAGTATTGACCGAGAAGCTTATTATGGACTGGACAACGGACGGTTTAGGGAACCTTTCCCGGCTGTCGCTGTTATTCTGCTTCTTCATGCAGGACTTTATAAGGTCCCTGGAATCCCGTTCATCAAGTATGCCGTAATCCCTTTTGAACCCCACCTCTGGCGCGAACATGCGCAATGTCCTGTTCCCAATATGATGGAAGGTCCCGCTCCATAGCCCCTTTGGAGTATACTTGAGCAGCATCTCGGCCCGGTCCCGCATCTCGCGGGCCGCTTTGTTCGTAAAAGTCATAAGAAGGATGTTCTGCGGGGGGACCCCGCGTTCCAGCAGGAACGCCAGACGGTATATCAGGGTGCGGGTCTTGCCGCTGCCCGCGCCGGCGAGGACCAGGCATGGGCCTTCCGCGCCTGTCGCGACTTCGTACTGCTCCCGGTTCAAGTTCCCCTTGAAATCTATGTGCGTCTCTACCTTGCCGGTATTTTCATGTAATACGTATTTTTTCATGGTACGCGGTCACTGCTTCCGCATGAACTGGCTGACAACATTATGGCGGGTGAAGAAAACTATAACGGATAATTCAAATATTGTGACCAGAACGGTAAAAACCATCATGTACCTGTAAACGGGTCCGACGAGTTCCGGCGGAACGTTCACTGCCTGGGACAAAAGATAATCCCTGAAGTTGGTCATCACGGTCCTGTTAAATATAAATCCTAAAACGACGCTTATTGAGGTAAGGCCGACCATGACCTTCCTGGCCCAGTCTTCAAGCTTCAATATGCGGGCCCCGCAGTAAAGAGCGCAGATCCCGTAAAAGATCGAGAACGCATAAACTCCGATGGTCATAACTGGAGGCAAGCCTTTGAACATTATCGCGAACTGCCTGTAGTTGCCTATTCCTATCAGGTTATAGACCCCGTAAATTATAAGTAATGTGCCGAAAACCCTGATCCCTTTATTCATTTTTCACTTTTCATTTTTAATCGAAACTTCTATACCTTCCATATTTCCTTCGCGTACTCCGAAATAGTCCTGTCGCTTGAAAACCTGCCGGCGCTCGCGGTGTTTATTATAGATTTCTTCGTCCATCCCGTCCTGTCCCGATACGCCTGCGAGACTATATCCTGGGTAAGCGCATAATCCTGGAAATCCGCGAACACCATGAATTCATCCCGCTCGATAAGCGATGTAATAAGGGGCTCGAATATGTCGGTCTCGTGACGCGAAAAAAAGTTATCCTGCACCAGGCCGATCACCTCGGATAAAAGAGGGTTTTTCTCCAGATATTTGCGCGGATCATACCCTTTCTTCTTCATTTCCGCGATCTCATGCGCCTTCAGACCGAATATGAAGATATTCTCCCGGCCCACTTCTTCCGCTATCTCTATGTTCGCCCCGTCAAGGGTGCCTATGGTAAGGGCGCCGTTGAGCATGAACTTCATATTACCGGTGCCGGAAGCCTCTCTTCCGGCGGTGGATATCTGCTCCGAGAGGTCGCTTGCCGGAAATATTTTCTCCGCGAGTGAAACATTGTAGTTTTCCAGGAACACCACTTTCAATTTATCGTTCACTTGAGGATCGCTGTTTATCACGTTCGCTATATTGTTTATGAATTTGATTATAAGTTTGGCCCTCACGTATCCAGGGGCTGCCTTGCCTCCGATTATCGCCGTTCTGGGGATCCAGTCCTTCCCGGGATCGTTCTTTATATTCGCGTAGTGGGAGACCAGATAGAGCGCGAACAGGACCTGTCTTTTATATTCGTGTATCCTTTTGACCTGGACGTCAAATATGGAATCGACGTCCGCGATAATGCCTGTGGTATCCTTGATATAGTCCGCCAGCTGCGCTTTGTTCTCCCTTTTTATGCCGCGCCATCTGTCCCTGAAGGACGCGTCATCCGCGTAATCGGCTATTTTTTTGATCCCGTTAAGGTCCCTCACCCACTCATCCCCTATGGTCCCGGTTATAAGCCCGGATAAACGCGGATTCGCTTTTTTCAGCCACCTTCGCTGCGTTATGCCGTTGGTCTTGGAATTGAACCTGTCGGGGTAAAACTCGTAAAAATCCCTGAAAAGCGTCGTCTTTAAAAGCTCTGTGTGCAGTTTTGAGACGCCGTTCACCGAATGGCTCCCCACAATGCACAGATGGCTCATCCTTACTCTTCTCTCGCCGCTTTCTTCTATCAAAGACATGTCCTTCATTTTCCGCGGATCGCCCGGATACCGGTCGGAGACCTCTTTGAGGAAACGCGTGTTGATCTCGTAGATTATTTCCATGTGCCTGGGCAATAGTCTCTCAAAAAGGGACAAGGGCCAGGATTCGAGCGCTTCGGGCATCATGGTATGATTTGTATAAGCAAAGGTCTTTACCGTTATATCCCAGGCTGTGTCCCAGTCAAGGCCATCCTCGTCCATCAATATACGCATAAGCTCTAATATAGCCACGGCGGGATGGGTATCGTTCAGCTGGATAACGGTCTTATCCGGAAAGGTCTTGAAATCCGTGTTATGCATCTTGAACCTGCGGATTATGTCCTGTATTGAAGCTGACGTGAAAAAATATTCCTGTTTCAGGCGAAGTTCGCGTCCCTGATACTGGTTGTCGCTGGGATAAAGCACGCGCGATATGTTCTCGGACATTATCTTCTTTTCGCACGCCTTTACGTAATCCCCGTCGTTGAAAAATTCCAGGTCGAATTCTTCCGTGCTGCGCGCGGACCACAGTCTCAGATTGTTCACGACATCGTTCCTGTAACCTGGGACGGGAATGTCATACGCGACAGCGAGGACGTCGTCGGTATCCACCCATTCCAGTTTCGGATTTCCATCCCCGTCCTCGGGCCTGACGGTTTTGCCGTAGAACTTGATCCTCAGGGTATATTCATGCCTCTCGAACTCCCAGGGGTTCCCGAGAAGAAGCCATTCTTCCGGGAGCTCGACCTGGCAGCCGTCCACTATCTTCTGTCTGAAGATGCCGTAATCATACCTTATGCCGTAGCCGGTCGCGGGGATACCCAGAGTAGCCATGGAATCCAGGAAGCACGCCGCGAGCCTGCCAAGACCGCCGTTACCCAGCCCCGCGTCCGTTTCCTGTTCATACAGGTCTTCCACGTTCAGCCCCAGTTCGGAAACAGCCCTATCGCACTCTTCGGATAACCCCAGATTCAGGATATTGTTCGCTAAAAGGCGGCCTATGAGGAATTCCATGGACAGATAATAGACCCTTTTACAGTTCTCATCGTGATATCTCTGTTGGGTCAGTATCCACCGGGAGATCAGCCTGTCCCTGATCGAGAGCGCCATGGCGTCAAAGTTATCATATGCGGTGGCCGTATAATGGTCCTTGGCCAGGGCGTATTTGCGGTTATGTATGAAGTCCTTCTTCAGGCTCTCTATGGCCGCTTCATCTAAATGGTCGTTGTCTATATCAGGCACTTTTCTTCTTGCTGATCTTTTTAAGCTCTTCTCTTATCCGCGCGCCGGTCAACTTGTCCACATGCCCTGCTTCCAGCCCGGCGGCTAACAGCCTCTTCCTCTGGGCCTTTATCCTTTGCTTCTTTTTAGCGCCTACCTTTTGTGGCCTATCTCTGTATTTTTTACGTGGTCCTGGCATATATTCTCTCCCCGCTCTCTTTTAATTGGATAATTCCATCAAAACTGTGTGTATTATACACTAATCCGCTCTCTTTTCAACCGATTTCCTCATATCACCCTAACCCGCATCCACCTCGTAGGTGGAACAAGGTTCTATTCCAAAAATAGCGACTTGATTCTGGCTAATTCTCGCTGGTAATCTATTCTGGACTCTGTAAACTCTCTATAATTAGTAGAACCAATATTGATCAGACTAGAAAAATTGCATATCCTTTCCCTATCTTTCATCTCTCCCAAGAACTCCTTATAGGAAGAGAATTTCCATTGCTCAGGCTTATTCACTAAATTTGCAGTCACCGGGTTTAGATGAACATACCTGGTCAAATGCATCATCTGTTCGTCGTTCTCCAAGATAACATTCTTAAATCTGCTCTCCCATAAAGGACCTTTCCTATTTATTTTAATATTAAAATAGCGGGTATAACTATTAAGTATCCTGCTCATAAAGATTGAAACCCCCCTCTCTTTTACCTGTTTTAAGATTAAATGAATGTGTGTTGGCATAATACAATAAGCGATTATCTCGACTAAATCGCCTCTTTCAACTAAACATCCTTGATGAAAATCTTTTTGGCCTTTTATTTTTAGAAAAGCGGAGAATTTTAATCTAAGGTTTGTCTTTTTATAATATCTAAACAAGTCTGCCATTCTTTCATACTCTTCATTGCGCCTAAATACTTTAAACCCATAAATACTTTTAGAAAAGATATGATAAGCTTCTCCCTCGACTAATGGAACTATTCTATTTTTTCCCATACTGTTCACACCTGCTTTGATGTTGATTTATTTTAATTTTTAAACCGAAAATGTTTCCACCTCGTAGGTGGAGATATTGGTTCTAAAATTAAAGACACAAAAAGTGGAGATTTTCTTTCAGTTTTTGGGGGAATTTTCTGGTTAATACCCTACTTCCACCTCGTAGGTGGAAGTAGGTAAGGGTTATTCTCCTTCGATGAAGGAGATGTCCTCTGTATAGCGGGTGTCCGGATTTTTTCGCATGTAATCAATAAAGAATTCGGCCTTATTCGTCAGGTGTCTGTTGGTATCGATCTCTATGGCCTTCTGCAGTTCTTTATACGCGAACGCGCGGTTATGGTAATAGTTATAATAGCACACGGCTAAATTATAATGGGCCCTCTGGTCGTCGGGCTTCAGTTCAACGATCTTTCTGTATCCTATCATGAGGTCATTATATTTTTTCGTGGTCAAGTACATATAGTTCATCTTGTGCAGGCATGACACATAAAAATCCTCCAGGCTCTCATCCATGGAGACAAGGACATCCATTTTCTTCTCAAATGTCCTGAACTGTTCCATCCCCTTCCAGGGTTTTTTCTCGAAAAAATAAGCCCTTCCGATGAAAAAATAAGGCTGTGGATACTCCGGATTTATCTTGGCCGCTTTCCTGAAAAACCTTATCGCCTCTTTCCTCTTCCCTTTTTCCCAGCATATCTCCCCCAGCCGGGTAGCGGCGATATAATCTCCTTTGTCGACATACAGTGTTTTCTTCAGGGCCTTTTCTTCGTCTATGATCCCGGTCTCCCCCGTAGAAGCCCAGGCCTTACAAATGCTTACAGGCAATGTCACCGATACTGACAAGAGTAAAACGATTATTATTCCTGCTGGTATTCTTGTATCCATGCGGGTACTTTACTGATCTTTGAGACGGATCTGTTCGGCGCGCTCTTCGGCCTTTTTTGCCGATTCCTCATCACCTGTTCTTTTATGAGCCTCTGCCATGTCATCGAGGACGACAGCTAAAGATGGGTGGTCCATGCCATTCGCCTTTTCGATTATTTTAACGGCGCGGCCATAAAAAGTAAGCGCTTCCGGATATCTCTCCTGAGCCTTACGCACCCCTCCATATTCATACAGGATCTGTCCGATATTAGAATGCTCCGGGCCGAGCTCTTTTTCCAATATGCCCAGCAAGCGTTCATATGCCCGGGCCGCTTTTTCATATTTCTTCTGCAGCAAGTAAAGATTCGACAGCATATAAAGAGATGCTGAGCACGGCAAAGCGTCCTTTCCAAGAAATTTTTCTTTCAATTTCAGAGACCTTTCACAGAAACGCTCTGCCTCGCCGTATTTATCCTGCATATAATATGAGACGACCATGTTATCAAGGACCCTGGTTATAGTGACGTCCTTTTTACCGAATATCTTCTCATCTATTGACAGGGCCTGTTTCAAAAGGTCCTCGGCCTTATCAAACCTGCCGGCAGCCTGGTAAATAATCGCAAGATTATTCAAGGATGCCGATACATCAGGGCTCTCCGGCCCGTATCTCTCTTTTGTGATCTCCATGGCATTTTTAGCCGTGACGATCGCATCTTCATATTTCCCCTCCTTGTAGAGCTTCACTGCTTTCGCATTGAGTTCGTCCAGGACATCTTCCTGAGCAAAAGCACAGGATGAAGCAGAAAAAGCAGCTATCACTATTATCTTAATAAATAATAACTTCATATGCTGTATCCCCGGGCACAACTATATCACAGTTATTGATAAATGTAAACTTGCCCTGGGAACGCGGGATCTATATCAGGAAAGTGTCCCCTTCAGCCCGTAGGCTGGCAGGAGGATTCGGGGGAGTGTATCCTCTTTGTGAGAAAGGGGACACATTCCCTGATATAAATTTATACAAAGCGCTTTATACGGCAGCCGCAACTTCATGCAAGCTGTCGATAAACGCTCTTACAGCCTCACCGATATCAAGTCTCGCTATCCTGACCAGTGTATGAAGAACGTCCTTGAGGCGCGTCATGATATCGTTTATCGTATCTTCTCCGCATCCCATAGCCACTATGCTGGGAGCCTTGCGTTCATCCGCCGCCCGCCTTAAAAGGTTCATGGCCGCTATCGCGGGTATAAGGCGGTGTATCCTTTTCGCGGCCTCGTCATCAGGCGCCAGCATCTCTTCACCGGCTATGACAAAGTTCGCGCCTTGGGTCCCGGCATCTTTTACATTGATTATGATCTTGTCCGTCATAAATTCACCTGTGGCTATTGAAACCGAAGGCAAAGGTATATCCTTGCCCATATCTTCCAGGTGCCCCTTGACCTGCTCCGACAAAGGCACCTCTTCCAGAATCCTGTCCATCTGGGAAAGGTTATCCGGCATCTCTGCCCCGGGGATGAATTCGGTCAGATCAACACCGGGTTCTGTTATCACGGTTATATGCAAAAGCGGGGCTTTCCCGGCAAAATCCAGGAGAGCCGGCACCATGTATTCAAGTCTAAACCCCGAATCTTTCCTGGCATCGATCACTATGGACTGAGGCGCCTCTTTTGGGATGAGACCGGCATTTCTGAATTCAGACATGAGTCCCACGACTTCATCCTCCATGCCTTGAGCCATGGCGATGCCTTCATGGCGCATGAGTATCCTGTTTATATCATCCCTGGATCTATCCCGCAGAAAATCATCCAATCCGGCGTGTAAGGCAAGCAGTTTCTTTTCAGGCGCTTCAACCGGCAATCCCATGCTTTGAGTCTCTTCATAATCTTTAAGCGCCCGGACGTTCTCCCTGACCCAGGCTTCCTGATCTCCCGGGGCAATACCCGCGGGCAGAGCCGTATCAGGCGCCACGCCGGAGATGTAAGCCGCATAAAGCGATCCCAGGACACCTTCTTCCATGGGTCTTTCTTGCGGCATTGACACACTTACTACCTGCATCGCCCCTTCAAGGTCCGTCTTGTCCAGGTTCCTGATGGACCGGGCATCCAGACCCGCCAGATACGGATACATGTCCACAAAAGACTGCCTCTGGGCCTGTTCAACAATCTTGTCCATATTCTCAAGCACATCTTCGGGGGTCATATCAACAAGGAACCTTGTTACCGGACCCATTACAGTTTCCATTTGTTTTATTCCCGCTTCGCCTCCTTCTTTTATCGAAATAAATCGAATATCAGGATATTCCCCACTCAACCGTTCCATCTCATCTTCATCACCTTCCACAACACCTACAACAGCCACGGAAGGAACAGCTTCTACCGGAGGCGGGAGCGGCATCTCGGGAAGCAGTCCGGGCAACCCGACCTCTTTTGTCGCGTAATTGAAGATCTGTCTCCTTGTAATCGTGTTCAATGTGAATACCGTTAAATTGGCAAACGCGTGAAAACCAATTGCTATTCCGATAAGGGCCGCAGGGGCCAGATCAAAAGGAGCGAATAACACCAGTAACGGCAGGGCAAAGCTTCCAAGAGATACCATCCATGCCATTCTTCTTTCACCCCTATGTTCCTGTATAAACTTCACAATAAACGGTATCTGCATTATCGCAAAAAATACTCCGAATATCGTCCCCATGGGGACAATTCCGAGAAGCGCCCATATGCTGCTGATGCCCCTGAATCCCGCTAATAACGTTACCCCTACCGGTATACCGAAATATGTCAGCCTTTCAAGAACCGGAGCTTTTATCAGGTGCTTCCTTGCCTCTTCTCCCCTGTCCCATCTCATTTGCACGGGGCTTAAATTTCTTTCCTCAGCAATATCCGTTCTTATACGGGCGATGAACCGGTCCTCCTCCCGCCTTGCTGCCGTGTCTTTTACTTTGGCGTATAAGATCGCAAGAGCCACATGTGCTTCCAGGAATTTAGGCCATAAAGACACGGCTCTTTCGAGATATTGTCTTTGTTCCCTGCTACCTCCTCGAGCCTTCTTTCCGAGTTCCAGATATTTTTCAGCGATCAACATCCTTGCGGAAGGCGTCATGCCAGGATCCAATGCTCCCATTATTTTCAGGGAATATTCAGCGCTATCCGTTTCACCAGCCGCCAATTGCATACGCATCTTGGCAAAGACGAATTCTGCCCTGTCCTCGTCACTTCTTGGATTAATGGAACGCAAAACAGCGGTTGCTCCTGCCCCGTTACCGGAGATCATGTCAAGGTATGCGGCGGCAAGTCCAAAGGTCACGTCTATATCAGGATTAAGATTGAACACGGAATCCATTTTCAGAGTATTTTTAATGTCATTTACCGTATCAACAAATGTCATGATCTGAAGCTGTAATACGGGATCCTGCAGTTTTAGCCCGCGCATCACCGGCAATGCGGCTTTCATAAGGCGGATGATCTCCTGTCCTTCGGTATCCTTCAGTTCATCGATCCTCGCGAATAATGCCCGCGCAACTTCAACCCGGCCTTCATCAAGCATACCGTCCTTACCCTGAAAAGTCGTATTGAATAGACCCCCAAGAGCAGCCATATCCTCTGATCGGATTATGGCTTCGATCACAAATGGTCTGGTATCATCACTGAAAAGTTCTTCCACTCTCTCTCTTCCGTAGAAATTCACCAGTCCCTGCAATGCTTCCGAGTTTGACGGATCAAGCTTAAGGGCGGCCTTGTAATATTCCTCGGCTTCCTGCCGCGCCTGTGACCTATCTGTTTTTTGATTATCACGCCATAATGAACTGGCCCGTCCGGAAAATAACCGGCCTACCTCCAGGGCCAGACGGGATTTTTCCGCTTTATCCTCCGGGGTGCTTACCACAACGGATATGAATTCCTGCTCCGCTTCGCTGATAAGATCGCGCAGGGGCTTCTTTTCCTGATCGCCAAGACGCATGATATTGCACGTTGCTGCGAGTAATTGCGCTTTCTTCGATGTTCTTATCCCCCGCAGCAAAGCGAGAAGGTGTAAGGCCTTGGCGGTGTTTCTCTCTCCAACAAGCCTTTCCGCCATAATAAGTCCGCGGTGGAAGAACATGTCTCTGATCCCCGGTTTTATTGCCGGCTTTTCTTCTCCGGCGCCGCGTATGGACATATCCGCGAATTGTCTCAACTCGGATCCGCGAGTAACATCCTCCCTGTCACTTAACCTGAACCATTCTTCAAAGATATTCGAACCAGTCTCCTGTCTATTCTGAAAATTTCCGGACAATTCACGCATGAACCTGTTCTGGATACCTTTTCTCTTGCTCCCATCCGGGTCATTGGTATCGCTCAGGCCGGCATATTCAGCAATGTACGCCTTTCTCATAAAATAATCCAATATGGCGTCTGTGATCTTATTTACCTCTTCGATGTTGCCCTTATCATCTTTTACTTCACTCTCCTTGTCTTTGTCCTTTTCCACAGCTTCATCCAGCAAAGAAAGCGCTTCTTCAAATTCTCCCTCTTTGACCTTGTCCCTGGCTTTCCGGATCAGCTGTTCGGCAGTTTCCTCAGCCGGGACCTCTTCGCCGAGCCTCTCGAGCCCATTTCTCGCTTCCATGTTTTCGGGATTAAACTTGACAGCCATGGTAAGGGCGCCTTTTGCATTGTTGAAAGACGCTTCAGCCTCCGCGGAATGTTTCTTCTCCTGATGTAAGATCATGTTATCCGCGTGCAATTTTCCTATTTCAGTATTTATATCAGACATGCGTGCTTGAAAATCCTGCCATTTCTTCCTCTGTTCGGCAGATCTCATGTTCACGAAACGGGTTGTCATCAGGGTGGAAAGCGCAGTCAGATTTGAAATAAGACTATTCCTTACAGCCGGTTTCCTGTCTTCATCCGTGGCGAATTCGAGCGCCTTGCGGAGTAGATCCGTTCCCAGTAAAAGTTTCTTCTCTTTCCTCCAGAAAAGTCTCCTGAACCTGCTCATCAAGGTCCCTTTATCTTCCTCATATGCCTTTGAAAGCTTTTCCTTTATGTCTTTATTTTCTTTCAGGGAGGAATCCAGGTCTATTGCCTTTTCATAATTCCTTATAGCTCCATGGTGTTTCTCTTTATCAAAGTCGTTATTCCCCCTTCTCACAAATTCACCCGCGGTCTGCTTCTCCATTTTTCTCGCGCGCGATCTTAACGCGATGTTCCTCGGGAAATAAAGGATATAAGTCCTGGCGAGACCGCGAACCACCAGCGCGGTATTCTTCAGGCTTTCATCTGCTGTGACTGCTTCTTTGATCAAATTCCTCGCTTTTCTGCCCCTGCCTGTCAGCAACCCCATGATCAGATTAGCCCTTACCCTGAGATCATTGTCCCTTGAGTCCAATACCATTTCCAGGTGTTCTTGAAGCCCTTGCAACTTGTTCAAGACGGTTCTATCCCTTGGGATCGCATCTAATATTGCCTGAAGGAAAGGCGCCTTTAAAACATCCTTTATTCTCTTATCAAATAATGCATTTCCTATAAAGCCCCTGGACCTGTCAGTGATATTCTTTAATGCGGCATCGGCAGCCAGACGAGCGGCATCGGCGTCTTCTCCCAACACAGAGAGTTGCTCGAAAATATCAAAAAGGTTATCTCTATACTTCATGTATACATCAAACGATAATCCAGCCTCTTCCAGAGACCTGAGAACATCCTTAAACGAGTCAAAAGCGTCACTGACCAGGCGCCTGTCCTTGAAGTTTTCGTTTAATCCAGAAATCCATCCGGCGGCACGGGATAGAGAATCAACAGCATCCTCAAATCTGGTCTCCTTATCTGTCCGGACAAGCACTTTGGCATGAAGCAGATACGCTTTTATCACTAAATTGGCTTTTACATGACCGAGAGTGGACGGGACCGCTTCCAGAACAGGTTTGAGATGTTCCTCTGCCTTTTCAAGATCACCTTTTTGTTCATACCGTTCAGCAAGGGCGAGGTCAACGGGATCGGAAATATTTTTAGCGGAAAGAAGGTTCTGTTTTTTCAATAGATCATGAAATACACTCAGCTGCTCCATCGCTTCATCCAGCGGCTGTCCCCTCATATTGCCGATCACCGCGTTAAATACCTCTCCCTTATTCACCAGTTCTTTGAACCTGGTCATGTTATTTCCCAGATCTTCTTCTCTTGCTTTCAACTCGGCTTTATCCAGCTCGAGATCATTTTCAGCATATGTATAATAAGGCTCTCCCTTGTCCCCGTCCGGCAATGCTGCAACAATCTCTTCCTTCTCCTCTATCTCTTTCCTCAATCTTTCTATTTCAACACCGGTCTGGACAACATCCTCTAATTGCGGCGCTTCGGATTTCTTACGGGCCTGCTTAGCCTTTTTTCCCAACTCTTCTTTCTTCGCCTTTAAAAATCTTGCCTCTATTCTTTCTGCCGCGGCCTCCGCCATGTCATGCTTTCCAAGGCTGTTATAAAGTTCAACTAAACCCTCAAAATTCTCGGCCCCGGGTTCGTCAAGAGAAGGTTCAAGCTCAAGGGCTTTATCGAGATGCTCCGCGATAAGCTCCGGATCAGCGCCCTGTTCCTTAAGTGCAAGAGCTATCCCTAGATGGGCTTTTGCATTATTATCATCCTGCTCAATGGCCAGATCATAATCTGAAAGCGCGGTATCATACTCGCGTCTTCCCCTGTTCTCGTCTCCCAGGCTGACAAATATCCTGGCCATTAATTTTCCATGCTCTTCCGGCAAATCTTTCCTGTCCCTTTCAGCGATCTCCCTTGCAAAGGTCAGAGCATCGTATGCCTGTCCCCTGAGATCGCTAAGACTGGCAGGATCGCTTTCTTTCTCGAACAGCTCAACAAGTAATCCGGCATTATCCAGGTAAAGCGGAATAATGTTTTCGGCTACATCATGGAAAAACCTTCTGACAAACCGCCTGTTCCTTACCCTCTGAAAACGCCTCTGCTGGCGTTCGAGCCGTTCGATCTCCTTGTTGTTTATAGCCATCAGCATCTGATCAGCTTCATCAGACAGGTCGGGATCCGCTTCTTTAGCCGCATTTAACAGCCCTTTTCTGTTTTCCAGATGATCCTGCCTTCGTTTTTCCCTCCGCCGCAAGCCTAAAGGCCTTTCCATCCGGGCCTGTTCCATCTTTAATCCGGCAATACGTTTGTTTTCCTCATCCTCGCTTACAGCCGGGGACTCTTTCCTCATCTCTCTTAAGTCCACGATCTCGCCGTAAACTACATACCTGTCTTTATCAGGCCTTTCAGGTGCGCCAGCCCACGTCTGCAGTTCATCTGCGAGAATACCCAGTGTATCAGCGTCTACTTTTTCTCCCTGTTTTTCTATTCTCCTGCGCATGCGCCTCATGTATCTTCCGGTCCTGCCTCTGTCGCCCAGGCGCATGTGTATAAGCGCAAGCCGGGCAGCTATGCCGGCAGGGATCCTTATAAGCGTAATATGAGAAATAATGGCCGCCAGGACCGCAATGCTCCCAAGCACCAGGCCGCCAAGAGGAAAACCCGCGGCAGCTAATATCACTGCGGCTGCCAGAGCTGTTTTTCCCATCCTGGTCACCCGGTTCATCCTCCCCTCTAACATATCCTGAACGCCGCGGAGATCTCCCTCACTGATCCTTATATCCGCAAGCAATGTATTTGCCTCTTTCTTGTCTTCCACGGTAACAATGGGCGCGAACAGCGGTTTTTCCACGCTTACTTCGATAATGGTCTCCGCTTCCCTCGCTGCCGCTTCATCCTCTCCCATTTTCTTGAAGATACCTGCCTGTTTGATCCTGAAACCAGAGTTGCGGGGATCGCATATTATGGCCAGGTCAATGTATTTCAGCGCTTCGGAAAGGGCCTCTGCCGCGGCAGGTTCATCTTTCTCTTTTATCTTTTCATCATATTTATTAATAAAATGACCGGAAAGTTCATCAAAATGCCGGGACGCTTCCGGATCATATCCTTCTTTATTACGGTTTTCCGCGAACATCTCATCGTGCCTCGCTTCATAAATGTCCGCGAGGAAAAGAAGCGCCTGCTCGTCATCCTTATTTTTCTCCAGATACTTCTTCAGCCGCTCAATAGCATCAGCGCGGGAATAGCCCTCCTGTCTTTTTGCTTCACCCTCCTTTGTCCTTCTGCCGCTTTGATACGCCGCAACACCCAGGAAATAACCGGCCAGCGCGGATTCCTTATCAAGAGACATAAGTTCGTAAGCTTTTCCCTTGATAAAATCGTTATTCCTCGACTCCGGTAATACGTCGACCTCCTGCCTGAGGATCTGCTCTATCGCCGCCTTTCGTCGCTCGACATCCTCCGTTCTCTCCATGACATCATACAATTTCATTCTGTTCGCCTGTTCCATCTTTTCGACCAGGTCTTCGGGCTGCTCCTTCTCAACAAAGAAATCCATCAGAAACTCTATCTGGTCCTGCCAGCCCATCTGTTTCCAGTCTTTTTCATCTTTCTTCAGTGTCTCAAATATTGACAACAGATCCTCCAGGAACCCCTCTGTTCCCGCGATCGCTTCATTTATTTCTTTTTCCTTGAGCAATTCAGTAAGACTTTTCTTTATTATTATTTCACGTTTTTCATCTTTAAAGGTCCCTTCTTCCGTAAAATTTTCTTCACTGGTCAGATCTTGATCCGTTTCCAAATCAATCAAGTTATAGATGTTCCGCGTAATACCAGCTCTCAGGACCGGGTCCTGGGTCCCGTCTACAGTTTCGAGAAGCCCGTAAAGCGTGTTTATAAGTTCACCGCGACCCTCTTCGGGCATCTTTTCCGATATATAATCCAAAAATTCAGTGACTTCTATCTTCTCTCCCAGACCTTCGTATCCCCCGTCGATCTGTTCAAGAGCTATCAGTGTTCCAGAAGGTTTGTTCCCCATGAACTCAACCTTTGCCTTTCCCATTAGCATGTCATGGTCTCCCTTGAAATGTAAGTCCAGTAAAAGCCGGGTGATGAACGCCCGTCTTTTAACACCCTCGGCTTTATCGGATATTTCCAATGCCCTTTCATATCGCTGTAAAAGCGCTATATTCGATACTATGGCATCCTGAGCCTCATGCGGCAGTTCTTCAAAAGGTGAAAGCGAGGACAGGAATTCTACGGCCTTTTTCACATTATCGTTATCGGTATCATATTTACCGTCCACAATACATTCAAAAGCCCTGTTGACCGCGGATGCGATATCAGTGCTCTGAACGGCAATAGTATCTCTCTCTTGCCCCTCTTGCGATCCTCTCCTTTCTTCCAGATCAGTCAGTTCCGCTTCTACATCAACCAGCTCTTCTTTGCTGGATTCGATATCCTTTAACACCTCTGTCAACGGTCTCTTTATTTCATCAAGCTTTTTCTGGCGTTTATTCTGGCTAGCGTTTTCATCACCTGTGATCCCCTTGGCAGCCAGAAGGACAACCTCCGCCTGGGCTCTGTTTCTTACAATAGCGAGATCCTCTTCAAGTTTTTCCTGTTTTTCCGTTAATTCTTCGATCTTCTTCTCAAGCTCCTCCTTTTTCTCTTTTTCCTCGTCTTCCTTTTTCTGCGCCTCTTCCACTTCCCGTCTGGCAATGGTGAGCCGCAGCATGTCAACTTCCATCATCTCCAGCTTCACATCCGGCTGATATGGATTCAACCTGTCGGCATTATTCAAGGTTTCACGGGCTTTATTGATGTATCTCTGCGCGTCAGCTTCCTTTTCCACCCCGTCAACCGTAAAAGTATATTCCGCCAGGAGTTTTTGTCCCCTGGCAACGGTCATCATGGCGTCAAAGTATTTGCCCTGTCTGTAATAAACTCCTTTTAACTTTCCAGCCAGTTCCGTTGCCTTGTCCTTGCACTTTTCCATCACCTCTTCAGGCAGGAGTTCTTCACCTTCATATTGAAGCTGCATATTTCTCTCGAAGAGATCGTTTATCATGTCCCTGGCTTTGCCGAGGGCCTCTTCCGCTTTGCCGTACTCCCCGAGCGCTTCATATGCTTCTGCGGCGCTTATAAGGCTTCCCGCCTCCCTGAGTGCCCCGTTTATCTCATCCGTCTCCTCTCTGTCCCTCCTTTTCTTCAGGACTGTTATAAGCTTCTCTTTCAGGACCTCATATGTTTCCATCTCATTGGTAGTGTCTAATCCGGTTTCTTTTTTCTTTTTGATAAGACCGGCTATTAAAATTATCCATTCCGAAAGGATCTCGGGATCATCTCCGGGCACCGGGACCTGAACAGCGTTCATCCGGATATCAACATCCAGACGCGCTTTCACAAGATCATCAACATCAATATTTCCAAGGAGATCTTTTACGGCGTCGATAGCCATGTCCCATTCCTCCATGTCATATCCCGCCCCCCTGGCCAGTATCTGCGTCATTTTTTCATCATACGATAAAATGTTTCCGCAATTATTCATAAGAGTTATTAGATCCTTCAGCGAAAGGCCGGGCAATAGTTTCTTGACCAGGTCTTTATCGGTGCCCACAAAAGTGATCTTATCAAGGACCGGCTCCATCCTTTTAATAAGCTCATCTTCGTCTTCCTCTTCGGAAATCGCTTCCTCCATGACCTTTATGACGGCATTAGCCGCGTCTCTCCCGTACCACGCCTCTATCAAACCGCGGATGGGTTCAAGCGCTTTCTTCCTCTGGTCCCTGTCGATCCCCCTTTCCTCCAATCTTTCGCGGTAATATTCCATGGAATTCTCTAAATGCACCATAGCGCTGCCCAATTGCCGCTTTGCCTTATTTGTTAACCCGGATCTCTTCAGGGCGTCCTTCTCCTCCTTCGCTTTACTTTCAAGACTGCGGCCTTCATTAAGATTCTTTGCCCCTTGTTTTTCGTTCATTTCAGCGACAAGTCCTTTGATCCCTTCTTCCTGGACTTCACCAAGACTTTCAATGGCATCACTGACTACCGGCGAACGTCCAAACTTCCTTCCATCCCATGTTCCGTAGATGTCATATCCGGATATGTTTTCCAGAGCGCTTCTGATAATATCTCTCAATACTTTGTTTTCAGACTGGCCATATATGGATAAGAGGACAGAAAAGTGCATCATTAGCTGATCCCTGTCGGCAACCACCCCGGAAGGCTTGTTTTTGTCATTGTCATATGCCTGACCGAAACGATCTTCTAACCAGGCGTCAACAAGAAGGACATGCAGAAAATCTTTCCCCACACCTTCTTCAATATGATCAAGTTTCTTCATTAAGTCTGAGACGTGCTCATGACCTCCTGCCAGAGCCCTGATAAAATATTTCAGTTCTCCGTGTTCACTGATCTCAGATACTGCCCCCGGAGATTCCTTATTGGCTCCTACAAGAAGCGCGGTCCTGTTCAAAATATCAAGTTCTATCGGGCCCAGCTCTCTGTCTATTTTCTCTTTCTCCTTTCTAAGCCTGTCCCGCTTTGCCCTGTTCTTCTCATAGGGATCAGTGCCGGGAGTGAGTTTTCTTTCTATAGCTGCAAGTCTTTCAAGCCTCTTTCTCCGGATAGAATACAGGTCCCGCACAAGCGCTCTTAACTTCTTTTTCGACGTCTTTTTAACGGTTTCTTTCAGCTTCCGTGTATTATCAGAGGCCAGTTCCGTGAAAGGTCCTCTTTCATCCGGTATGGATCCATGGGCAAGCATGTTCTCAACAGCCCTGGATGCTTCTACCTTTCTTCTTTTAGAGCCCACTATTGCTTTCAACCCGGACTCAATGAGTTCATTGTTAACTTTTTCATCATTATTCGCTGGTTCAGCCATATATGATGCAGCTATCGCCTCAAACGCTTCTTCCGCCCCGGCAGGTCTGACTTTATATAATGTGCTCGCTATCCAGTCCGCCCATTCCGTGTTCTCTCCGCCTAATGCCCTAAGCCTGTTTATGGCGCGCCTGAAGGTCCAGAACCTCCTGATAAGACCAAGCCGCTGGAACCATCTTGGATCCTCTTTCATCTTTAAGCACCCCAGCACTATCATCCTGGCAACTAATGCTGCTTTATCATCACCGCGGGGTATCTTTTTCAGCTGCCTGATAGCCCTGGAATACAGGCCTTCTTTCATGTATAATTCCGCGAGGTCCAGTCTCTCGCCGCTTAGGAGGGTCTTTTCACGTTTAAGCTTGTCTTCCAGCATCTCCCGCTGAGCCCTGTCTGCCTGGTCCCCGGTGAACAGCTTCTCTTCGACAGCAGGCTCTTTCTTCTCTATGGCGGGGGCTTCTTCGATACTTGTTGCTTCTTCCGCGCTTTTTGCGTAACTCCGCGCCGACGTCTTCTCATCAGGCTTATGGTCTATCCCCGCGGTCTGGAATCTTTCGAGCTGCTCTGTATCCATCTGGTCCGCCAAGACTCTCAATTGTTCCAAAACATTTAAGAATTCCCGCCCGTTCTCTTCGGTCCTGTTCTTTTCATATCTTTTCTGAAGGGCTTCCATCCTTAGAAGAAGCGCGTCGGTCACAAAGGGCCTCAACTTTTCCAGCTCCTGCGATTCCTCTGCTGTCGCCGCGCTCTTACTTTCCAGCTCATCCACTCTGTCAACTATTTGATCCGCGGAGTAGACAGCTATATCAACAAAGTCCTCAGGGCCGTCCCTCATGCGCACAACTTCGGGCGGTTCACTCCTGAGCGCCAGTCTTCCCCTGAGAAGGTAAGCTTTAGCGCGGTCTTCAGGAGTTTCCGCGCTGGCATATACAGCCCGGAAAAGATATTCAGCGGTCTCTCTTTCCTTTTCTCTCTGCTTTTCCTCCTTACTCGCCTCTTCCTTTTTCATTTCCTCAGCTTTGGGTTTTCTTCTTACCGCTCCGAGTCCGGGAGTCCCCGGGAACCCCGGGAATCCCATCTCTTCTTCCTCCTCTTTTTCCTCTTTTTCCTTCTTGCTTCTTTCAAAAAGAAATTCTATGAATTTCGCGGATTCTTCAGGAGACATCTTTCCTTTTCTAATCTTCTTCGAGGTCCTGTTCACCTGCCTTGCGGCTTTTGAAGTTTTGTCCATGGATTCATAGACTTTAATAAGGCCTATGCGCGGTTCAGCCTGGCCAGGAGCTCTCTTCATCGCTTGTCTTTCAGTCCGGACCATGCGCCTTATGGCTAATGGATTGGTGAAAATGCCATATACCCTGCGACCAGCTCCTGTTGACAACCTGATTATCATTGTGAAACTAAAGGCCACCTTGCTGAGGGCAAAAAGTTTTGCCACTATTCCGCCGGCTTCCGCGAGTATAAGCAGAGGGGAGGCTATCTGGGCCAATCCCCAGGATAAAACCGGCAACTTAACTCCACCCAGGGTGCTGGCAACCGCCAGAAGAAGCCCGGGCGCGAAGATCGCAATAATGACCACTGTCCCGGCTAACACCCCTGCAATTATCCTCTGGCGTTTACTTCCCATCAGCTTGTTCAGCTTGAAGCTTTCACCAAGCATCTTTTTCATCTGCTGCCCCGCTGAGGGTTTCTTCTCCTCCTCTTTTGCCTTCTTTTTAGCATTTTCCAGACAACGCGCCTTTGCTTCGGTTATGGAGATATCTTCTCCAAGGAGTGTCACGTCAGACATCCTTGCTTTCTGGTACACCCTGGCGGCCTTTTTATAATCTTCCCTGTCCTTACTCTTGTCCGCCTCATCCTCAAGCATCTTGCCGAGAACAACGCACGCCATGGTCATGTTCGCATCCTGTGGAACGCCTTTTTTCACTGCTTTCTCCAGCAATTTCTTAGCCTTTCCATCATCTCCCATAGAATGTAAAATAATGCCAAGAAGCGCTGTTGCCGTCATATCCTTTTTATCCAGCGCTGCCGCGATCGACATATAATTGAACGCGTTCAGGCGCAGCTCCCTGGCCCTTTCTTTCCATAGATCTGTCCCGATCTTTTCAGCGTCTTCGGCCATATCAAAAAGGATCTGCCCTATCTCCCTGCAGGCGGCCTCATATTCTGGATCAGACCTGTCCAGGCCTTCCTGAGACAGGTATTGCAGTAACTCCGCTATCCGCCTGACCCTGACCGAGTGCGTCTCCGGAACCTGGAGTTCCGCGCCGGTAAGCTTTTGGGCTTCTTCAACTGCCCGCTCTTCAGTAATCGTCCCTTCCTGTACAATTTGAGGCAGCCTGGATCTTATTACATCTTCAGACTCCAGTTCGGGTTCTTTCATCTCTTTTCTTTTCTTAAGCCAGCCCCTGAATTTCCTGACAGGGAGGACGAATATCAGTTTCAATATGCCCTTTGGCAATTCCCAGAAAGCAACGCGAAGCACGAAAACAATGCTTATTGCTAAAAAGGCATTACCAGCGCCGGTCCGTATCCAGTAATAAGTCTTCTTAAAGCTTGCCCTGAGTATCCATGATCCCACGCTGGCAAAACCCTTTTTGATCTTTCCGGCAGAGGGATCTTTTTTAATTTTGTTCAGTCTATAATCCAATCTGTGGAAAAGTTCGCCTCTTCTCCACTTCTGCTCAAGCCTGCTTGCTTTTCGTTTATAAGCCGCTTTCCTCCTTTCCCTCCAGAGACCGAAACGCCGGCGTGTATCCTTGAACATGAACTTGGGAATACCTATAATAAATCTGCTTATTATTACTTTGGGAACAGCGGGCAGGAGGGACCGGAAAAATCCATGACTTCTATAGACAAGATCGACCCTGTAATCTATCCACTCTTTTGCTGTTAATGCCCTTCTACCGAATCTCACAAAGACGCCTTTTATGGCGTTACCAACTCCTCTGCCGCGGCGACGGGTCTGGGACCAGACCCCTCTCATCTCCGGACGGCCGGTTTCCTTTGTCAAAGGAAGTCTTTCTCCGATCTCTTCTTTACCGGTCAGATTGATATCGACTAGAACATCAAACAATGGAACAGGCGGTTTGTCCGAACCCGGCGCGCCGGGAACACCTTCCATTCTCACAAAAACACCACTTTCATTCACTATATACTCGTCCGCCCTGAGCCCGGCCTTTCTGCTCTCTCTGTCTTTGCCTGAAAGAACAGCATTGGCACGCACGACCTCCCGTTTCGTCTGTGGTAATACATCTTTCCCCAGATCCCGGACATAGGTAGTGCCGTCATCCGCGACAATCACCATGAAATTGGAAGTCCCGACCTTTTTTATAAAGACCTTTTCGTCCTTGTCCTCCGGGGACAGCTCTAATTTCTTCTCCAGTTTCTCCTGGGTCAACACGTGCTTTTCCTTCTCTGTGCTGTCCCGGAGGGATTCTCTTTCCGCGCGGAGGCTGCTCATGCTTGCCCTGTCAAAGACCCTTAATCCTGAAAAACTGAATCTTGCGGTCTCTTCATCCTCATCAAACTCTCCCTCTGACAAGCTGTTAAACGCCACCGCTATGGTTTCTCCTGCTTTGCCAAACCGATTATCCAATTCATTTGCCAGCTGCCTTTTATCCTCATCTGAAAGACCCTGTAATTCCCGGGCAGAGGCAACCATGATAATCCCCGGCTCTGGCGGAGCTTCGGCACCACCAGCCCCTGAAGGAGCTGCGCCAACAGAAAAACACTGTTCCACTTCCGCATCACTGATGGTTTGTCCCTCTGGTTTATCCACGGTTACAAAGACCCTGTCCCCTATAACACTTCCTTCTCCTCTTTCCAGTTTCTGCCTGTGCTGACTGCTTATTCTTTCCTGGTATTCCAGCGCTGCTTCAATTCTTTCCTCTTGTTCCCGGGTATATTCCATCTGCATATCTTTCCTGTCCCGTTCATCCCGCCTTTTGACTTCACCCTCTCTTATTTCAACTCCTGTGATACCTTCAAGAGCCGCAACCAGTTCATTCGTTCTTGAAACAGAATAAATGCTTTGCGCTGTGATCGCCGCTGTTTCATCCAGCCGGGCTTCCTGTGCCTCTTCCTGGACAGTGATAACGCCTGCGTCCCTTACCCGGGATGCCACTTCTTCATCCGCTTTTCTTGTGGAACGTCTTACGGAACGAGCAAGCTTGATAGAGTCCCACTGTTTCTCTTTTTCAAGATTTTCCACTGCCAGTTCATCCACTGCCTTATCCTGCTCAGCCAGTCTTTTACCGAGCTTGTCCAGACTGCCGTGTATTGTTTCCGTGGCATCTCTTATTATCGGCTGAGCTTCCGGTGAATCATATTCCGCTGTCTTATCACGCTTATCAATATATCTCTCCCTTGACACTTCTATGGCAGCCGCGGCAAGTCCGGTCTCTGAAATATCCGTCTCCGTTACCTCCCCTCCCTTATAGCGTGCTTCCCTTATCAACTTCATCTTCAATCTGTCCAACCCCTCTACATACAGAGCTTTGATAGCAGAGACAAAAGCGCCCGCCTGGGTTATTCTAAAACCCGCTTCAGCGCCGGTCCTGTCTACGTAAGGTTCTATAAAAAATCTGTTAACCGGTCTTCCACTTATATCAAAAAGCGCGAAGCTCCCGTCTTCCATAAACCCCGATGTAAAGACCGCCTCCCCTATCTTGATAGTGCCGTCGTCCCTCTTTTCAAGTATTTCCTGGCGGTTCCCGTCCGGTAAAAGCTGCTGCACGCTGTTGACCTCCAGATCCCCGGTAGTCGGATCCAGCATAAAAGTATAGAATATGTTTCCCGTGTTAAGCGCAACAGGCTCTCCGGCCCGGCCTGTTACACTGCCTACGGAAAGGATAACATCCATAAGCGCTCTCCTGAACTGCTCTCTCAAGAATAAAAGTTCTTTCACATTCCTTTCCTTCAATCTTGCCTGGGAGAACCTGGCTTTGTCCTCAAGGTTTATATGAAAATGCTCTTCCACCACACCCAGGAACTCTTCAAGGTCAAGCCAGCCGTCATCATCTACCTTATCGAGGGTAAAATGCTCGTCCTGTATGGCTGTCAGCCTGTCCTCTACGATCCGCCTGGCCTCCTCAGGATTTTTGTCCATCTTCTCATATATATCAACCGGAAGGTCCCTCACCAGATCAAGATACTTTTGGGTCTTCTTGTCGCTCTCGTTCTTTCTGACCCTTTGCTCATCCGCGCGTTTCTGGTGCTCGACCCTCACGTCTCTCATAAACGCCATGAAATACTGCTGAAGTTCGCACCATTCCATGAAGATCCCTTCGTCAATTCCTTCGAGATAATGACCGTTTTCATCAAAAACATGTTCCTCAAGTTCACCGATGCGATTTTTCCTGTCAAGGAATTCATTGAATTTTACCAGGCCTTCCTTTCTTTCCCTTTCGGTCCGGTGGAGATTATGCGAAGGATTATACGCCTCTTCCACCAGCCTGAAAAACTTTGATCCTTCCTGGAGAGAATAAAAAGAATCCACAAACCCGATATCCCCCTGCCTCCTGTTCCTTCCGAACTTCTGCACCATTCCCTGGAGACTGCCGTCCGGTGAAAGGTCCACCAGGAACAGCCCGTCAAAATACTTGTGCTTGATGGTCTGCCAGACCATGCTACCCGGCCCGGCTCCAAGATCCCTTAAAAAGTTCTCTATTTCCTCCCTTTTTTTCGCTCTTTCAGCCACATCGGTCTTAAAAAAGAGTCCTTCATCCCATCTGTCTTCTTCCTCAATGTATTCCATACCCGCCAGAAGCTCTACTAAACGGGCCACGGTATTACTGATTTCACCTTTTTCTTCTATTGTGAGTGTATCCCGCCCTGTTTCCCCGCGTTTCTTGCCTGTCAGAAATTCTTCTAATGCCTCCGCGCTGTTCCTTACCACAAAACCGACTTTCTCGGAAAGTTCCACATTTGTCGCGCGTCCCAGTTTTGAATCAGCCAGTGTTATGGTATTTGGCTTACCCGCTTTCTCTACAAGCTCGACTTCCTTGATTCCTTCTTCCCCGAACACATTGACCTTTATCTCTCCTCCAGCGTCCTTTTCGAGCCCTGTCTCTTTTATCATCTTTCCAAGTTCTTCCTCGAATTCGCGCGCTTGTTTGATATCGTCAAAATACACGATCACACTGGCCCCCGGAGACGCGGTATAGATCTCTTTCAGCCTGTTAAGGGTCACCTTCCACTGCGCCTTATTGCTTGTTACAAACACGGGCATCTTTTCAGCGCCCTTTTTCGCGAACTGCGGGGTGAGCTTTTTAACTCCTTTGGCTTTCTCGAATATCTTGAGCATAACATCAGCCGCAGTGGAAACAGAGCCTGAGGCTCCGCCGTAGGAATGGGCGAACCTTGCTACATCCGTGAAAGACAGATACTCGGTACTCTTATTATCACCCCTCGCTTCAGGCCTGTCCCCCGGCCTTTTCTGGTGTTTCAGCTCGTACAGGGTATGGAACCTGTCCTTTCTCTGACCGCCCTGTTCACGACCGGTCTCCCTGTCCAAAAGCACTACTTCCATGCCGGATTCCGTGAAAACATATCCTCCGGTGTCACCCTTCGCCACCGCGTACCTCTTATCCCCCATGGCAAGGACCATCTCATCGTCACCCTTGCCTTTAAAAAATTCATCGTTCAAAAGAGCAATGAATATACCTTTATAAACGACCTTATATGAACCGTTATGCTGGACTTCCACCTTAAATTCGGGTTCTTTGATAATCTTATCCTCCTGGGTCATTTTTAATACTCCTTCTTCTTCCAAAACCTTTATAGGCTGCGCCCCGAGTTTGGGCCGGTACTTTAATATGTAATCAACACCTTCATCGTCAACATACATTGCTTTTACGGTATCCAGAAATTCATCCCAGGTAGGAGTTTTCTCCGCAAGTTCGGGGAACATTTCACTGAGAGAAAAGCTCATCTCTTTCATGATCCCCTCTACCCTGCTTCTGGTCTCTTCTCCGGCGTTAGCTGTTCTGGAAGTAAGGTCTATCTTCACCCCGCTCCTTTCTGTTGCCTCCTTACTCAGCTCTTCAATGGCCTGGCGTCTGCTCAATCTTCTCCCTTTTTTTCCGGCATCTTCTATTCTTTTCTTTATTTCGCCTTCGCTCAGGTCTGCATGACCGACCCATTCCATCCTGCTTATCACAAAACCGTCCCTATCCGAATATTTGACCCCGAATTTTGTCCCATTGACATCAATAAGCTCTGCTTTCCTTCTTACGGCAGGCAGGGTGTATTCTTTCCCATCAGTGACGGACTTGATCACAAGATCGCCTGCGCTGTCAAACTCAACATCTTCCTTTTCGATCCCAAGCATTGAGCCAAGTTTCTCAAGCTGTTCGGTCTCGTCCGTTTCTCCCTGTTTCACTCTTGTGATATTATCTTCAAGAAGGGAATATATCTCCTTTATACCGCCTTCGTCGTAAAGCCGTTTTGAAGTCTCCATCAGGACGTGATATCTCATGAACTCTCTTACGGTCAGCTTGTTCTGGGCCGCGGCCATGATGAAATCAGCGAGCCGTGGCGCGACATCACATTCATCAAACGTGAGCCGGGTCTTTGCTAAAAGGTCGAACCATTTCGCGCTTTCGGGACGGGTCCTGTCCCTGACCCCGTCAAGACAGGTAAAGCTGCACGTTCCGTACGACATTATCACTACATCATTATCTTCAAGCCTTTTCGCGGCTTCTCCCAGGTCCCTTTGATCGCCTCTCTGATAAGAAACATTGTATCCCATGACCTGGTAAAGAAAATGCGTCTCCCTGTAATCCCTTTCCGTATAATAGTCATGAGTGACAAAATGGATATTTTTTAGGCCACGGCACCTTCCCAACATGTTTGCGAGGGGGTACGCAAGGGTTTTACCAGCGCCGGTAGCCATGTCCACGAAAAAGTCGTCTGCCATGTCAAGCCCGGTTATTATCTGTTCAACAAAAGGCGCGTTGCCAAATGTAAGAATAGCGCCCAGTTGATACGCGGCAGCGAACTCCATCCGCGTATTCTTGTCCTGAAAATTCTTCTGCAGCCTCCCCTCAAGTTCTTTTACTTTCTCTCTTAACCTTTCACCGAGCATTATGCCTTTAGAGGCCTCCTTTATTACTCCATCAGCAGCCTCCTGGCCGAAAACCTCTCTTAACCTGTCCGCGCTGACAGCACCCGTGAACATTAACTGTAATATGAACTCGGCAAATCTTTCGAATCTGTCTTCGATCTTCTCCTTCTCCAGTATGTGTACCTGGCACATCTCCAGTTCTTTTCCGGTTATCCCGAGAGCGGTCATTACCCGGCCGATGTTCTCCTTTGTGACATTGTCTCCGATCTTGGACCTTAGAACAGCTTCCATAAGTTCCATGCCTTGCTTTCCATAAGCTATGGATTTGATGGTATCCGTCATCTCCTTCGTAAGAACCGTAAGCCTTCCTATCCTGTTGTCCCCATCTATTTCGTCCTTTATTTCATCCGTGTTTTCCCTGATCCTTCCTATGATAGAAGGATCCACCTCCGCCCCGAGAAGCTCTTCAACAAGTTCGTTGAACCGGTCCTGCACGGTTTTTCTTACCGCGCCTTTCTCAACATCGGATATCTCCTTGACAACCCCTGACTCTGAAGCCGGATCAAGTATTTCGTTCATCTTGAAAAGAAGCCAGCTTGTAAACTCTGAAATGCCTTCAGCACGGCTTATTGTATTGACATCAGCGAGCAGGGAATTGGTTGCCTGAGTAAACATGCTTATGGTCCTATCCGCATCTACCAGCTTGAACTTATCCATGGCCCTTTCCAGTATATCCAGGTCCCTTTCACTGATCTTTCCTTCCAGATATTTATGCCATTCCTTCAGCACCTCTTTGACGGATCCCTCTGCTTTATTTACAATCCTCCTTCTGAACGTAGCATTACCGGTCCTGCGCAAAATATTCCTGGCCCTGCTTGATATTGTGGCTACAGCTACTTCTAACTGTGTTACCTGCCTTTCAACGGTTTTAGCGCCCGAACTCTTTATCCTTTCACGGTATTCGTCGACCTGTTTGCGAGTGACAAGGACCTTACTCCCCTCCCATTCGAATTCCATAGTATCCTGGCCGGGAGCGAACGGGACTTCACCCCATGGAATGGAATTTCTGAGATCTATACAGCGGGTATTCAGGCTCTCCAGGTTTTGCGTTTCAAGAGAGATAATGTCACTTAATCTTCCTTCAATAAGCGTTTGTACCCCCCTGAGCACGTATGTATCCCTGGCTCCGGGGAATGCATTAAGCATACTAAGAAGTTCTTCCAGACTTTCACTTCCTGATTCTATATAACTTTCCATAAGTGTTGTGATGTCCGTTCCAGAATCACCTCTCTCCATTGCTTTCTCTTGTAAATACGTGATAAGATCGGCTTTATTTCCTATACCCAGGTCTTTTAAGTAGTTTTCTCCCGAAGCACTGAGTGCCAGGATAAAGTACTGAATGGCGCTGTTTTCTTCCGCAAGGTTCCCGAGGGTGGCTATGAATTCTACAAGATTTTCACTGCCCATAATTGCATGATTTTCCAGCAATGATGTTATCTCATTTTGGGTATATCCCTGCTCCAATGCCTTTACTCTCAAATAATCAATGAACTGAGCTTTGTCCGTTATCCCCTCGGCTGAAAGGGCTTCCATATCCAGGCTTTGTAGAAAATCCCTGAATCTATCTTCCTCCCTTAGATCCCTATACTCCCTGAGCTGGAACTGTCTTTTGACCATACTGTCCAGGACAGCCTTTTTAGCGGCGATCTGCTTTCTCAGATCATTCACAGCCTCGGTCTGGGCTTCCAAATCTATGACAGGCGCTCTTCCCAACGTCTGGATCTCGGTTTTCAGGTATGTGATATCGTCACTTAAGATATCACATACTGTTTCAATATTTCTTTCTGTTATATCAAGGGCGTTAATAAAAAGATCAGAATCCCTGTCTTCAAGAAAACAGGATTCCATAATGGCGTCAAGTATCCGTATATCCTCTACAGCCCCTGGTTCTCTGCTTTCCCTGTTTATACCGTTATACACGGACAGTATTGTTCCCGGTTCTATCTCTAAAACAAAATCTATATCGGTATATTTTCTGTCCAGGATCCTGCCAAGCGCTCTTCTCGCATACCTTCTCAGCAGGACTTTTTCACTCCTGGTCGCTATCTCTGAAAGTTCGCTTATCCTGTTCGCTCTGTTCAGGGTCTTATCGATAAATATCCGGGTTATTTCTTCAAGGGCTTCTGATTCTGCCTCTTTCCTGGAGGCTTCTTCCCGGGCCTTCCTGGCTTCTTCTTCCTTGCGATCCGCTTCTTCCCCGGCCGCTTCTGCTTCTGTTCCTTTACGGTCTGCTTCCGCACGGGCTGGTTCTGCCTCTTCTCCCTTGCGAAATGCTTCTTCACGTAGTGTTTCAGCTTCGGCTTTCATCCAGGCGGCTTCTGCTTCAGCCTGCTTCCAGTCGGCTTCCTCCCATGCCTTTTCTATCTCCTCTGTGGCTTTCTCGGCTTTTGCACGGGCCGCTTCAGCCTCGGCTTCCTTTCTAGCGGCTTCCTCGCGGGCTTTTTCAGCTCCGACCCCCTCCACGGGTGGCGCCTTTTCCCTGGCTCTTTCGGCTTCCTTTCCCGCGGCAGCCTTTCTTAATCTTCTAACAGCTGCTACGGCATTCCTTTCAGCTTTTTCGGCATCACCTTGCCTGGCATACATGGCAATGTTATTAAGGAGGTCTCCAACACCGCTAACATGATTTTCACTGCCGTCGACACTTACACCAGTCGCTTGAGCAAACTCCGCGGCCAGCTCAGCGCATACGGTTACCATGGGAAGTTCGGCAATCTTGACAAAATCAGCAGCAGCCTGGGCCAGAGCAACGACTTTTTCAAAGAGGGTTTTGGCATCGTCAACAGACTCAGCTACATTGTTGAATTTAACAGCGAGTTCTACAGACTTAGCAGCAGCCTTTGCCGCATCCTCGGCCTCCTTAACTGTTGCAGCTTTGGCAGCGATTTCTGCTGAGCCTTTGATAAGAAACTTAAATGTATTGACTTGAGCAATACCTTCGCTATACACTCCTGCAGTGGCATCAGCGACCGCTTCCTCCGGAGCACCTATCTTTGCCGCAGCCTTTATCGCGGCTTCATCAGCCTTTGCCTGCGCTTCAGCGATCAATCCCTCTATCTCCCCAAGTGCCTTGTCAGCTTTCTCCCTGGCAACAGCTATCCGGGTTCTGTCTCTCTCCTCTTCTTTTGCTTTACGGTCCTTTGCTGCGACAGTTTTTTCAGCAAAATCCGCGACTTTCCGGACAAGGGCATCGGTCTTTTCTGCAGCGGCCCTGGCCTCCATAGCATCTCTCCTGAAGAATATCTTCTCTGCCGCGTTGTCAATATCTTCCCAGTACTTTGCAGCATCCTCAGCCGCCTTAGCGGCGGCTGCTTTGACGCTTTGAGCCTGTTCATTAATAGTAGCGGCCATTTCCGCGCTTATATCTATGTCCTTGACGAGAAAAGCGATGAATTCAACAGCAAATTTCTCTTGAGTCGCTAAAGAAACACAGATATCCGTTGCTCTTCTTGCAAATTTTACAGCTGAAACTGCATCTTTTGTCTCAGCTCTCTCTGCGGCAATTTGTTCAAAAAAGCCGAGCGCTTTACCCAACGCCCGGGCCTGGTAATCAGATGCGTTATATGCAAATCTGCCGATCCTATCAATAACCGAACGGGTCACCGGGGTTGCTCCGGAAAACCGCTCATGAAAAACATCCCAGGTCTCTGAGGAAGCCTCCTTCAGTTTTTCAGCAGCTACAGCCCAAACCTCTGCGGCTCTCACGGTGTATGCCCTGGCTGCATTTGCGTTATTCCTTTCTTTGGCAGCCGTAGCAGCTTTCAGAAAATTTTCAGCGGCAGAAGACCATGCTTCAAACGCGTCTTTTACACTTTTTTCGGCCGCAACTGCATCCCCGTCTTTCGCCTGTTCAACAGCGATCCTTATATCCCTGTCAGCGGACTCCAGCTGGGATTTCCCTTCTTCTTCCGGGGCGACTTCCTCCTCGGCAGGAACTTCTTCCTCGACTTCCTCCTCAACAGGGACTTCCTCCTCGGCCTTAGGCGGAGCCTCCTCCTCAACTTCTTCTTTAATTGCCCTGGCTACTCTCATCTTACCGATAATGGCAGGATCAAATCGAATAATATTCCCCATCTGTGCGGCCTTTTCTATATTGCCCGCCCCTACAGCCTTTCCGGCAAGTTCATCGACCAGTTCGCTCTGGGCCTCGGCAGCGACAGTGGCTAACTCATCAGCCTTTTCAGCAATATATCCTTCGCCAGCGATCTCAGCAGCTGCCCGGGCATACCTTCCGGCTTCCGTGAAATCGTGGTCCACCGCTTTATTCGCAGCGGCTCTAAGCACTATGGCAGCGACTTCTCCTGCAGACTCAGCTTCGGTAACGGCTAATGCCACCCTGATCGCTCCACTGGAAAATGTGACCCCGCTAATAAGATTGCTGACCGCTCTGACAAGTGAATCAATATTACCAGCCCTGGCAGATTCTTCTGCTTCCTGAACATACTCATGGTCAAAAGCAATATAACTCTGGGCGTTCCTGGCCAATTCATCAGCAACTCTGGCAATGGCACTGACCCTGTCTCCGGCAGTGGCTTCAGCGATCCTCGCGGCAAAAGCAGCATATTCAGAGACATTTTCCAGAGCCCGGGCAGCCCTGTCTCTGACTAATCTGGCTACTTCAACTAATTCATCTGCTTTGGCCAGCTTATCCGTCTCTTCGGTCAATTCGTTGACGGCTCTGAGCAATCCGCGCGCCCTGGTGAGAGCCCCTCTCAATTCATCGCTGGATTCCTGGACTCTCAGGCCCATGCCCTCCAGTTCAGCCTCATCCCCCAGAGTACTTGCTATGATGAAATCATAATCCACACCGGACTCGAATGTTACCAGGGCCCCGGTTATTTCCGCCGGAGCCATGTATCTCAAGCCCTGCGCCTCGGCTTCGGCCCTGAGCCCCTCCTGGTGCAAACGCTCTACCTGATCCATTGCCCGGTAAAAATTGGCCTCGTCTCTCATATAACCCATGAGAAGCCCGCCGAGATCCACCCTCCTGGTCAATATGTCGTCCTTTGCAGCAAGGCCCTGAACCACGGCAAAATCTATCCAACCCCTCAATTCGGCTAATTCATGGGCTGCCTGGGCCTGGTTTCCAGTATGATTCGCGTAAACAGCGAGCTGCGTTCTTCCAGCATGTCCCACGTCTATCCTGGTATCCATAATCACGAGGATCCCGTCTTCTGTTTCGTATATCTCCGTTATTGTCCCGTCCGCTCTTTCTATCCTTATACGGCCGTCCTCTGCCTCTCTTAAAGCGGTCCTGAAATCATACCTCTCGCCATCGAAAGGAGCTCCTATCTCTTTCCCGATTTCCAGCAATATTTCCCGGTATCCCTGTTTTTCGTGGAACTCTTCGTGTCTGGCCCGGGTAATTACACGGCCGACAGCTGCCCTGGCGAGTTCTAATTTATTCCTATAGCCAAACCGCTTCTTCCTGTTTCTATACAAACGGATATCCGCTTCAACCCATTCACCTCTCAGTTCACCCCTGTCATGAAGTCCCAGCAATACACCCGCTACCATTTCCGCTGCCTCAAAGTCCCTTTGCCTTTCCAGTCTGCCGATAAGAGCGCCAAATTCGTTGATGCTCATCTCCTCAAGTCTGTCAAGATCAGGCAGCGCCTTCAGCTGTCTCATGACTTCTATCTGGTAGGCAAGCCTTCTTTGCACGCTGTTGAACCTGGAAATATCCGCTTCTGTCCACGCGCCCCGCAATTCACCACTCTCATGTAATTCCAGCAACGTATCAACAATACTTCCAGCGCCTTCGATATTTCCAGCTTTCTCAAGCCTGACAATGATCCTCCCCATCACTTCCACGGGCATCTCTTTGAGTTCGTCATAACCCGGGACCCGGGCAAGCTGGACCCTTACATATCTTTTCTCGGTTTTTTTAGCGTCCTCATGCGCGGTTTTAAGCCAAATATTGAATTTTTGGTCAGAAACGTTTTCCTCATCTTCGATCCATTCAACGATCTCTTTATCCGAAGCCGTGTCTCTTCCTGTCTCTCTTAGAAAATGCTGACGGGCCTGTGCCAATAATGAATCGCGTTCTCCTTGTTCGTGTCTTATAAGAGCTTCTAAAGCCATGCCTTCACTTTCCCCGTCCGCAAGACCGTGCTTGCTCTTGAGTTCAACTCTTTTGGCTTTTAGATCCTTCCTGTCGATCCACACCTGCCCGGATCTCCTTCCGCAATGGGTATAGATATTGTCCGCTATTACCACTAACCTGCCGTTAACCAGCCTGATCTCTACATCGGAAAGCTCTTTCCTTTGTTCAGTCCTGGACTCTAACAATCCACGCAACCCCTCCAGGTCGTAAACAGGCATTCCGAGCCTGTCGTTCCCTATGACCAATCCCATGTCCTCTAAAACGAATACGCCAAATACTCTGCGAAATCTGTCAAATAGCCCCCGGATACCCGAGTTTATCTCTTCATGCGTAAACCTGGCTCCCCGGTCCGATATGCCGCCGCCTCTTTCCTCATATGCCCATACCGGTTCCTTCGCGGAAATCCTCTCTTCCACCGCGGCCAGAAACCCTTCCGCCTTTTTCATGAGCCGGGCATCGGCCCGCGCCAGGACCTCTTCCCCTCTTTCCATCTGATAAGTTTCTTCCAGGCTGATATTCTCCCGGATGGCCTTTTCTACTTCAGGCGCGCTGTAATCCGTATCATCTTTAATGAGGTTGCCCTCGATACGGGATCCCTCCAGTACCACGTCCCTTGCTTCAAGAAGTTCATTGGCCCTTTCCAGCATGGTGCTCGCAAAATCCCGGCCGGTGGTTTCGGCTCTTGACTCCGCGTCCTGTTCTCTTACATGCGAAGCAGTGACAACGGTGCGAAAACCGTTTTCGATCCCGAAAACACCGTTCATCCTGTCTGCCAGCTCCCGGACCAGCTCTTTACCCGATATGTCCTGATCTTTTTTGAAGATATCAGTGATATGGTGGGAAATAACAGCGATAACTGAACCGGCATTGTCATGCCCGTAAAGAGTGTTTATGACTTCGAAGCCGAACTGCTGTCTTCCTGCATCGACCTTTTCACCACTTTTGCGGACAGCAGCCGCTTCTCTTCCCGCTTCTTCAATGATCCCCGCGAACTTCCCCTGGATCTCGTCATTGGAACCGCTGAAAAGGGTGTCTATCTTAAAAAGGTCCACTTCCCCGTGGCGGTTAACACGGACCGCGAAGAAAAGGTTGGGAGGGGCCCTTATGAGATACACGCCGGGGGTCCTCAGGCTGAGAGCCTTTTCTATCAGTTTATTGACAATACCGCTTTTTTGAGGGGCTTCCACATTACGGCCCGTATAGCACCCATAGATATCTTCCACTGAATCGGATTCGATCTCGCCGGCGCGCAGCTGAAAAGCCGTTCTTTTCAGGTCATTTTCGATCTGAGCCAGATCCGCGTCTTCGGACAACGGCAGCGCCAGCCCTTCTTCTTCTGCGATCGCGGCCGGCACGTGATCTTCATCAAATGTCACTATCCCCCCGCCTCTTTCAAAATCCGCATCCTTGTTCTCTTCCTGGATCATATCCGCGCGAAGGCTTGCTTCATCAAAGGTCTCTTCTGACCTTCCGGCTGCCACACCCATTGGCAGATATGGGATCCTTAAAGCGCTTAAATTATCCTTTTCAAGGTTAAGATCTTTTTCAAGAGAAGACCTTAAAGGATCCAGTTTATCGGTTTTATAGATTATTTTTGTCCTTCCTTTTTCGGATGTGCCCGCTGAATAGACATTTTCGATGCCAGGAGTTTTTTCGAGTTTATTTATCTCCCCTGGTGTCAAGGCGCGGTCGATAGTGATGACCCCGTCCTTGCTGAACTCATCATGGAGCATTTTATACAGGACAGCCAGCTCCGAGTCTATCATCTCCCTGGAATAGATCCCGGGAAAGCCGAAAGTAAACTCATCGGATCCTGCTTCGGGGATATCCGCGTATATTTTCATATCCGTCCGTTTTTGCGTGTTCTGCCGGGTCACGAAATCTCCAACTACTTTCCGCAGTCTATCTAAAAATCTGTCCGTGGCCTCGCGTCCGTATGTCTGATCCGCAGCCCTTATCTCCGGGCGACCGGCTTTGGCGATCCAGCCTCCTTCCTTTTTAAATATCTCACTGAACTCCTCCATGTTATAGGCGCGGGCCCCATTAATAAGCGCTTCTACGTTTATCTCTCCGACCGCATCCGGAATACCCAGCCTTCCGGCTATCTTCCTTATCGACCTTTCGATATCTCTCCTGTCGATCTTTCTTCCGGCTATTTGCCTGTCAATATAATCTCCCGCCCTTCTTTTAAGCTCTTCTACCTTGATCCGGCGGACATTTTTCAGCAGTTCTTTACCCCTGCTTACCGCGTCCATGCCGGCTGTCTCAGCCATCATAATAGACTGCTCGAACTGCATCTGTTTGATCACTTCCCCGGGGACCCTGTCATATGCCGTCATCGTGATCTTTTGCTCTTTATCTTCTTCTTTTTCTGAAAGTTCCACCAGATACATGAACTTTCCTTCTTCTATTTCAACACCCATCTTCACCCGGCCGCGTTCTCCTTCTATCACTACTGACTCCAGAAGTTCCCGCATAAACCCCACCTGGCTTTCCGTGATCAGACCCCGCTTCAACAGATCATCCTGCTTCTCCGCGAATTCCTGGAGATACCTGCCCTTAATGCGCTCCCACACATCCCTGTTAAGGATGCCCTTATCCATATACTTCAAAATAGAGAACCCCAGCAGCATGACCACGGTCTCTATCTTGGTGCGAACCGCCCATTCTTCCATGCCTGAACCCTTTATAATCTCTTCCATGAGAGCAAAATTGGAGGTAACCGCAAGGTATTCTCCCGAATTGGCATAATGAGAGTATTTCCTGGTCTTTTTCGTAAGAATGGTGACATAAGGACGCTTACCGGTCTTGGAATTAAAGCGCGGCAAGAGGATCAGGTAGGATATTTCGTCCGATTTAAGTATGTCGGTTATACCCCTGGTATGAAAACCGCCGGTTATAATAGCAGCGACATCAACGTTGTTCTCCCTCATATCCTTGATGGTGTTCTCCACCATCTTCCTGTTCCTGGCAGTGGCAGCCTCATAAAAAGTCACGGCCATGGACAGCCTTTCGAACACCTGGGAAGCGTCTCCCAGTTCCGCGGGAAGAGGGATGCGGTACTTCTTGTACTCTTTTTTGATGAAATTAAAAAATTCCTCCGTCCTGAAATCGCCCATGTGGGACATGAGATATTTTAACTGGCCGCTGGTAAGTTGTATCGCGTAAAGGTTGTTCAGTATTTCCGTGTCCTTTAAAAGCTTGGTGAGCGCCTTCTCCTCCCTGTTTCTGAAAAGCTTATCTTTTATCCTGCATTCGTAGTCCTCTATCTCGTCCATAAGCTGAGCTATGTCAATGGATTCGTAGAGCATTACATATTCGCAGAATTTTTCAAGCTGCTCATAATAAGTTTCGTCAACGTTCCCGGATCTGGCTACCATAAGAAGATAGGAATAGAACTGGCTCTTTGCTATTTTCCCGAGCTTGAACGCGAGGCTCTTAAGGATCAGTTCCTCCAGGTGCTCTCTTTTCAGCCTTTGCGTCAAAAGATCCAGAAGATGATCCCTTTCAGCGTTCGTCGCCTCATAATCAATGGTCTTTTCAACACTGACCGCTTTCATCAACGCATTGACGTTCGGATAATCGCCCAGCTTGATGTCGTATTTCTCGCCTATCTTCCTGATGGAACCCCACCGCTTAGTGAACCTCTTTTTCTCGCTGCCGTTCAGGACAGAATTCCTGTTCAGCATTTTCAGATCCGCAGAGAATATATGGTCCTCCAGCGCTAAAAGCGCGTCCCTGATGGTATCAATATGCCCGAGGTTCTGTTTTTTATATTCAAGAAGGTGCAAATAGGCGTCATGGTTTTTTACGTATAGACTGCTGTCGTCTATACCGTAGAGCATAATAGATGTTTTTGAGAGGGCGGCGAAGAACTCACCGGCGGAGATCTTTCCTTCGCGCATAAGATAATCCGCGGTCATCTTCCTGGATTCTTCATCCGGAAAGGCGGAGATAATGCTGGTATCTATATACCCCTCCGAGCCTTCTACTCCGACGAACCTGATGTCATAGTTCACCAGTAGATTGTCCAACACGTCTACAATGGATTCCTGGGCACCATAATTATCATGAACATCCTTAATATTTATTATAAGCTGCTTGCTGTCAGTGATGTTTACGTCCTTGGTTATGGCAATATCGCGGGGGATCGAAAACTGATTTATGTTCAAGCCGTTACTTGTCACGGTAGGAGGAGTTGAGGGCCTGGCCTGTCCCTGGGCAAAAACGGTCTGCTGAAGAAAAAAGATCATTGCCACGGTCAATGCGACAGACCTGATTAGCGGCCTGACCTTTTTATTGGTAGACAGGCTATGAACTGATAGTTCTTTTTCTTCCATTTGTTTGCCCATGATTATTTAACTATTATTAAAACTCTTTAATTAAAAAGCAAAAAAAACTATTTGTTGCACTAATGTGCCACAAATAAATTTAATTTTAATATTATGAACGTATTATTTACACTCCCCCTTTAATACGAAAAAATTTCCTTATACGCGCTTTTTTTCGGTTCGCGCATATCCTATTAAAGTATACCATCAAAAATTTCCATGCTTTCGAAAAATAGCTTACTTTTTTATAGCTAACGATGGCGAACTGTATGGATTTTCTGGCGTAAGTTCTTGTGTTTTAATAAGTTAAGAATAGGGGGTTTTGTGGAAAATTAGAAAAATTTAAACTTTTATCAATTTTACCGCTTCATTTTTCACCCAACCGATCTTTCCATCGAGCCGTTTTACTTTGCGCCAATTGCCTTCGGTCCTTAAAATGTCCACCTTCATCCCATCATAAAGGGGGAAATGAACATCCGCGTCTCTGAGTGGTTCAAATCTCGCGTCAGTGATATCGGCAACAACAATGGCTCCCTGTTCCAGTTCCCGTATTTTATATGCCAAAGGCGCGAATTGGATCATAAACGCGAACGCAAAAACAAAACCCAAAAAGACAGAAAATACCCGGGACCTGCGGAAAAACAGGCTCAATATGATGAAGATGATCATTGCATAGTATAAAAAACATCCGATTATTATATTTTCATTCAAATTAACATATTCAAACAGATCTATAACAAAACCTTCCAAAAGACTCCTTGGATATGATGGGTCCTGCTGTTTCATCAATGACCTGGCATACCTGTAATTGAATAAAAGATCGTTGTCCCGTGGCATCAGGCGGCGAGCCCTTTCATAGTTCAGAATAGCCATTCCGATGTTTCTTTTTTCAAGATAACAATTTCCGAGATTATAGAACATATTACCGCTTTTGAACCCATGTTTTAAAATGGATGCATATTCCCGTATGGCTTTGTTCCAGTCTCCTTTCTCGTAAAAACTATCCGCCATGTAGAAAGCCTTCTCGGGATCTAGCGTCTTCTGTTCTTCTGACATGGCTGTATGTAACAAAATCACCAGTACGGCCAAAAAAATAAAAATTATTATGGTTTTATACCTCATAAATTCAAATAATATTTTTTATTATGACTCTTCCAGCAGAAGGGGTCAGACCCCTTCTACGTTCCCTTCACATTATTCAGAGAATCTATAACTTCCGTCAGTTTATCAAATGTGCCGGACATATCGCCCCTGCTGATATTCAAAAAAGTGTACCTGGCGATATAGCAGTCCGTGAAGACACTTTTTATTTTTTCGGCTATTCCTCCCAGATCTTTTTCAGAACCTATGGCATCAATGTCTTCCTCCGTTATGCTTCCGACGGGGAGAGAAAACCTTTCCCCAAGATACTCCTGAATCATGTTAAACACCAGATCATAAAATTCCCGGGCTTTCCCCTGTCGCATTAATGCCTTTCCAATGGATAATGATCGTTTTGCCTTGCTGGAAGCGCGGAGAAACACGGCGTATTCTGAATCGGATGTCATTATCCATATCCGCCTGTGAGCAATAAGCGATGCTGCAAGAAAAACGATCGGAAGGATCAGTAATAAAATAAAGATGGCGCTTTTATAAAATGCCTGGGTATCTTTATAGAATCTGCCCGGCTTATTTTTTAACAAGACGACCCATCCCTCCGAAGGTTCTTTTTTCTTCTCAGGCAAAGGCTTTTCCGATCCTTTGATCCGTGGTCTTACTTTACCCTCAACGTCAAAAGGGCCTTCTTTGAATGTAATATATTTGCGGCGCTCCGGATCAAAGAAAGTAAACTCAATGGGCGGTATTTGCTTTAACTTATCCGGGTCTATTTTAAGGACCTGTTCGAAAACAACCTGGGTATCAGACCGTTCTGTCCTGGAATCATAAAGGCTCAGACCGTCTATTTCAGGGATATCGGGCATCCTGACAGTGTTATAATTGCCCTCCCCTTTTATCCGGCTGAATATTCTGACAATATTACCTCTGTCAAGATCGCTCCGATCAGCTTTCAAGTCAAACGTAAAGGCCCCGACAGCTCCACTGAAATCCGCGGGTCTTGCTTTTGACGGCAAGGGGAGCACCTTTATGGCGCACGGCTGTGTTGACAATTCTATTTCGCGTTGCTTTCTGCGGCCGAGAAACCTGTTATAGAAATCCTCGTTATCATTCAGTAGATCTATCCCTTTTTTGCCTGCTTTGCCCCTCCGTCTCGCGACATTGCACCTTGCCTTTACGGCTCCGAATGTAAATTCTCCGGGTTTAAGCGCGAAAAAAGATTTATCGAATTCTATTAAAGCATAGCTTATTCCCTCTTTTTCAATGATCACCGGATCACCTTTGATGAATTTTCCCGCTATAAGTCCCTTGTTTACTGGGTCTGATAATGACAGATCTTCCACGTCCAGCCAATCGCTGTAAAGTTTTAATTTTACAGGGACTTTCTCGTTCACATATATTTCTGACTTTGGTATATCCAAAACAAGGAATATCCTGCCGCTGATATCAAAATCCGCCCTCTTCCCCTCAGCGCGGACAGAGAGCGGGAAAATAATAGAAATAATTACTGAAACTATTAAAATTTTAATCAGTTTACCAGTCTTTTGATACTTCATCTTTAAATAGGGATCTTTCACTTTCTAATACCATTTTCGGGGCTTCGCCGTTCCAATAAGCGTCAATAACAACCCTTCCCTGTGACTCTGACATGCCTTCGGTCCCTCCTGCACCCTCTTCACCGGGTGCGCCTTCGCCTTCGCCGGGTTCTCCTTCGCCAGGTGCGCCTTCGCCTTCGCCGGGTTCTCCTTCGCCGGGTTCTCCTTCGCCGGGTTCTCCTTCGCCGGGTGCGCCTTCGCCTTCGCCGGGTTCTCCTTCGCCGGGT
>Ga0163203_1000012_pt1 | contig 47597 bp, 44 predicted proteins | sample PL_2010_330m_FD_113534 | JGI IMG/M metagenome (GOLD analysis project Ga0163203, IMG submission 113534) | Freshwater microbial communities from Powell Lake, British Columbia, Canada to study Microbial Dark Matter (Phase II) - PL_2010_330m | ecosystem: Environmental > Aquatic > Freshwater > Lake ... | reverse complement strand
ATCCAGAGGGGCTGTTCTTATAACGGGCGGCTTTCACACCGAGAACCTGCGGGAGTTATGCGAAAAAGAGGACATACAGTACGTGTCGATACTGTCTTTGTTTATAAACAAGAAGGGATACCAGAGCCCGTATTTTGATCTTCTCGCCGGGGAGAGTACGGGCATGGAGGAAATGTTAAGGACGATCATGGCGCAGGTCTCAATGCTGCAGGTGGCCAGCAATCTTAACGAGCTCGGCGGGGACGCGTTCGGCAGGTCCAATATAGAATCTTTCCGCGCGGCCGTCGCGATCCGGACCCTTGTCCAGCAGGGATACCGGGTCACTGTTACGGATGCCGAGGGCGGGGTTCTGTTTACCGAAGGGAAAGGCGCACCCATAACAATTAGCATCTGGGAGGTCATTGACCGGGCACATGAGCTCCATATTGACAGGCCGATAACTGAAGCATTTGAACGGGGCGATGTGAAGACACTGGAAGAGGAAGGTCTGGGAGCAACCAGAGGCATGGCCAGAACATTTCTGGAAGATACAGCCGCCGCTTTGAGAAATCGAGGTTACGCGGAACAAGCGGCGAAGTTGACGGATGCTGCGAACGCCCTGGCTGATGTGCGGATCAACCTCTTGACCAATGTTGAAGGTTTTGTGGCCCACGCTGGAGGAATGGGGATGCATATCAATAAGTCGGCTGTAACGGATGAAGCGGGTGAAACAGACATGGAACGACTGGCGGGGCACATTATCCATGAAGCAGTCGCGGCTTTTGCGCGCGATCATGGCGTAAGCACTGTGATGGAGGAAATGTATCTCGGTATAAGCGATGTGACCGACAGCAGCCTTGCTGAAATATTAAGGGAAGAATGGCATCCGGCAGTGTGGGATATAGAAGCGCGCGGTGATAGATTGGCAGGGGGCAGGGATTTTGCGTTCAGGGAAGTAGATTTAAGGGATCTGGGCGGGGAATATTCAGAATTGGAAAAGGGATTCTTGCGGGGCTTGTTGCAGATATTAGGGCCCCATGAGTTCGGGAAATTCACCAGGCGTGGAGAAAACATGAGTTTGGTTTCTTATGATATACCTATGATGGAGCTGGGCTTGCGTGGACTTTCTGACCGCCAGAGAAGAGCACTAAGGAACAGAGGGTTCGGAGATGGCACCACGGAAATAAAGATTTTGGGTTATTTGAAAAGATTAGCCCCCGATCAAAGAAGCGGTGCCAGAATACGTTATGAGAGGAAGTTGTTCCCTGTCACCATATCCGAAGGTGATGATGTTCAGACACGCTGGGAAGAAGCCACCAGCCACGTATGGATTAATAAAGATGCCTGGGACCAAAAAGTAGCTTTACTTAAAGAAAATGGACTCCGGAGCGAAGCGGAGGCAATAGTCAGGGACGCGACTTTGGCGTTTGCGCTGGAGAACCGTGAACCAGACGCGGAAGCCGAAGAGATGTATCTGTACAGGGAGGTTACGGAAGAATTCGCAGGAGTAGCAAGGAAGGCTCTTGAGACCATAGGAAGAAGTGCCGAGGAGATAATCGGACTTACCGAGGGAGACTCGCCTGATATGAAGAGATTTTCGGACACGATTTGGCGCGCCGTTGACTCGTTAGACCTGGATTACAATGAATATAAAGATAATGAGTTGGGTATGACAATAAGCCAACGGTGCGCCGGCGTTGCTAACTTTATCGCCGGGGTTTTGGGGACCGAGAATGTTTTGATGACGGAGCTTAACGAACGGCTCGATGAATTAAAACAAAGTGATAACAAAGCTTTCAGGTTTTTCGCCGAAAAGGCTTCCGCGGCGCTTTCTGCATTAAGTGAACAGGCCGGAATGTTCAGCGCTGACGCAAGAAGTGGGACTTACGATATTCCAGGTACTGCCGGGAGGACATTAAGTGCAGGAAAAGCCGTCATCGATGGGAGGTCCGGAATAAGGCCATGGAACGCGGTGATGGAAAGTATTAGAGATTTTTCCGATAAAAGTAAGGAGTTAAGACCGAATTGGGATACTGGCGCAACAGAGATAATGGGCAGAATAGCAGGAGATAACGCGGAAGGGGTGAACATCATCAATCGGGCGCTTGACAGATTGACGGAAACAGAGGTCAGAAGAATAATCGAAAATGCGAAAAGTATCGAATTCTATGGTAAGGATGAAAAAGGGGACGGTAGACCACAATATTGGATCAGAGGCATAGGCACATCATATTTAATAAAGATTTATGAGGCCGGGAAGGAAGAAGATGAGAGAGCCTTCAACGCTTATGAAGCCGGGCTCGGGAGGTTGAAAGATATAGCGCCCACTGTTCTCTTGCGGGGACTCAGGTTTAACGGGAAGAGTGTCAATGCGGTAGTAAGGCCTGCGGACCCGAGGAAAGTTGTCGCGCTCGAAGTGGATGATGTTTTGGAGGCAATGTCAGGGAGTATCGAGGAACTGGAAGCCAAAGCGCAAAGGAATGTTAATGAGTATTCGGACAGTATCGGTAAACTGAGCAGAGAGATCGAAAAGATCGAAAATGATATCGGAGGTTTAGAAAGTCAACTGGAAGGAGAGACAAAGGAGAGGAAAAGGAACAAACTTACGGATAGGATAAATAAGCTGACGGATAAGCTGGCGCCGGTAAGAAAAGAGAGAGATGATAAGCAGAGAATAATGGACACGACCAGAAATCTGTTGAATGCAAGAAGAGCAAAGATGTCGGCGATCGAAAGCCGGGTAAAGCAATTGCGGCAGAGAATGCTTGATCAGGGATTTGATTTTCCGGGCGTTGATGAGGCTGAATTCAGGTCGAGATGCGGGTTTCAAGTGGCCGATACAACAGGTCACATATATGCGGGACTTGTTCTTTTTGATATAAGAGGCATAACCCTGGCAGAGGGAGCCGATGAAGGAATGGAGGGGGTGATCGATCCCGGAATGGTTAATGGGGCATTTCCAGGTGCCGAAGGTGTGCCCGAAGTTATTTACAGGGCCTTGATCAGGGAAGCCTTAAGCGATAAAGGAGCTGGAGCAGAAAAAATTTTAAGGACAATGCAAATTATTAGCAATGGTGAATCGCTCGCTAACGCGGACAGCATAATGGAAACGATAGGGGAGGTAGATGCTGGGCTCGTTGAAAGAGTAGGCAATATTGTTTCCAGAATAAATAGTGAAAAAGCTGTTACGGCAAAGATACCGGGGACCGATGTTGGTGTTGGCGCTGAAAGAATGCAGGAGATCGCCAGGGAGATAAGGGGGAAGCCAGAGGCAGGGGTCAACAGGTACGGGGAAAGCAGTGACATGGTCGGCAGGGCCAATGATCTATTGCAGAACATGGCCGGGATGGACGAGGCGGCAGGCGGGCTACCGGATGACACCAGGATCGGCAATGTTGAGGTCGTTGCCTATGACCTTGCTGAATATGGACTTGCCGATGAGCTCGAGGCCACGAGCTATTTTAATGATGCCGGCATATTGGTCATTGTTGTGAACAGTAATGCCGGGAAGAGCAATGATTATTTTGCCGGTACGCAAGCCCTTGAACACCTGGTGCGCCACGAGTTTATGGAAGCAGAACCCGCCATTTCCATGGAACACCGTGATATAAAGCGGCTTGAAATGATAGAGAACGGGATGAACGCGCTTACTGTGCTTAATCTGGTGGCTTTAAGACACATGACGCTTGAGCAGCTGGGCAATATAGCGGAATCGCATGAGCTTGATCCCGGGGGCTTGTTCTACTCGGCTGCCGCGACAGAGATCGAGGCCAGACATGCCAGGGGGATATTGGAAAACGCCAGGCCTTCGCCCTGCGCTATTCTTATGCCTCTTACTGAAGACCAGAAGATCACGGATGGTTCCGCTTTCAGGAAAGTCGCGAGTGACGCTGAGAGAAGACTTGATAAAAAATACGGCACGAATATCGGGATATACTATTACGACCCGCTTGTTCCACATGACGATAAGACCTCCTTGAGCAATATGAGTGAAAAGGCCATGGAGGACAGGGATTTTCGTGAAGATGAGGGATCGCGGTTGCTCGCGTATGTTCCACAGTTCATGTCGAGAGAAGATATCGAATCATTTAAGACCGGTATGAAAGGGAAAAAGTTCGCGGGTGTTGTGCAGGAAAATATAGCCGAAGGCGAGACTTATGACGAGGTCCTTCATGTGGTATTAGGCATAGGCCTTATAGATTATTCAAAGTCTGCCAGTCTTGAAATGGCAGGCATGGTGAAGAACCTGTTGAGCGCAATGGTAGAAGACGCGAGCAGCCTTGAAGGCATGGACCTTAAAAGACTCCTTGAGGGTATCGTGCTACTCAGGTTAAAGAAGATGGATTACGGTGAGATCAGGGACTGGAAGGATGCTCAGGACGAGGTATTGAGAGCATTGTAATATCGTACAATTCCAATTATTATCTTCGGGATATTCCCCATTTGACGCAACCTACTATATCCAAAAAAGTTATAACGCACTAGTATCTTCACTAGCTTTTTGGATCCTAATATGTTTAAAATAAAATAGCCAGATTTCAATATTGACAATATGGTTAGGATGTGATAAACTAAGCTGGTTGCTAAAAGTAATAGTTTATAAAAGTTTAATATAAGCATAACACACACACCCCCAGGGGGCAAATTTCATATGAGGAAAAGATCACTGATCAAACTTTTATCAGTAATACTGGTGACAGTATTCTCCATAACTACATTTAATCCATGTGGCTATGGACAGACTCTCTCTGTTTCACGCCAGGATACCCTTGCCATATACTCGATCTTCCAAAAATCCGGCATTACTGACGTAAAATCTTTGTCAGTAGCTCTTACTGTAGCAGAGCACCTTCTGATAGAAGAAGGGGAAATAGAGACACTTGCAAAGGTCATCCGCGACAGGTTCAGGAACAACCCGGACGCCCTTGAAGGAGTATCCCTTGAAGATGTCAGCATTGAAGGCAATGTTGTCCAGGTTCCATGCCAGGGAAGCGAAGGAGACATACTGATCGCTGTTTGTTTGAATGAATTAGTTCAATCCGGGGCAGCTCCAGAGGCAGAATGGGTATCAGCAGGCAGATTCGCTGTATCAACAAGCTCAATAGAGGATGACTTAACACCGGCGGAAAAATTCCTAAAGAACGCAAACGGGTCTCTCTTAAAATTACCAGTAAGCCAGTTCGTCGAAACCGAAGTGCTGGAGATGCTTTACAGGACCGCGGCGCCGATTCTGATAGAAGGACGGGCCATGGATCTGTACCATACCACAACAGTCATTAAGAACATGGAAGAGATCGCGAGAAGGGAACAGCTGAGTCCTGAGAAAGGCAAAGTGCTGGTCACTACAGCCCTGCTGCATGATATTGGGTACCAGACCGCTGATATTGCTGATTACCGGACCGCAGATAAAAGGCTCGCCCACATGGAACGCGGCAGTAAGATGGTGATAGATATACTGCCGGCGATAAACAAGAGACTGGGCCGCGAATATTATTCACAAGAGGATATTGCGGAAGTGTCCCGTATAATATCGATCCACGACCTCCCATCCACCAAAAAACCGCTCCCAAGCGATGACAGGATGGCGCTTACATTCAGACAGGCTGACCGGCTCGCCATGTTGCAGATGATAGAGCTCGCAAAGAATATCGGGGACCGGTCTAAGCCAGAAAGCAGAGTTACCCCGGTAGAACAGCTTGCTCATGTGATAAAAAGGCACACAGAGGAAAGAGACCTTTATGAGGATGTGCCGCGAGGGACCCTTTTTATAGAGGAAACCCTGTATACTACAGAAGCTGGATACAACATCTTCACCCGTTTAATCTTAGAGAGAGCGCAGGACATAAGGCGCGGCTTTTATGGGCCTGTTTCCGATGAAGAACTTGAAAAGCTTGCCGAGATCGAAAAAACGTACCAGTTCAAAAGGAACATACATACCATGAAGAATAATAACATTATCCCTGTTGATCGAATAGATTTTCGTGATTCACCGCCAAAACCCTCAGAATTCTTTGATGGAGTAGCTGGCCCGGAAGAAAAGCCTTTTGAAAGGATCGTTGAGGCAACTGTTATTACAGAGGAAGACGCCGCGCGTTATGCGCGGGATTATGAAGGCGTTGCGACGTCAGCTCATGAGGGCCGGGTGGGAGCGCCTGATGGAGATGGAACTGTTCTTTTGAACTTGGTCGATCCTCAAATCGGAGAGCTTATTAATGACACCGAGAGTTTGCTATACAAAATAGTAGAGAAAGCGGATCCCCGGTTCGTTTCTTTCCATATTGGTTATTCCAGCAGGACGCTCCAGAGAGTTCCTTACGCTGACCCAAGGACTATAAAGGGAAGAACTACCGCAGCGGAACATGCCCCGCCATTATCAAGAGAAGAGCTTATGGAAGAAATGTCCAGGAACATCAACACGTTGAGGACAAATTTAGAGAAAAAGGGATTCGAGGGAGAATTTTTAATAGAATCGCTCGATTATGCGCCCGGCGGCGCTTACGAACACATGTGCGAACCGTCTTTTATCAAAGAACTTCTTGAACGAACAGGCGCGAAATTTTTACTGGATGTTGCCCATATTTTTATAAGTTCCAGGAACCTGCCGGCATATTCGGAAAAAGATCATATGGATTATGTGAAGGAACTGATCAATGAAGAGACTGTCGGATTAGTCGGAGAGATGCATCTCTCAGTGCCGTATTTTATGCAGGACGATAATTTGTGGGCCGATTTTCATATGCCCTTTTCTTTCAGGGGAGAAGAGTCAGGAAGGGAATACCTGGATGAGATAATAAAATATGTTGTAGTTTTGAGAAAAAAAGCAGGATTAGTCGAGCCGCTCCCGGTTGCTTTTGAGACCGGTAGAGAGAATTTCGACAAAGATATCGAAGAACTCGAGAAGCTTTTGACCGAAGCTTCCCAGGATCAGCATCGGATAGAAGAAGTGACCGCACCAAAGGACTGGCGCGGGACGGGTAATCCCGGGATAGCTCCTTTAACCGGTGACGAAAGCGATGCATTTACGACCGCCTATATGGATATGATCGCGGTGAACGGGATCAACATGGAACTCCTTGTCCCTGTGGAAAGCGGCAAGACCCTCTGGCACGTAATTCCAATAGACCTTGTCCCTTTTGATATAAGACCGGATTTTATACACGCCATTGAAGCTATAAACAGGGATTTCCCTGATCTAAGGGAAAAGATAGAGGTAGTAACTGATCGCCAGGACCTGGCTGCAGTGGTTGAAAGACTGGCCGCGGACCCGGCCAACATAGTCGATGTCGCTGTTCCGGGCGCGGATCACCTGGAAGGATTACCAGGGAATGTAAAGGCGCTGGTGTTCGAAGGGGAACTGGGTGATTTCAGGCAGTTGGAAGGCATCCTTGCCGCGTTAAGGGCCCTGCAGCAGAGCAATGTCGACACATTGTTAAGGCTCTATCAGGTTCTCACCGGACAGTCCTTTGAAGGGGATGAAGAAGACATCAGAAAGAATATCGCTAATCCCAAACAGCTTGCCAGTATCATAATATTCAACCTGAAACCTATTGAAGTGCAGGACTTCGATGAGCTTAAACGGCTTAACGAAAACCTCCTGAAGATCCTCCGCGCGGCGTAATTAGTCCATAGTCCATAGCCGATAGTCCATAGTAATGCAGTGGTTTTGATCTATCCAACCCCAATTTATCAAACTCCAAACATCCCGAATTCCGTCAAATCAAAAAATATGTTGGCAATTCCCGTTTTAAATGTATAATTAATATTATATTGGTGCGATACTAAACCATCCAAACCATCCGGGTACCGTGATATGGGCAGTAAAAAAGATTCCGTAAAAAAAGACCTCAACAAAAGAGAAGAATGTATCTCGAAGATCAGGGGATTTCTTGAGAAGTCCCTTCATGAAAAGATGCGGCGTTTTCTCAAAGGGATGGAGCCGGAGGATATAGCGGATATCCTCAATGAATTTCCCACAGAAGACAAGCTCAGGATCTTCAGGTCCTTGAGCTCCCATAGCGCAGCTGTTGTCCTGGATGACACTGATTCCCAAACCCGCCTTCAGATCCTGCAGAAGTTCGACAGGGAAAAGCTCGCCGGGATACTGGACGAGATGCCTGCTGATGAAGCCGCTGATGTCATAGAGGAAGTAGCCGAGGAAAAAAGAGAAGACTTCCTGGACCTCATGGAAAAGGAAGACGCCGAGGAGGTCGAAGAGATCCTCAGCTATCCCGAAGACAGCGCCGGCCGCGTCATGAACCCCGATTTTGTATCTGTCAAAAAAGATAATGACGTGGAAGAAGCCATTAAGCATATCAGGAGCATTGAGATCGAAGAGGACTTTTATTATGTCTATGTAGTGGACGAGGAGATGAGGCTCAAAGGTATCGTTCCTCTGAAGAAGTTCTTTTTGTCCCCCAGCGGGACCCTGATCAGGGACGTTATGGAAGAAGACATCCATTCCGTGTTTGTCACTACCGACCAGGAACAGGTCGCCATGATAATGAGGAAATACGATCTATTGTCCTTGCCCGTTACTGATGAGAAGGGGGAACTGGTAGGCCGTATTACAGCCGATGACATCATTGACGTTATTGACGAGGAACAGGCAGACGATATAAGCAAGATGACCGGTACCATAGAGGAAGAAAAGGGGACCGAGACCACTTTCAAGGCCACCCAGAACAGGCTCCCCTGGCTTATTACCTGCATGCTGGGGAGCATTGTGACCGGTCTGGTCATCCAGATGTTCGAAGTGACCCTTGCGGAGATGATAGCCCTGGTCTCGTTCATACCCGTGATAACCGCTACCGGCGGGAACAGCGGCGTGCAGGCTTCGACCGTTGTGGTAAGGGGGATTGCTCTGGGGCACATGGATCTCAGTAAGGTGGGAGAAGAGGTCTTGCGGCAGTTTAAAATAGCGCTGAGCCTGGGGCTGGTATGCGGGATCGTCCTGACTTTTCTGGCGAACATATGGAAAGGACAGAGTATTTTGGGGGTGATCACCGGGCTTTCGATATTTCTGGTCGTCATATGGTCCACTTGCGTGGGTGTTTTTGTTCCGGTCATGTTCAAGAAGTTAGGGATAGATCCGGCTATATCTTCCGGACCGCTGATCACGACCATGAACGATGTTATCGGTGTGTTTATATATCTGAGCATTGCAACAATGCTGCTCTCATGACCTGTCAAACCTCGTAGGTTTGACAGGTTCTTAAACCAAAAGGATAGGAGGCAAAATGGGAAAAAGTCTGAGTCTGATAATCGGAGCTATTGTCACGATCATCGGCCTTGTTCTTCTCGTGGCATGGCGGTATGAATTCTTTTTTTTCCTGCGCGGCGTGATCCCGTGCCTGCTCATACTGGGAGGGGTGATCGCGATTATCGCCGGAGTGAGCGAGCTCAAGGACGTTCTGAAGAGCAAAGGACAGTAGTGAGATTGTAGAATGAAAAATATAAAATGCAAAATTTTAAAAACATTTGCAGGAACCGGTCTATTGTCCTTAGCGTTACTACTCGAAGGATGCACCGGGGACCTTAATGGGATGGAGAAAGAAATCCTTGCCTATGATTCTTCTTTTCAGAAGACGATCGATCAGAGAGGTTCAATTCAAAAACAATTAGATGCCGAGAAAGCCTCTTATATTCAGAAGAATCAGGAAATCGAAAGCCGGATGTCGGCCATTAAGAAAAAAAAGACGGCGATAAAGGCGGAACATCTCGCGACCATGGAAAAGATAAAGCGGCAGATCTATCCGAAAAAACGGAGCCTGCAGCAGAACATTATGAACCTGCAACGCCGGCTCAAGGAGAAACAGATCGAGGTCCGCAATATCACGAAGGACATAGACGAGGTCAACGCGCTGGTGAAAAAGGACGACAGGCTTTCCCTGACAAGGGAAGAAATACAGGCCTGGAGTAAACGGCTTTCTTCTCTCGTGGAGCGTAAGAGCGGGATGGAAAAAGAGATCGCCGTGCTCAGGAGGAAGATAAGGATAACCAGGCTGAAAATAAAAGTGCTTGATGTCAGATAGGAAGGCGGAGGCGTGAAGATAAAAAGGGCGCTCGTAAGCGTATCGGATAAGGCCGGGCTCGAAGAATTCGTGAAAGGGCTGGACCGCCTGGGCGTGGAGATAATCTCCACCGGGGGGACGGCAAAGGCCATAAGTTCCATGGGTATTTCAGTTGTCGAGACGAGCTCATATACGGGATATCCGGAGATGCTGGATGGACGGGTAAAGACCCTTCATCCAATGATCCATGCCGGGCTCCTTGCGGTCCGCGGCAACGAAGAGCACGAGAGACAGATGAAGAAAGAGGGGATCCCGTATATTGATATGGTGGTGGTGAATCTTTATCCTTTTGAAGAAACCATTGCCCGGGAAGGGGTCACAATCGACGAGGCAACAGAGAACATTGATATCGGGGGCCCTTCCATGATCCGCAGCGCTGCTAAAAATTTCAATTCGGTCGCGGTTGTCTCCTCTCCATGCCAGTACGAGCGTGTGCTGGTTGAACTCGGAGAAAACGGTGGAGAGATCTCCGGCGGCACCCTCAGGGGCCTGGCGATAGAAGCGTTTAAAAAGACCTCCGGTTATGACAATGCAATCTATGGTTATTTATCCGAACCGTCGCCGTCCGGCGAACCCGAAGCCCTTCCAAGAGGTCTCAACATCAAATTGGAAAAAGTGCGGGAACTGCGTTACGGAGAGAATCCGCACCAGAAAGCCGTGCTTTACAAGGACACCTCATCGAAGAACACCGGGATAGCTGCTGCCGGGCGGTTGCAGGGCAGGCAGCTTTCTTTTAACAACATAATGGATCTCAGCGCTGCCGTTGACATGGTGAAATGTTTTTCGGGGCCCGCAGCAGTAGTGGTCAAACACAATAATCCGTGCGGTGCCGCGTCCGCTGATACCCTGGAGCAGGCGTATATAGACGCTCTTGACTGTGACCGCATGAGCGCGTTCGGAGGCATAATGTCTTTTAACAGGCCTATAGAAAAAAAGATGGCGGAACTGATATTGAAAGAGGCCGGTTTCATGGAATGCATTGTGGCTCCGGGATATGATGACGGGGCACTGGAGGTATTTAAGGGCAGAAAAAATCTGAGAGTCGTGAAAATGGACTTTACGGAAAAGGTCTCGCCTGCGGATAAGGATATAAAGAAGGTCATGGGAGGGATCCTGGTGCAGGATATTGACAGCAGGGAAGTATCTCGCCAGGATCTTGAGATCGTTACAAGGAAGAGCCCACCGGAAGATATTATTGACGCGCTTATTTTCGCGGACAAGATCGCCAAGCGGGTAAAGAGCAATGCTATTGTGTTATGCCGGGGAACCAGGACAGTGGGCATCGGCGCCGGCCAGATGTCCCGCGTGGATTCGGTAATAATTGCCATAAGGAAAGCGGGCGGCAGGGCAAAAGGCGCTGTGCTTGCAAGTGACGCGTTTTTCCCCATGCCCGATTCCATAGAAGAGGCGCATAAAGCCGGTATCATCGCTATAATCCAGCCCGGGGGGTCGATACGCGACAATGAGGTGATCGCCGCGTGCGACAAATTCGGCATTTCCATGGTCTTCACCGGCACAAGACATTTTCGGCACTGAATTCATACACTATTTAATAACTAGTTGGATACTCGATACTCGATTCTCGTTAATTAATCGATAACGAGAATCGAGTATCCCAGCTGAATACCAATCACAATATAATGTTTACCTATAACGATGCGTTAAAGTATCTCAATTCTTTTGTCAATTACGAGCGTTCCGGGTTGGACCTTCTAAAGGGTAGATTCGACCTTGGCAGGCTCCGGAAGGTCCTGGGGAAGATGAAAGATCCGCAGCGGTGTTATCCTTCCGTTCATATTGCCGGGACAAAGGGCAAGGGTTCAATTTCCGTGTTCACTTCTTCAATACTCGCACAGGCGGGTTACCGGGTAGGACTTTTCACTTCACCGCATCTTGGCACAATACGGGAGCGTATAAGTATTGACGCCAGGATCATCACGGAGGAAGAGCTTGTAAGGGCTGTTGGGGACTTGCGTCGGGTTATAGGTCCGCGTTCGGGGTTTGAACGGTTTTCGTTCTTTGAGGTCTATACCTTGCTGGCGATATTGTATTTCAGGATGAAGAAAGTGGATTACGCTGTTTTTGAATGCGGTCTGGGCGGCCGTTTGGACGCGACCAACGTTATCGACGGGGCGGTCTGCGGGTTCGCGCCCATAAGTTATGATCACGTGCAGATCCTGGGCGGGAAGATAGCGGAGATCGCGGGCGAAAAAGCGGCTATCATCAAGGAAAATTCCCGTTGCGTGAGTTCCCCGCAGAGACCAACGGTATTACGCGTCGTGGAAGATAAATGCCGCGAAAAAACAGCTTCTTTATCTGTCGTGGGAAAGGACATAACCTGCCGGCTGATAAAGGCCAGTGAAAACGGAGTGACATTCGATCTTTCCAGCGGGAAAAGGGAATATAAAGCGTGTCATACTGCAATGCTTGGAGATTTTCAGGCCGAAAACTGTGCGACAGCTGTCGGGATCTGCGAACAGCTCATGGAATCGGAAAAAGGTGACCGGAGTATAAATGCAAAAACGGTGAAAAAAGGGATCTCTCGCGCGTTCCTGCCTGGGAGGATGGAAATTTTATGCCAAAGGCCTTTCCTGGTCATAGACGGCGCCCAGAACGGCGCGAGTGCGGCAAGGCTCAAATATTCTATTGAACAAATCTTCAAATATGATAAATTAATACTTCTACTGGGCCTTTCCAGGGATAAGGATATAATCGGTATATGCCGTGAACTTGTGCCCCTGGCGGACGAGGTGATACTGACACGCGCTTCGGTAGAGAGGGCCATGGATCCCGCTCTTCTGAAAGGATATATTAAAGGGAAGAAAGCCTGTATAACCAGGGATGTTGAAGAGGGGCTCGGGATGGCGTTCAGTCGAACGGTAAAGGATGATCTTATACTCGCTACCGGTTCTTTTTTTGTTATCGGCGAGGTTCGCAGACTCATGGTCGGAATGTAGTGCTTTGATTTATCAAACCGCAAAATAAGCATGAATAAAATCAGTAAAAACGATACGATCGTGGCAGTTTCCACCCCGTTAGGGGAAGGGGGCATCGGTATTGTCCGTTTGAGCGGGGAAGATTCGGTCGGTGTCGTTGACAAAATATTCACTTCTCCGAAAGGCGGGATCCCGTCCGCTTATGCCAGTCATTCCATCCATTACGGACACATCAGGAATCCGGGCAGCGGCGACCTGATAGACGAGGTCCTTGTTACCGTGATGCGCGCGCCGGGCACATATACCGCGGAAGACGTGGTAGAGATCAACTGCCACGGCGGGATAATGCCCGTCAAAAAGATATTGGGATTATGCCTGACTAAGGGCGCCCGCCTGGCAGAGCCCGGTGAGTTCACGAAAAGGGCTTTTCTGAACGGCAGGATAGATTTGTCTCAGGCAGAGGCAGTGCTGGATGTGATCAGATCTGAGTCCGAGGCGGCCCGGAAGATCGCCGCCAGGCAGTTGAGCGGAGTCTTTTCCGAAGAGATAAAGGGATTGAGGGACCGGATTACGGATATTTTATCCGACATAGAACTGACGATAGATTTTACCGAGGAGGATGTTCTGTTCGCTTCGGTGGAAAAGATGACGAACGATATTGCCGTATTACAGCAGTCGGTCAGAAAAGTCATAGAGACCGCGGACAGGGGGATGATGCTGCGCCGGGGTGTGCGGGTGGTGATATGCGGCAGGCCCAATGTGGGGAAGTCCAGCCTTATGAACGCCCTGTTGAAGCATGACAGGGTCATAGTAACGCCGGTTGCAGGGACTACAAGGGATGTGATCGAGGAGTCCATTAATATCTCCGGGGTCATTGCCAGACTGGTGGACACCGCGGGTATTATTGCAACACAGGATCAGGTGGAGCTGGAGGGTGTGAAGCGTTCCACCAGAGAATTGTCAGAGGCCGATATTGTGATCTTCATGGTCGATGCCAGCCGGCCGCTTTCAGACGAAGACAGGAGGATATACGGGATGGTGAGGGATAAGAAAACCGTTGTTGTCATGAACAAAATAGACCTGCCCCGCATGTCCAGTGAGGAAGAAGCGTTAAACGACTTAGAGGCCGGAAGGGTTCTGGGAATTTCTGCACTCAAAAGAATAGGACTGGAGGGAATAGAAGACGCTGTGGCGGAAAAGATTTTCGACAGTGATATAAAAATTCCGGAAGGGCCGATCGTGACCAGCGAGAGGCATAAAGAGGCATTGAGAAGCGCGCTTGAATGTATTGACAGGGGGTTAAAGGTCGCGGGGAAAAATTACAGCGGGGAGCTTTTGGCAAGTGATCTGAACGAAGCACTGTTCCATCTGGGACTTATTACGGGAGAATCCGCGGGTGACGATATTTTGGACAGGATCTTTTCCCGTTTTTGTATCGGAAAGTGAATTTTTTTTTGTCATTCCTGCAAAAACAGGAATCCATATTCACTTTAGCTGTTTTGAATGATTTGAGCGGGTTATGAAAAGAAAGGAAAGAGATGGATAAGGAGAAGATAAAGAGAGCAGTGAAGGATGTACTCGAGGCCATAGGAGAGGATCCAGGGAGGGACGGGCTTAAAGAAACTCCCAGGAGAGTTGCTGATATGTGCGAGGAGATTTTAGGGGGTATGCATGAGAACGCCGATGACGCGGTCACGGTATTTTTCGAGAAAGAGCATGATGAAATAATCCTTCTCAAGGATATCCCCCTGTATTCGTTGTGCGAGCATCACCTGATCCCGTTCCTTGGCAGGGCACACGTCGCGTATATCCCAGATGGGAACAGGATCACTGGTCTGTCCAAGATCGCCAGGGTCGTGGATATAATGTCCCGGAGGTTACAGGTCCAGGAAAAGCTCACCACTGAAATAGCGGATACCCTGATGAGAAAGCTGAAGCCAAAGGGGGTGTTTGTCGTTATTGAGGCGGAACATCTGTGCATGAGCATGAGGGGGGTAAAGAAACCCGGCGTGATGACGACCACCAGCGCGGTCAGGGGAATATTCCGCTCAAGCCAGAAGACGCGTTCGGAAGCGCTGGCCCTGATCAGCCACAGGAACTGAAAGCTGACAACTGAATACTAAAGTGGTTGCGTTTTCTTAGCATATATAATATACTTATATCACAGCAAATCTGGAGAAAAAATAATGATACAGGAAACCGGTGCCGTAGCACAGCTTCTACATAACAGGGTGTTTTTTACCACCTTGGTCGGATGGTTCCTCGCGCAGAGCTTGAAGGTCACCCTGGGGGTCATAAGAGAGAAGCGCTTTAATTTCAAGTGGTTTGTTGGAACGGGCGGAATGCCCAGTTCTCATGCCGCTGGCGCGACCGCTCTTGCCGCCAGCGTGGGCATCCAGGAAGGCGTGGGGACCGCCATTTTCGCGACGGTAGCGATGTTCGCCCTGGTGGTGATAGCTGACGCGCAGGGGGTCCGGCGGGCCGCAGGCAAACAGGCCGAGATATTGAATAAGATGGCGGATGATATTTACTGGAAAAAGCCCATAGAGCAGGAGAGGCTCATGGAGCTTGTAGGGCACACACCCAAAGAAGTTATTGCCGGCTTTCTTATCGGCCTGGCCGTTGCTTGCATATCGTATTGGATTGTTTAAGACGGAGATCGATCATAGTGAACAGGAAAGGCCTTCTTACAGTAACCGCGTTTATTGCTGTCTTTGTCGTCGTGATATCCTTTGTGGTCCTGAAGTCTGTCTCCGGTACGGACACAAGAAGGACGGACAGAGCGGAACTGATATATGACGTTGCCGGGCAGCTCCTGCGGGAAGGCAATGGAGAAAGGGCCGTCAGGGGACTTGTCGCGATTGTTGAGAAGTATCCCGATTCAAGATATGCCAGGAAGGCGCTCAGGGACCTGACATCTATCTATTCCCGGGAAGGCGACGTTGATAAAGCATATTTTTATTACGCGAAGCTTATCAATAGTTTCCCTGACACAGATGACAGCGGAAAGATGAAGATCGAACTGGAAGAAGTTAATATGGAAAAACTGCTGTCTTTTGAAATAACCGGGGACAGTATCGAGTATGTGGTAGAGTCCGGGGATTCCCTTTACGCTATCGCAAAAAAATTCAATACAACGGTAGCTTTGCTCAGGAAGATGAACAGGTTCCAGAGCGATATCATAAGACCGGGACAGAGACTGAAGATCAATATTTCCAGGTTTTCCGTCTTGATAGACAAGACCGGGAACCTCCTTGTGCTTGAAAAGGACGGGAAGCCTTTTAAGTCCTATCCTGTCGCCACCGGCAAGGATGATTCTACTCCGGCGGGTGTTTTTACCATTGTTGACAAAATGATCAGACCTCCATGGACAGAGCCCGGCGGGATCGTTCTCATGCCGGATGACGAAGGATACGAACTTGGCGAACGATGGCTGGCGCTTTCCATACAGGGGTACGGGATACACGGGACCAATGACGATTCTTCCATAGGCAAGCATGTGACCGCCGGTTGCATCAGGATGCACAATGGCGATGTTATAGAGCTTTATGATATTGTAACAAAAGGCACAAAAGTGGAGATAGTCAAATAAAAAAATGGCCATAGAACTGGAATTTGAAAAACCTATCCTGGAACTGGAAAGAAAGATCGAAGAGCTTGAGAAGTTCACTCAAAGGGAGGAGATCGATCTTTCCGATGAGCTCTCGACTCTAACGGAGAGGCTGGAACATCTTAGGAAAGATGTTTTCGAGAATCTGTCATCATGGCAGAAGGTCCAGCTCGCGCGGCATCCGGACCGGCCGTATACCATGGATTATATCGGAATGATAATGGATGATTTTATCGAGATCCACGGCGACAGGCACTTCGGGGACGATAAAGCCATCGTAGCCGGTCTCGCGCGCATGAACGGCCAGAAACTGATGGTGATCGGACATCAAAAAGGCCGTGATACGAACGAGAACCTGGAAAGGAATTTTGGTTGCGCGCATCCCGAGGGGTACCGTAAGGCCATCAGGGTCATGCGTATGGCTGAAAAGTTCAATATCCCGATTGTTACTTTTATAGACACTCCCGGGGCGTACCCCGGTGTCGGCGCGGAAGAACGCGGGCAGGCCGAGGCGATCGCCTATAACCTCAGGGAGATGGCGGGGATCAAGGTCCCAATTGTGGTGTTTGTCATCGGAGAAGGAGGTTCCGGCGGGGCCCTTGGAATAGGGCTTGGAGACAGGGTCTTTGTTCTGGAGAACGCTTATTATTCGGTTATTTCCCCGGAAGGTTGCGCTGCCATACTCTGGAAGGACCGGACCAAGGCTTCTTCCGCGGCCACAGCCTTGAAGATCACAGCGCCTGAACTAATGGAACTGAGGGTTATAGACGGGATGATCCCGGAACCGGTGGGAGGGGCGCACAGGGATTCTGAAAAGACCGCGAAAGAAATAAAGAAGGCCTTGAAGAAAAGTCTTGACGCGCTTTCCAAACGGACACAGGGCGAGCTGCTGGAGGCACGTTACAAGAAATACAGGGAAATAGGAGCATACAAGGATTAAAATGTCGATAAAAACCAAGATTGAGATCGCTAATAACAGCCGTCTCCTGAAAAAGGCAAGCAAGGAATTGCTAGATACCCTGAAGGCGCAGCACGTTGCCGAGGAGATCGTATTCGATATTCACGTGGGGTTTGAAGAAGCCCTGCGCAACGCTATGATACATGGCAACAAGCTCCAGCCGGATAAAAAGGTGAAGGTGGAGATAGAAATAACCCGCGAAGAAGTGACCATAAGAGTGGAGGACGAGGGAGAAGGTTTTGATGTGTCAAGGCTCCCCGATCCCACGGTTGATGAGAACCTGCTGAGGGACAGCGGACGGGGGGTGTATCTTATCAGGTATCTTATGGATGAAGTCAGGTACGAGAAAGGCGGGAGAAGTGTCGTCATGAAGAAGCGTCTTAAAAAAAAACATATAGACGGAGGATAATATGCAGGTAAACATGGAGGAAAAGAACGGGATCGCGGTCGTTCACGTGAAGGGTGATATTGACATAAATACGTCCCCGGATATCAAGAAATCTTTCGATCAGATTATAAAGAACAAAAAAGATAAGGTGGTAATAAGTTTCAGGGACGTGGATTACGTGGATTCATCGGGACTGGCCACGCTAGTGGAGATACTGAAGAGGCTGCGTTCTTACGGCGGCAAGCTGAAACTGACGAATTTTTCAGCCAAGGTCCTGGGACTTTTTGAGATAACAAAGCTGAACAAGCTGTTTGATATAGTGGACGATGAAGTTACCGCGATAGATTCATTTTGAATTCCAGATTTTTGATTAACGGAGGCATGAGAGGGAGAAATACTTTATGCGCAACCCAATAGCCGTTATCGGTAAGACAGCGCTGGATCTCTTCCAGCACATTTTTGGCATGCTGTCTCTTCTCTGCAAGACGATATCCTGGATCATGATCGGGCCTTTTAAAGGAAAAGCCGCCAGCCGCCAGACTATTTTCCAGCAGATGGTCTTTGTCGGCGTGCAGTCCATTGTCATAGTATTCTTCATTTCTTTTTTCACAGGCATAGTTATCGCCATGCAGAGCGCTTATCAGCTTAAGCAGCTCGGTGCCGTTATTTTCGTGGCCCCGATGGTGAGCATAAGCATAGCAAGGGAGCTCGGACCGGTCTTCACGGCCCTGGTCGTCGCCGGCAGGGTGGGCTCGGCCATAGCGGCGGAGCTGGGCACCATGAAGGTGTCGGAACAGATAGAGGCGCTTGAGACCATTGCGCTTGATCCAGTAAGGTTTCTGGTGGTACCGCGTTTTCTCGCTCTTCTCATAATGGTCCCGTGCCTGACCATAATGGCCGATATCATGGGGATAGTGGGCGGGCTGATCGTGGGCGTTTTTGAGCTTAAGCTTAATTTTTACAGGTATTTGAGCTTTTCTTTTGATCTCATGAAATGGAAGGACGTGTGGACGGGCCTGGTCAAGAGCGTGGCGTTCGCCATTGCCATATCCATGATCGCCTGTTATGTCGGCCTGGATACCCGCGGCGGAGCAGAGGGAGTAGGCCGGGCAACGACATTGAGTGTCGTGATCAGCTTCATAATGATAATTCTCATAGATTGTGTGTTAACGGGCGTATTTTTCTTTTCACAGATGTAGGGGTTCGATTTATCGAACCCCCATATTATTTTTGGGCTCGATAAATCGAGCCCCTACAAGGGTCGGATAAATCCGACCCTACAGGGATCAGGGGGAAGATGGAAAAACAGAACATGGAAAAACGAGAAGCCGTCGTAGAAGTGAAGGATTTGGTCAAAAAGTTCGGGGACAGGACCGTTCTTAACGGTGTCAACCTGAAGATATACAAGGGCGAAACGTTTGTCATCATGGGAGGTTCCGGCTGCGGAAAAAGCACGCTTCTCCGCCACATAATCGGGAACTTCAAACCAACGTCCGGAAGGGTGTCTCTTTTGGGCACGGATATCACTGATCTCGAAGGTGCCCAGTTGGACGACATACGGAAAAAGATAGGGATGTCCTTCCAGTCCTCGGCTCTTTTTGATTCCATGACAGTTGGTGAGAACGTGAGCCTTCCTCTTCGTGAACACACCAAACTGGAGAAGAACGTTATTGACATCGTGGTGACAATGAAGCTTGAACTGGTTGGATTGAGGGGGTTCGATGACCTTATGCCGAGCGAGATATCCGGGGGCATGAAAAAAAGAGTGGGGCTTGCCAGGGCCATAGCCATGGATCCCCGGATCGTGTTTTATGACGAGCCTACCGCGGGACTTGACCCGATCATGGCGTCCGTTATTGACAAGCTCATCGTCGACCTTTCCAAGAAACTTTCAATAACCAGTATCGTGGTCACCCACGACATGAAAAGCGTTATGGGCATAGCGGACAAGATCGCCATGCTGCATGAAGGAAGAGTGCTTGAGACAGGGACCCCAGACCAGATAAAGAATTCAAAGAACCCGATAATACAACAGTTCATAAACGGCAGTTTCGACGGGCCGGTGAAATTTTTCCAGCAAAAAGACGATTATTTGGAACAGTTAACCCGATAATACAGGATAAAAAGGAGACGAAGCATGAAGATTTCTAATGAGATGAAAGCCGGGTTAGTCATTGTAGCAGCGATCGCGATCGCTATTTTGTTCTTTACGAGGACCGCTAATATCCAGGCCAGCCCGTATGACGTCAAAACGTATTTCATGTATGCCGGCGATCTGAAAGAGGACGCGACCGTGAAACTTGCCGGCATAGAAGCGGGCCGCCTGAAGAAGATAGAATTCATTTATGGACCGGAGACCAGGATAGAGTGTATTCTCGCGTTAAATTATGGAATAAAGGTGAGGAAAGATTCCATAGCTTACATAGCGACTTCCGGGATCGTCGGGGACTCGTATGTAGGGCTTACACCCGGGAAATCCGCTGATTTCCTGAAACCTGGAGCAACCGTCGCGAGCGAGGATCCTGTCCAGATGAGGGAGCTGATGAAGAAGGCGGACGAGATATCCGAAAACCTGGATATTATCCTGCTGGAGGCCAAGTCTTTTGTCGTGGACAACCGTCAGGGGCTGGACGGCATAGTAGACAATCTTGAAGCCACCACCCAGAACTTCAAGGAGTTCAGCGAGGACGTGAAAAAGCATCCATGGAAGCTCCTCTTTAAAGGCGAATAAGTATAACTTTCCAGATCGGCCGTCCCTAAATGAAGAGCAAAAAGACACGGATAGCGTTTTTATCGGCAGGGGTCCTGGCCGCCATACTGTTCCTTTTCTTATCATATGCCAGGGTCTTTGACGAGTTCGAGTACAGCACGCTTGACTTCCGTTTCAAGCTCAGGCCACAGCAGCCGGTTGATGAGGACATCGTCATCATCCACATAGGCGACGATACCATAGAGAAGCTGGGCGAATGGCCTCTTCCCAGAAAATACCACGGCCTTCTTATCAAAGCCCTGGAAGCAGCCGGTGTAAAAACTATCATCTTTGACGTTTTTTTCAGCGAAGAGACTGAAGACGACCAAGGGTTTGTGGATGCGGTGAAGGCGTCGGACAATGTTTATCTGGCATATGTCTTTGAGCTCAATCCTCCGGTCCGCGGTAAGAAATATATCACCGCCAGCAGGGTCATCGCGCCTCTCATCAACGTATTAAAGAGCGCCTGCAAGGGGAGGAGGGGGTTCGTCAATGTTGTCCCGGACAGGGACGGTAAAGTCCGCAGGATCCTGCCATTTGTCGAATATAAAGGGAAATTCCATCCGCAGATAACGATCCAGGCGGTATTGAATAACCTGGATTTTTTATTCGATAAGGTCGAAATCATCCCGGCAAAAAAGATAGTCATGAATAAAGACCTCCGGATACCGCTGGAGGACTTTTCAAGCCTGCTTGTAAATTACCCAGGTCCATGGGGAAAAGCGTTCCGGCATTATTCTTACGTGGATGTGCTGCAGTCACATCTTTCCAGCCTTATGGGACAGGAACCCGTTATTGACCTTAATGAGTTGAAGGATACGGTGTGTTTTGTGGGGTTCACCGCTACCGCGTCCCCTGACGCCCATCCTTCCCCACTGGCGGTTCTGTACCCTGGAGTGGGAGTGCATGCCAGCGTGTATAACAGCGTAGTACAGCAGAAGTTCCTGTGCAGGGTCAACCGCTGGTGGAACCTGCTGATCCTTGTTGTTCTCTGGCTGATCACGGGTTTTATAACGGCGAGAAGCCGTAAGCTGCTGGCATTTTTATCCATTGTTCTGATCTTTTTAGCGTATATAGCCATAGCGGTAGCTGTTTTTATCTTCTGTGGATTATGGATAGATATTTTTTACCCGATGGTAACGGTGGTAGGTATCTATGGGATCTTCACGTGCAAAAAATATCTGGTAGAGACCGAGAAAAGGGAATTAATAGAAAAAGAACTTGATATTGCCAAGAATATCCAGGAGAGTTTCCTGCCCAAAGAGATCCCACAGGTGGGCGGGCTTGACCTGAACGCGCGGATGTTGACGGCGCGGCAGGTGGGAGGCGACCTGTACGATATTGTCCAGCTGGACGAAACAAGGATGGGTGTCATGCTCGGGGATGTGTCAGGCAAGGGAGTGCCCGCGGCCCTTTTTATGGCGCAGGTGGTCAGTGTTTTCACGTCTTTTGTGCAAGAGGCGAGCCCGGCAGATGTGCTCAGGAAAGTCAATGACAGGCTTGTGTCCGAGGGCAGTAGCAACCTGTTCGTGACCCTTACCTATATTGTATTGGATACCCGGAAGAACACTTGCAGTTTTGCGAGCGGCGGCCATCTTCCCACTCTTCTTATAGAACCGGACGGGAACGTGAAGCTCCTGGATGTGGAAGAGGGGATGCCGCTCGGGCTTATAGAGGGTGATTTCAGCGAAGGCGAACTGGAATATAAGCCCGGTAGCATTTTTGTCCTGTATACTGACGGGGTCACTGAAGCCATGAATATGAGGCACGAACTGTTCGAGGAAGAACGCCTGGTCGAACTGGCAAAGACCCTGAAAGGACGTTCCGCAAAGGAAGTAGTGGATGCCATACATAAGAGTGTGGCGGACTACGCGGGCAAGGCCGAGCAGCATGACGATATCACTGTTCTCGCTGTTCGGACCTGAAGATACCTCCTCTAAGCCATTATATTTCAATAACTTATAAAAAAAATATTATTTGGGGTAACTAATTAAAAACTTTAAAAAAATATTTATTTTTTCCTTGACACCAACTATAATTGTGCTATAATAAAATTTGTGATTTATGAGTGGAAGGTCATGAATCAGGAGACAGACAATGAAGAAGAAAGAGATTCGGCTTAAAAGTCAGGATTTGCCGCTTCACATCGTCTATGCTTTATCGTGCGAAAGTAAAAAGTATGTTCTTAGAAAGACCAAACAGGGTAAATTGCTTTTAAACAAAGCCGAAGAATAAGTCCTATCTGATAAGATGGAGAATCAAATATAGAAACAGTCCCCCATGTAAACAGAAAGGAGCCGGAATTGAACGCTTGTTCGATTTGCGGCTCCTTTCTGTTTACATGTCCCTTTTTCTTTGTCTTTGACCGGATTTCTCTTTTGTGTTATCATGCCCTGACTTCAGGAGTAATATCATGGTTTCAAAACTCGAAAAGATTAAGAGATCCATACAGCGAAAAGGACCTTTACTTCTTATCATCATGGACGGTGTCGGCCTGGGGAAGCAGGATGAAACGAACGGGGTGTATGTAGCGAAGACACCCTGTCTTGACCGTCTATTCAAGAGCGAGATGTTCACGAAACTCCAGGCCCACGGCACCGCGGTCGGGCTTCCTTCGGACGAGGACATGGGCAACAGCGAAGTAGGACATAACGCCCTTGGAGCCGGCCGTGTCTTTGTGCAGGGGGCGAAAAGGGTTAATAAGGCTATTGAAGACCGGGTTATTTTTGAGACAAAGACATGGAAGGAACTTGTAAGCAGGGTAAAGGATACCGGCGGTACTTTTCATTTTATCGGCCTTTTATCCGACGGCAACGTCCACTCGCATATTACGCAACTCTTCGCAATGGTCAACCGTCTTGCTGAAGAAGGGGTCGGTCGCGTCCGTATACACGCGCTCCTTGACGGCAGGGATGTCCACGAGAGATCCGCTTTGACATATATCGATAAGACGGAAGAGGTATTAAAAAAGATAAACTCCGAAAAGGGGTATGATTACAGGATAGCATCCGGAGGCGGTCGCATGGTGACCACCATGGACCGCTATAACGCTGACTGGAGCGTGGTAAAACGCGGCTGGGACGCGCATGTCCTTGGAAAAGCGCGCGCGTTCACATCGGCAAAAGAGGCCGTGGAGACCTATTATAAAGAAGACCCGGCGATCGTCGATCAGTACCTGCCTTCTTTTGTGATAGTAGAGAATAATGAACCGGTTGGCCGGATTGTTGACGGGGATTCGGTGGTCTTCTTCAATTTCAGGGGAGACAGGGCTATCGAGATCTCACGCGCCTTTGACGAAAAAGTTTTTTCGGAATTTAACCGCGAAGTCTACCCGGATGTTCTTTACGCTGGCATGATGGAGTACGACGGCGACCTTCATATCCCGTCCAATTATCTGGTCACGCCACCTGAAATAGACCGGACCGTCAGCGAATATCTCTGCGCGGCCGGCGTTACCATGTTCGCCATTTCCGAGACGCAGAAGTTCGGGCATGTCACGTATTTCTGGAACGGGAACAAGTCGGGCTACGTGTGCGAGGAAATCGAGGAATATTACGAGATACCTTCCGATAAGATACAGTTCGATAAAGCCCCGAAGATGAAGGCGGTGGAGATTGCTGATAGGACGGACGAACTCTTGAAAAGCGGCAAGTTCAGGTTCGGCCGTTTGAATTTCGCCAACGGCGATATGGTCGGACATACCGCGGTGCCGGAAGCCGTAATAACAGCCGTGGAAACGGTTGATTCCTGCGTCCAGCGTCTCCTGGATGTAGTCAAGGAGCTTGACGGTATTGCTATTGTCACGGCGGACCACGGAAATTCTGACGAGATATTCACGATAAAGGACGGCAAGAAGATCCCCAAGACGGCGCATAGCCTTAACCCGGTCCCGTTCGTGATAGTCGATCCGGATTACAAGGGGGAATACACGATGGCAAAACTCAAGAACCCCGGACTCTCCAATGTCGCCGCGACCATCCTGAACCTCCTCGGCTTTGAAAAACCTTCTGACTACGACCCGTCCCTCATCGAATTCGTTTGATAAACTAACCGGCTTTCAGAAAACCAAAATTCAAATACGGGTTTCCTGAATCATCGGCTCTTTTAAAGGCGGCGGGTGTACTTTTCGGTGTAAACGTTCCGGTTCCCGCACAGAATGGATCTGAGGCATTTGTCGTTCAGAGCGATTTTTTAACGCCAAAAGGTCTTGACCATTTTGGCGGCTGCGGAACTCGTCCGCCTTCCCTCGACTTCGCTCGGGACCGGTCAGCGGACTCGGACAGTCCCCGCCATTTGCGCTGGTTTCCGACGGAAGATGGCGGGGTTGACCGTTTTTTTCTGAGGAAGCTTTGTCGCTGGAGCAAAGCTTCCGTCCCTGGTAAGAACAATAGCTTAAAAGTTCTCCTTGAAAAATTGGGGAAACTCCACTCTCATTTCGCTTGACTATTGGGGGTTTGGATAATAAAATTGATTTTTACTGATCAATGCCGGAGTGGTGAAATTGGCAGACGCGTTGGACTCAAAATCCAATGGGGGCGACTCCGTGTGGGTTCGAGTCCCACCTCCGGCACCAAAATTTTTTATCATAGCCGTGGGGCTGTAGCTCAGCTGGAAGAGCGCGTGCATGGCATGCATGAGGTCAGGGGTTCGAGCCCCCTCAGCTCCACCATTTCTCCGGGCGAAGATCTCTCTTTTTATATCCCGAAAAATAATTCCATTTTTAAGTTGACAAACAGGTTATATAAAAATATACTTTGTTAAAACAAAAATGTTAACATAAGCTGTATAGATAGTTGCAAATAGATGGTGGGGAGTTTTTTTAAACTCTGTTTTTTTTAACTCTCTATTGCAGAGGTAGTTTTAAAAATGGAGGAGAAAATGGTCGAAGAAAACAAAGAAATGTTCGGTCCGCATTTAATGCTGGATCTGACAGAGTGTAAGGCGGGAAAACTCAAGGATTATGAGCTCATTTTTGACATCCTGGACGATCTTCCTGAAAAGATAGGCATGACAAAGATCACCAAGCCGTATGTGTTCCCATACAGCGGTCTGGTTCCAGAGGATAAGGGCATAACAGGAACGGTGATCATCGCCGAAAGCCATATTTCCATCCATTCTTTTCAGGAAAAAGACTACTGCTTTGTTGATGTTTTTTCCTGTAAGGATTTTGACGTAGACTTTGCGGCTAATTACCTGATAGACGTGTTTGAATCAAAGAAGTATGAAAAATACGTCGTGCAGAGAGGCAAGGATTTTGTCAGGTTCAGAGAGCCAGCAATGATTAAAGCCGTATGATCCCGGCCTTATGATGAGACAATGGCACAGAATAAAGGTTTTGCAGGTCTGGATGCACAATTCACCAGCTGGAACGCGTCTCGCATAGCTGTTCTTCCGATCCCATATGATAAGACAAGCACTTGGAACAAGGGGGCCGATAAAGGCCCCTTTGCTGTTATTGACGCGTCTCCGGCCCTGGAGCTCTACGATATAGAAACGGATTTCGAGGTCTTCAGGCAGGGGATATACACGTCTCCATCACTTGTCACGGATCCATCCCCGGAAAAGATGGTGCGGGAGGTGGAAGAAAGAGTTTCAAAGTTGATGGATGCCGGGAAGTTTGTTATAGTGCTCGGAGGAGAACATTCGGTCAGCATAGGGTCAATAAGGGCGCATTCTAAACGGATAAAAGACCTTTGCGTGTTACAGCTTGACGCTCATTCTGATCTCCGCGACGAGTATGAGGGAAGCAAATATAATCATGCCTGTGTAATGGCCAGGGTGAAGGAGTCATGCCCGGCCGTACAGGTAGGGATACGCAGCATGTGCGTTGAGGAAAAGGACAGCCTGGATTCGGAGAACGTGTTTTTCGCAAAGGATATGATCAGCGACAAGAAGTGGACTGATAACGTGCTGGACAGGCTCTTGCCGAACGTTTATGTGACAATAGACCTTGACGTGTTTGATCCTTCCGTGATGTCGGCGACAGGCACTCCGGAGCCGGGCGGGTTAGGATGGTACGATGTGGTGAAGCTTTTGCGGGCGGTCGCTGAGAAGAGGACGGTCGTTGGTTTTGACTGCGTTGAACTTTGTCCCGACAAGAGCAACAGGGCGCCTGATTTTACCGCCGCGAAATTAATTTATAAATTTCTCAGTTACATTTACAGGAACGCATGAACAAAATGGAACAGTACAGACCCGGTGAAATAGAGAAAAAGTGGCAGGAAAAATGGCGAAAAGAAGGTTTTTTTGAAGTTGACGTCAAGGATTACGCCGATAAGTACTATTGCCTGATGATGTTCCCTTACCCTTCGGCGGCGCTGCATGTGGGGCATGGCCGTAATTATATCATCGGTGACGTTGTGGCCAGATATAAGATGATGAAGGGGTTCAATGTACTCACGCCCATGGGGTGGGATGCTTTTGGCCTTCCCGCCGAGAACGCCGCTATCAAGAGCAGCATGCACCCAAGGCAGTCCACAATGAACAATATAGCCATGATGAAGCGCCAGCTTGATTCGTGGGGAGTTGATTATGACTGGAGCCGCGAGGTGAATTCATGCATGCCGGAATATTACAAGTGGACCCAGTGGATATTCCTTAAACTGTACGAAAGAGGTCTCGCGTACAGGAAAAAGGCCTTTGTCAACTGGTGCCCGTCCTGCAACACGGTTCTTGCCAATGAACAGGTCATTGCCGGCGAGTGTGAGAGGTGTGACAGTAAAGTGGAGCAGAAAGACCTGGAACAGTGGTTTTTCAGGATTACGGATTACGCGCAGAGGCTTTTGGACGACCTGGAAAAGCTGAATGAATGGCCGGAGAAGGTCAGGATAATGCAGCGCAACTGGATCGGCCGCTCAGAAGGCGTGAACATTGATTTCCCGATCGTGCATTCCAGCGAGAAGTTGACCTGTTTTACCACGCGCGTTGACACGATTTACGGCTGCACCTATATGGTGCTTGCCGCTGAACATCCCATGATAGAGAAATTGATCGCGGGCAGCCCTGAAAAAGACAAGATAATGAAGTTCGTCACGGATGTCCGCAACGCATCCAAGATCGAAAGGGGCCAGTCAGAAGGTGAGAAGAAAGGGATATTCACGGGACGTTATGTGATTAACCAGATAAATGGCAGGAAGATACCTCTTTGGATAGCCGATTACGTGCTAATGGAATACGGCACCGGAGCGGTAATGGCCGTTCCCGCGCATGACCAGCGCGACTTTGAGTTCGCTAAAAAATACGGTTTACCCATTGAAGTGGTAATAGACGATCCTTCAAATTCCCTTGCGGCCGATAAGATGACCGCAGCGTTCGAAGAAGAAGGCGTACTTGTCGGATCAGCCCGGTTCGACGGCATTCCAAGTGAAGAAGGCAAAGAAAGAATAGCCGATCACATGGAAGAAAAGAATATAGGCAAGAGAGCCGTTCATTTCAGGCTCAGGGACTGGCTTATATCAAGGCAGAGATACTGGGGGGCTCCCATTCCCGTTGTCTATTGTGATAAATGCGGGATCGTGCCCGTCCCGGAAAGCCGGCTGCCGGTGATCCTGCCGGAAGGGGTGGAGTTCCGCCCGAAAGGGGAATCCCCGCTCAAGAACGCGGCTGGTTTCGTGAAAACAGTCTGTCCCTCCTGCGGCGGCCCGGCAAGGCGCGAGATAGACACCATGGACACTTTTGTAGATTCCAGCTGGTATTACCTGAGGTATATATCACCGCATCTAAAGGATAAGCCTTTTGACACGGATGATCTTAACAGATGGCTGCCGGTTGACCAGTATATCGGCGGGGTTGAGCACGCCATACTGCATCTTTTGTATTCCAGGTTCATCACTAAAGTCCTGAGCGATATGGGACAGATAGGGTTTGATGAACCGTTCAAGCGGCTTTTTACCCAGGGGATGATAATAAAGGACGGCGCAAAGATGTCCAAATCAAAAGGGAACGTGGTAAGCCCCGACGCCCTTATAAAAAAGTACGGAGCGGATACCGTCCGCCTGTATACTCTGTTCATAGGCCCTCCCGGCAAGGATGCGGAATGGTCGGATCAGGGAGTGGAGGGGGCATCCCGATTTTTGAAAAGGGTATGGAACCTGATGGACATCCTGTCCGGTGCGCCTGATGACGGCGGAGATGAGGACGCCAGGAAAGACCTTCTCAGAAAAATGCACCAGACAATAAAAAAGGTCACCGAGGACATCGATGAAGAGTTCCATTTCAATACAGCCATAAGCGCTGTCATGGAGCTTGTGAACCAGGTATACGCGGGAATAGACAAAAAGGGTGACAGCTGCTTTGATAAAAAGTCCCTTAAGGAAGTTGTGAGTATCACGGCCCTTCTTCTTGCCCCGTTCGTGCCTCATATCACCGAAGAGATATGGGAAAGACTGGGGGAAGGCAAAAGTATATTTGAATCCAGATGGCCTGAATACAGGGAGGACATATTGTTGACCGAAAAGGTCACCGTCCCTGTCCAGATAAAAGGAAAACTCCGGAGCAAAGTGGAAATACCCTGCGGCCTGAGTGATGATGAGGTGAAGAAGACAGTCCTTCAGGACGAGAAGATCAAGGCATGGGTCGAGGACAAAGAGATAAAAAAGTGGATAATAGTTCCGGACAAGCTCGTCAATATAGTTGTCTGATATCATTTTAAGCATTCCGAATCGAAGGTTTGACTTGCTTGTCCATAAAGAGGTGGGGGGGAATGAAAGTATTGGTAACGGGTGCTGGGGGATTGATCGGTTACGAGGCGTCAAGGTTCTTTCTGGAGAAAGACGCCGAAGTGGTCGGCATAGACAACAACATGAGGAGATATTTTTTCGGCGAAGGGGGAGACACCGCCGGCAATATAACTTTTCTCAAAAAGCTGAGCCCTGATTTCAGGAACCTGGCGATCGACATACGGGACAGGGAGGCCATATTTGGCATATATAAGGAAGAAGGGCCTTTTGACCTGGTGATACATTCTGCGGCCCAGCCTTCCCATGACTGGGCGAAAAAAGAACCTGTCACGGATTTTGATATCAACGCGGCTGGCACACTTAACCTTTTAGAAGGGTTCAGGCTCTATTCCGATAAAGGTGTTTTTATCTTCACATCAACGAACAAGGTCTATGGTGATACCCCTAACAGGGTCGAGATGGTTGAGCTTGAAAAACGTTACGATTACAAGCCTGAACAGGTTATTGAAGGAGTGTCTGAAAAAGGCATCAGCGAAAAGATGACCGTAGATGACAGCACGCACAGTCTGTTCGGAGCATCCAAAGCCGCTGCTGACATAATGGCCCAGGAATACGGCAGATACTTCGGCTTGAACGTCGGTATTTTCAGGGGAGGCTGCCTCACGGGTCCCCAGCATTCCGCTGTGGAACTGCACGGGTACCTCACTTATATCGTTGATTGCGCCATAAACAATAAGCCTTATACGATCTTCGGATATAAAGGTAAACAGGTGAGGGACCAGATCCACAGCAGGGACGTGGTCACCGCGTTCCATGAGTTTTATAAAAAACCCGGACAGGGTGCTGTTTACAATATCGGAGGCTGTAAAGGGAACGCGATCTCCATCCTGGAGACAATAGATATCTTGAAGAATGATTTCGGTCTTGAGCTGGATTACGAATACGTGGACCGGAACAGGACAGGGGACCATATGTGCTATTATTCGGATATGACAAAGTTCAAACGGGATTATTCCGGATGGGATATACGAACAGGGGTTCATGACATAATAGAGGAGATCGTAAGATCTCGTAATCCGTGATTTGTATTGGTTCGATAAATCGAACCAATACACTTAGTTGAGATATTCTATGAAATTAAACAGGGAACTTGGTCTTCTTGATGTCTTCTGCATAGCTTCCGGGGCAATGATCAGTTCCGGGCTATTTATTCTGCCCGCCCTGGCATTTGCCGGGACCGGACCAGCTGTTGTCTTCGCGTATCTCCTGGCCGGGGTCCTGGCCCTGCCCGCCATGCTTACAAAGGCGGAACTGGCTACTGCCATGCCCAAAGCAGGAGGGGTCTATTTTTTTATCGAAAGAAGTATGGGTGCCCCGGTTGGCACTATCGGCGGACTGGCAAGCTGGTTTTCTTTGAGTTTTAAAAGCGCCTTCGCGCTTGTAGGAATAGGAATTTTCGCCTCGCTTATAAATCCCAATATCACGGAAATGCATGTAAAACTTATTGCCGTGGGATGCTGCCTCTTCTTCATGATCATAAATATCATCGGTGTTAAAGAATCCGGCAGGTTGCAGGTATTGATCGTGTTTTTGCTTATCGGCATACTTCTTTTTTATATCTCTCGCGGTTTTACGTCTATCCAGCCGGAGAGATACGTCCCATTTATGCCTTTTGGCTGGGCTCCGCTTTTTGCTGCCGTAGGTCTTGTTTTTGTTTCATTCGGAGGATTAACAAAAATAGCTTGTGTCGCGGAAGAGGTGAAAGACCCGGGAAGGAATATTCCACTGGGGATGTTCCTCGCATTCAGTGTAGCGATGATCCTTTATGTCGTGGTTATTTTTGTGACAGTAGGATTGCTTGATCCCGCGGACCTTTCGAATTCTTTCACTCCGATCTCACTTGGCGCCAGCATCTTTATGGGGAACCTGGGAAGCGTGATACTGGCGGTCGCCGCGTTTCTTGCTTTTATTTCCACGGCCAATGCCGGGATCCTGACAGCCTCACGGGCTTCCATGGCAATGAGCAGGGATGCCCTCCTGCCCAGATTCTTTCAGAGAGTGAACGCCAGATTCAAAACCCCTCATTTTTCCATAATCTTTACTGGCAGTTTTATGATCGCGGTTATCCTGTTCCTTAGCCTGGAGAATCTGGTCAAGACAGCGTCTACCCTGATGATCCTGTTGTTTTTGTTCGTGAATCTTTCCCTTATCGCCATGAGGGAAAGCAGGATACAGAGTTATCGGCCGAAATTCCGCGCTCCGCTGTATCCCTGGCTCCAGATAGCTGGTATCATCGGATACGGGTTTCTCATTTTTGAAATGGGGAAAGTGCCCCTTACGATAACAGGGATCTTCATAATTTGCGCGTTGGTCTGGTATGCTGTTTTTGCGAGCTACAGGGTGAAACGCTTGGCCGCGCTTGTGCATGTTATTGAAAGGATCACCGCCAGGGAGTTGGTCGAACCTACTTTGCCGGATGAACTGAGGGATATTATTGTTGAGAGAGATAAGATCGTTGAAGACAGGTTTGATGAGCTTATCAAAAAATGCGAGATTTTAGACTATGTCCTCTCTCCGGACCAGGGATATACTCCCGAGGACGTGTTCAGGAGCGCTGCTAAGGTCCTGTCGGAACGAATGAATGCAGACGAAGACGGGCTCTTTGATCTTTTTATCGCCAGGGAAGAGCAATCCAGCACGGTTCTTGCCCCTGGCCTGGCCATACCCCATGTAATTGTCGATGGGGTCGGCAAGTTCGATATTTTCATAATCCGCTGCAGGAAAGGGATCCGATTCCCATATGTGCCCAAGCCGGTGCATGCCTTCTTTTTTCTGATAGGGTCTCGCGATGAGCGTAATTTTCACCTCCGCGCACTGGCAGCCATCGCCCAGATCGTCCAGGATGAGAATTTCAGCAGGGACTGGCTGCGGGCCCGAAACGCAGAAGAGTTAAGGAATATCATTTTATTGGCGGAAAGAAGGCGGGTCGGCGAAGTTTAGAAAATAGGGACAGCGACCATTTTTTAAAAAAACAGCTAAGACGTACACAAAAAAAATGGTCGCTGTCCCTATTTTTACTTGACATTTATTCTGTTAATGTTATAGTGGTGCTGAATCGTTCTAATTTTCACGATTAAATTATGAAGAAAATTTCCGGGAAAACCATTTCCAGGGCTCTTTTATATATCAGGACGCTGGAGGCGCTGATCAAGGAAAAAAGGTTCATGGTGTCTTCGGGGGAACTCGCACGGCTCACCGGCGTGTCGGATGTCCAGATAAGAAAAGACATTTCCAAGTTCGGCAGGGTCGGCACACCAAGGATAGGATACAAGACCGTGGACCTCAAGAACGTCCTTGAAGATTTTGTGCTGCAAAAAGACGCGATACGCCTTGCGGTTTTCGGAGTGGGTAACCTGGGAACAGCCATAATGAAATACCCGGGCTTTAGAAGAGAAAAACTCAAGATAGTAGCGGCCTTTGATAAAGCGAAAGAGAAGATAGGCAGGAGCATCGACGGAGTCAGGATATATCCGGTGGAGAAAGGGCCGGCGGTAATAAAGAAGCGTCGCGTTGACCTGGGTATAATCGCGGTCCCTGAGGAATGCAGCCAGGAAGTAGCGGATCTGATGGTCTTATCAGGGCTGAAGGGGATAATAAATTTTTCACCGGTAGCAATAAGCGCCCCTAAAAAGGTCGCGATAAGGGACATAGACCTTTCAATAGAGTTTCTCTCGCTTTATTGCGAGACGCGGAGGTAAATTTTTTATAAAAAAATGTTTTTCAGATAACGAAAGATAAGTTATAATGGCAGACATGAAATTCATTTCTCTCGAAGCTCTTATGAGACTGCTTGGTGCCTTGAAGGAAGATTATCGTGTCTATGTGCCTGTCAAAAAAGAAGACCAGCGTTTTTATCAAGAGTACAGTGAATTTACGGATGATATCGTTATCGGCGAAGTCAGGGCTTTTGAACCGCTGAAGTCCTTTTTTACGCGAGCCAGGGAACTGGTCGCTGAAGACTTCAAGGACACCATCCCTCATTCCGAGGAAAAACCTTTTGCCGTTGTGGGCGTAAAGGGATGTGACCTCAAGGGTTTCAAGATCCAGGATCACGTGTTCATGGATCACGATTACCAGGACCCATTCTATATCAAATTACGAGAGGAGAATCTCATAATCTCCGCTGACTGCACCTGTGCCAGGGATACATGTTTTTGCACAGCGCTGGGAGACCTTCCCCATCCCCGGGAAAATTTTGATATAAATCTTTCCCAGGTCAAGGATGGGTTTGTAGTGGAGTCCGGATCCGAAAAAGGCCGTGAGCTCGTGAAAAAACACCCGTCTCTATTCAGGGAAGCAAAAGAAAACGAGATCGCGGAAAGGGATGCCCGGCGCCAGAAGGTTATAGAGGAAGTGAATAATAATATTAAAGAGAACGAGGTCCCCGATCACGGTCTCTACGAAGGCATGATAGAAAGGAACTTTGATTCCGACATCTGGGAGGATGAGGCAAAGACCTGCGTTGAATGCGGGGCCTGTACCATAATCTGTCCCACATGCCACTGTTTTTTACTTTACGACCAGAAAGACGAGGAACGGATGGCCCGCTTGCGTATTTGGGATTCATGTATGATAAAGGATTATGCCAGGGTCGGGGGCGGCGCTAATCCAAGGGCAAAGCTGTGGATGAGATTAAGGAATAGATTTGAAAAGAAGTTTGACTTTTTCCCCAAAGTCGCGGAAATATATGCATGCACGGGCTGCGGACGCTGCATATCAGCGTGCCCCGCGAAGATCGATATAAGAAAGGTCCTTAAAAGACTGGTTGCAAGTGATGGAAAAAAGTAAGAATCCATACAGGCCGATCGAGGCGGAAGTTATCGATGTTATAGAAGAGACGCCTACGATAAAGACGATAAGGATGAGCCCAAAGGAAGAGCTGACTTTTGTCAGCGGCCAGTTCATCGAAATGACGATACCAGGTGTGGGGGAAGCGCCTTTTACCCCGTCTTCAAGGCCCTCCGTAAAGGATACCATGGATGTGAGCGTTATGAAGGTGGGCAAGGTCACTGATAAGATCCATGAGCTTAAGAAAGGCGATAAGGTGGGTTTGAGGGGGCCCTTGGGCAAGGGTTATCCCATTGATGAATTTAAAGGCAAGGAGATCGTGGTCATCGGAGGAGGTTGCGGCTTTGCTCCTTTGAGGAGTCTTATGTACGAATTTTTTGAAAGAACTGGAGAATTCAAGAAGTTGTTTTTCAGGGGCGGCTGCAAGACGCCTCATGAAATGCTCTACAGGGATGAGACGGCGGAGTGGGCTAAAAGAAAGGACCTGAATTTCAGGCTCACGGTCGATGTCGGAAATGACCAGTGGAAAGGTAACGTCGGTGTCGTGACCACTATTCTGGATGACCTGGATATGGATTATGGGACCGGTATCGCCGTCGTTTGCGGCCCTCCGATAATGATGAAGTTCGCTACCATGAAGGTGCTTGATATGGGTTTCAGGGAGGAGAATATTTATCTTTCCATGGAAAAGAACATGTCCTGCGGCATAGGCAAATGCGGCCATTGCAGGCTGGGGATATATTACGCGTGCAAGGACGGCCCGGTCTTTACGTACGACAAGATAAAAAATTTCCATGGTATATGGGACTAGATAAAAGGTTGATATGGACACGAGCGCGGAACAGATATATCAGGGCAAACTGAACATCGAGCCGGAAAAAGGCAAGGATAAGAGGCTCTTTATCGATCTTGATGTGTGCACCGCCGGCGAGTGCAAGGAATGTGTTATCAAATGCAGTTATTTTTATCACCGCCAGACGGATAACATCGGTATCCTTTCCGTGGCTGAACTGGCGACATACGCCCTTGTCTGCCGCAGGTGTGAAGAACCTCACTGTGTGGCTGCGTGTCCGGTGGAAGCGCTCGAACAGGACAAAGACAAAAAAAACCTCTTGACGAGACACAATATGCGGTGTATCAGCTGCAGGTCATGTTCACACGCGTGTCCTTACGGCACCATTTATCCGGAAACCGTTCCTTATCTGGTCCATAACTGCGACTTTTGCCTGGACAGGAGAGAGGCAGAGGAGGAACCGCTCTGTATAACAACATGCCCTTACGGGGCTTTGAGCCTGAAAAGCGGAGATGTAGAGCTGGACGAGAACACGTTTCTTGTCGGTGACAACCTGATAGTTCATTCTACCCACTGGGACCGGGAGAAGGCATGATATATGTTTTTTACTTTTTCTTTTTCGGATTTTTATTAACGGCGGTGATAGGGCTTTTAGCCAGCTGGATAGACAGAAAGGTCACGGCGCGCGTTCAGTACCGAGTGGGCCCGCCCGTGCTTCAGCCCGTTATCGATATCATTAAACTCCTGGGCAAAGAGACGCTTGTTCCGGCCGGTGCTTCAAAAACCACTTTTCTGGCGGCTCCTCTTTTTGGACTGGCAAGCGTAATGATGGTTTCAACGTTGCTGTGGATGAATAATATAATGACCGGTCATAGTTTTATAGGGGATCTGATCGTAGTTATATATCTTCTGACCATCCCTTCGATAAGTATTATCATGGGAGGATTCGCTTCGGCAAACCCTCTTGCCAGCGTGGGAGCGTCCAGGGAAATGAAGCTCGTCCTCGGGTATGAGCTTCCTTTTGTGCTCGCGGTCCTGGTGCCGGTCATTAAATCAGGTTATTCATTAAGGATAAGTAATATACTTGGCTTTCAGGCCCTGAATGGGGTCGTGGTCGGAAGCCTGTCCGGTGTTCTGGCCCTGGTCGTGACCATAATGTGTGTCCAGGCAAAGTTGGCCCTGGTCCCTTTTGACATGCCGGAAGCCGAGACCGAGATCTCAGGCGGGGCCCTGATCGAATATTCAGGATCGGCCCTTGCGGTTTACCGCCTTATGAAGAATATGCTCTTGTTCGTATTGCCCTTTTTTCTGATCATCATTTTTATGGGCGGGTTGAGGTTTGACGGCATTCACCTGTTATACGGCGCGCTGAAATATATCGGATTGGTCGCACTGATAACGGTTATAAGAAATACCAATCCGCGCGTTAGGATCGACCAGGCCGTGAAGTTCTTCTGGGGACCGATGACGGCCATCGCTGTCATTGCCGTAGTATTAGCGTTGATGGGGAAGTAGATGTCAGATGTCAGCTATTAGCAGCTGAAGACTGACGGCTGAAGACTGAAAGCTGATACAAGGAGATAAATGAGCTTTAAATTGAAGGCGCTTTTAAGATCACCATGGGTGTTCCACCTGTCCACGGGCAGCTGCAATAACTGTGATATTGAAGTGCTGGACTGCCTTACTCCGAGGTTCGACATTGAAAGGTTCGGAATGCTCCTTGCCGGGAGCATCAAGCACGCGGACGTACTACTGGTGACCGGTTCATGCAACAGGAAATCGGTCGAGCGGATGAAAAGACTGTACGAGCAGGCGCCCAGGCCGTGCCTCGTGGTAGCGATAGGGGAATGCGCTCTTTCAAGGGGTATGTTCATGCATAGCTACAACTGCCCCGTGCCGCTGGATAAGATCATCCCCGTGGACGTGTATATTCCGGGATGTCCTCCGAAACCGGAGGCTATCATCGCGGGTGTCGTAAAGCTGATAGAAAAGGTGAAGAGCAAAAAATGACTCGAGAAGAAGTTTTAAAGAACCTGAAGAACAGATTTAAGGACGATATAATCGAGGTTTTCGATAAATCGTCCAACAGGGTATATATCGATATTAAACCCGGATCGCTGGTAAGCGTTGCAACATATGTTTTCAATGATCTGGAAGCCCGGTTCAATATTGCCACGGGAGTGGATGTAAGATATCATATGGAGATATTGTATCATTTTACGTTCGAGGATCTGAATCTGCTGATCTCTTTTAGAGTAAAACTGCCCAAGGACAAGCTGGAAATAGAGTCGCTTACATCTGTTTTTGAAGGGGCGGACTGGATAGAAAGAGAGATGCACGAGCTCCTGGGCATTGATTTTAAGGGGCATCCTGATCTGAGAAGGCTGCTTTTGTCCGAGGAATGGCCCGAAGGCGTGTATCCGTTAAGATGTGATTATAAGGAATGGGACGAAAAAGCGATCAGGGATCGCGGCGTATAGAGGAAGCGCAAAATTTAAAACGTAAAACTAGAGCGAACAACGAAAAACGAAAAAATGGCAAAAACAATAATACCGATAGGACCGTATCATCCGTTACAGGAAGAGCCTGAATTTTTCACTCTTGTTGTGGATGGCGAAAAGGTCGTGGATATCGACATGCAGATGGGGTATAACCACAGGGGGATCGAAAAGCTCTCCGAGATGAAGACGTTCGACCAGTCCACCTTTGTTATCGAAAGGATCTGCGGCATATGTTCCACGAGTCATCCATTCGCCTATACAAGAGCCGTTGAGGATATTATACCGATGGAGGTCCCTGAAAGGGCCAAATATATCAGGACTATAATCGCGGAAGGCGAGAGGTTGCATTCGCATCTTTTATGGCTTGGACTCGCGGGCCACTTCCTCGGGTATAACACGGTCTATATGTGGGCGTGGAAATTGCGGGAAGAGATACTGGAAGTGATGGAGATACTTTCAGGGAACAGGAACAATTATGCCATGTTCAAACCCGGCGGGATAAGAAGAGATATCAAGCCCGAAGACATTCCCGTGGTTGTCAAAAAACTGGATTCGATCGTCCCTACTTTAAGGCTGCTTCTAAAAGCGGTCACGGATGATCCCGTGATCCACGCCAGGACCAAAGGCATAGGCATCCTTACGAAGGAAGAGTCCATAAATTACTGCGCGCTCGGGCCCACATCCCGCGCTTCAGGGGTGGCCAGGGACGTGCGGAAGGATTCCCATTACGGGGCCTATGATAAGGTGGAATGGGAAATGATAGTTACCCACAACGGAGATGTTTTTGACAAAGTGGTGGTAAGAATACTGGAAATGCTGGAGGCACACAAGATAATGAAGGCGTGTCTTTTGGACCTCCCTCCGGGCGAGATAGACGCTAAGATCAAGAGTATCCCTCCCGGAGAAGGCATAGGGCATATCGAGGCACCGAGGGGAGAGACCTTTCACTATGTGAGGAGCGACGGCACCAACAGCCCCGCCAGGCACAAGGTAAGGGCGCCCACGTTCATGAACCTTCCCACGTACAAGGCGACGGTCGTGGGTGAGACGATCTCTGATGCCACAATAATCCTGGCGGCCATAGATCCTTGTTACTGTTGCACGGAGAGGATGGCGGTGCGTGATCCCGGCGGCAGGAAACTTTATGACGGGGAAGCCATGATCAGGCTTTCACAGGAAAAGACCGAGAAGATGAGGCGAAGGAGGTTGATATGAAGGAAAACATCAAGACCTCTCTGGCGTTGATGTTCAAGACCGTGATCGAGATGGTGGATCTTGTCGACCGGGGTTTTAACAATAACGACATACATATCCTGGATCGTGTTCTGGACAAGGAACACATGATCGATGATGTGGAAAGGCAGATCAGTTCCAGCATGGTGGACCTGTGCAAGGGACTGGATGAAAAAGAAACAAAAAAGATAGTGGTAATGGGGCAGATCGCCCAGAATATAGAGCGTATAGGCGATGAGTTGCGTTGCCTGGTGGAACGCATCGAGATCAAGATCAGCGACAAACTTCATTTCAGTGATAAAGGCATGAGCCAGTACGCGGAAGTTTTTGAGAAGATGCGCAGGTCCGTGGGACTCGTAATGGAGTTCATGGAAAAGGACAAAGCAGAAGTTCTGGATGATGTTCTGGAGAACGGCAACGAGATCAAGGAGCTTATAGAAAGATACAGGAAGGAACATGTCGAGCGTCTGGCCAGGGGCATTTGCGAACCAAGGGCAGCGAACATGTATTTCGATATGCTCGACTTCACCGGGAACGTTGCCAGGCACTGCACGAATATCGCGAGGATATCCAAGGGGCAATAATGGTATCTGAATTGTTCAGGGTTGATTATTTATCCATCTTTGTGGGAATATTTATCGTTTTCTTTTCTCTCCTGGTGATCCTTTATTCTTTAGGATTCATGAGAGGCAGGAAAGGTTTGCCCGGATACTACCTGTATATAATACTCACAATGGTCGCTTCACTTGGCGCGGTCTTTTCCAATAACCTTATAATATTCATCGTTTTCTGGGGATTTTTAGGCCTTCTGCTTTATTTGCTCATCGGGTTCGGACAGAGAGAGAACACCGCTTACACGGCGAAAAAGTCTTTTATCATAATCGGCGGGACAGACGCTTTCATGATCCTGGGACTTGCTTTTATCTGGCATCTCACTGGATCGCTTGACATGGATAAAATAAGCATCCCGCTGGATTGCCGGTCCGCCCTCCTGGCGTATATATGCCTGGCGGCAGGCGCGTTCGCCAAAGCCGGCGTCATGCCGGTGCATACGTGGGTTCCGGATACAGCCGAAGACGCCCCGACTTCCGTTGTGGCGTTCCTGCCGGCTTCCCTGGACAAGCTGCTGGGGATATATTTTCTTGTCAGAATAACACTGGACATCTTTAAGATGAACCAGGTCATGAACACGGTCCTGATGGCAGTGGGGAGTTTTACTATCGTGGCCGCGGTCATGATGGCGCTTATCCAGCATGACTTGAAAAGGCTTCTGGGTTACCACGCGGTGAGCCAGGTCGGATACATGGTGCTGGGTATCGGCACTGGTAATCCCATAGGCATTGCTGGCGGGATATTTCATATGTTGAACAACGCGATATACAAATCCTGTCTTTTCATGTCTGGCGGCGCTGTCGAGAAGAAGGCCGGGACTACGGATCTGGAAAAGCTCGGAGGATTTGCCAGATATATGCCCATTACTTTCGCGGCTTTCATGATCGCGTCCCTCGCGATATCAGGTGTGCCGCCTTTGAACGGGTTCGCTTCGAAGTGGATGGTCTATCAGGCGGTTATAGAAACAGGCAAGAGCGGCGGATATCTTTGGATAGTATGGCTGGTCGCCGCGATGATCGGCAGCGCCCTTACGCTCGCGAGCTTCATGAAGCTGGCGCATAGCGTATTCCTCGGCCAGCCTTCAAACGAAGGAGGAAGGACGAAGGACGAAAAACGAGAAACCGGGCCGGCCATGTGGGTCCCGACGGTGATACTCGCTTCATTGTGCGTTATTTTCGGGGTTTTCGCTTACAGTGTGCCGCTCAGGATGTTTATATTCCCGAGCCTGGGAATAGATCCGCGCTTTACCGGATGGTGGTCCCCTGGTCTGGCTACTGGTTTGATCGTTTTGGCCGTGTTCATAGGTTTCATGATCTATCTTATCGGTTCCGCGCTCAAGACCAGGACCACGGATATCTTTGTGGGAGGAGAGACGCTTGAAAAGTATCCGGAAATGCGGGTATCCGGGACCGAATTTTATAATACCATAAGAGACCTGAAAGTATTGAAGCCCATTTACGTTCTGGCAGAAAGAAAGTGGTTTGATATTTACGAGGTCGGTGTAAGGATCACGCTTGGTTTTAACAGGGTGCTGAAATATATTCACAATGGGATACTTCTCACGTACCTGTCATGGTGCCTTCTGGGGATGATAGTCCTTTTTTATGTACTCGTAGGAGGGAAGCAATAAAACAATGGTAGAACTTTACCTTTTACTGGCATTCATGATCATAGGAGCGATAGTCGCGATAGAGGTGAAAGACATGCTTTCCACGGTTATCGCGGTGGGAGCCGTCGGCCTTGCTCTTTCAATAGCATTTCTCCAGCTCAAGGCGCCTGATGTCGCGATCACCCAGCTTGTCGTTGAGATATTGTGCCTTATCATATTGATAAGGGCTACCTTAAAGAGAGACCTTCCGTTCTCCACAACGGGCCGGTGGCTTTTGAACACCGTTATTACCGGGTGTTTTGTCGCTGTATTCGTGATCGTGGGGATAAAATGTTTCAAGGACCTTCCGGAATTCGGTTATCCGATAATGAGGGTCTCCAGGACCTATATTGAAGAAGGATTGGCAAAAACAGGAGCCACCAATCTTGTGGGTTCCGTGATACTTGATTTCAGGGCTTATGATACGCTTGGCGAGGCAACGATATTGTTCACCGCTGTTATCGGTGTTCTGGCGGTTGTGCGAAAGATCGGCAGGAAAAAAGAAGGCGAAAAAGTGGAGGAAGAAGAGTAACGGGGGGATGACGGAGTGAGTAGAGAACACGAAAAAGGGATGTCGCTGATAGTTAAGACGGTTACCCGCCTTACCGTGGGGATCATATTCCTTTATGGCATTTATATCGTTAGTCACGGGCATCTCACCCCGGGCGGCGGATTTGCCGGCGGAGTGATCATAGCGCTTTCGTTCGTTCACCTGATGCTCGCTTTTGGCAGGGAAGCGGCCCTTAAGAAACTGTCCAGGGCGGCGGCGTCATTTTTTGAAAGCACAGGCGCGATAATGTTCCTGGTCATAGCCCTCCTGGGTTTTACCGGAGGTTATTTCTTCCTGAATTTTCTTGGGAAGGGACAGCCTTTTAAGCTGTTCAGCGCCGGCATTATCCCGCTTTGCAATATAGCCATAAGTTTTAAGGTCGGCGCCGGGATCTTCGCGATATTTGTCGCTCTGGTCATACTGGAGCTTGAAGTAGAAGGGAAAGAATGAACGGGGTCAGAATATGATAGTTTATCTGCTTACATTAGTGCTCTTTTCTCTGGGCATTTATTGTGTTGTAAGAAAACGCAATGTTATCAAGTTGATAGTAGGGATCATGATAATGGAGTACGCGGTGAATCTCTTTTTTATCCTGGTGGCTTACCGCATGAAAGGCCGCGCTCCGATCTTTTCACCAGATGCCGAGATCGTGAACATGGTAGACCCTCTGCCGCAGGCGCTTGTGCTGACAGCGATCGTTATCGGACTTGCGACCACGGCGTTACTGGTCGGCATAGCCATGAAGATCTATGAAAAATATCATACCTTTGACATCACAAAGATAAGGGAGTTGAGAGGATGATACCAGTATCCGCGGATATTATACCTCTTTTTGTCGCTGTCCCTCTGGCCGGAGCGTTTCTGAATTCGCTGATAGGCAAGAAGGTGAAGTGGCTGCCGGACGTCATTGGTAATCTGACGACGCTGGCCGTGTTAGTCCTCTCCGTGATCTCCGTTCGGCTCGTAACCGAATACGGCACGCTTGTCTACAGCGTCGGCGGATGGAAGCCACCGGTCGGTATAGGCATGGTGCTGGACGGGTTGACCGCGTTCATGCTCGTTACCGTCAACCTGGTCGCGTTTTTCGTCGCGGTTTTTTCCGTAAATTATATGGAAAAATACACTTCCAAACAGAAATTTTATACTTTATTCCTCCTGATGCTGGCCGGCATGAACGGTGTCATCGCTACGGGCGATATGTTCAACCTTTTCGTGTTCCTGGAGATAGCTTCTGTCGCGAGTTATGCCCTGGTCGCGTTCGGGACTGAAAAGCACGAGCTTGAAGCGGCTTTTAAATACGCGGTCATGAGCACCGTCGGCTCGCTTTTCGTACTCCTGGGCATAGTGCTCCTGTACAGCTATACCTCCACGTTGAACATGGCGGACATGGCGCGGGTCTTCGCGCAGAAAGGCACGGGAGATATCACGCTCATGGTTAGCGTTCTGTTCATAATGGGGTTCGGGCTTAAAGCGGCGCTCGTTCCTTTTCATGCCTGGCTCCCTGACGCTCATCCTTCGGCCCCGGCGCCCATATCAGCCATGCTTTCAGGCGTGTTGATAAAATCGCTGGGTATTTATGTCTTGTGCAGAATATTTTACAGTGTGATAGGGATCACCCCGGCCGTTGCCTCAATATTTCTGTTCCTGGGCGCACTGTCCATGGTCATAGGGGTGTTCCTGGCCATCGGCCAATGGGACCTCAAACGGCTTCTGGCGTATCATTCCATAAGCCAGATCGGCTATGTCGTTCTTGGCATAGGACTGGGCACACCTCTCGGGATATTAGGTGGCCTGTTCCATCTATTTAATCATTCCATGTTCAAGTCGCTTCTTTTTTTGAATTCCGGGGCTGTCGAGTATTCGACCGGGACCCGCGACCTCCAGAAAATGGGCGGATTAGCCAAGAGGATGCCTGTTACGGGGGCGACAAACTTTGTGGCTTCGATGTCGATCGCGGGGATCCCTCCATTCAACGGTTTCTGGAGCAAGCTGATTATTATCATAGCGGCCGTCCAGGCCGGCAGGTATGGATACGCCTTCTGGGCCGTTCTGGCAAGTTTGTTGACCCTGGCGTCTTTCATGAAGGTCATGAAATACGGCTTCTTTGACAGGTTAAAGGAAAGATGGGGCCGGATAGAGGAAGTGCCGTTTTTCATGAAACTCTCCATGGTCGCTCTGGCCTTGATCTGTATTTTTGGAGGCGTATTGCTTCTCGGCGGCATTAATCAGGTTTTTCTTGACCGCGCGACCGCCGTCCTTTTACGTGGCACGCAATACGCCGCTATCGTATTTAAAGGGAGTTAATATAAAGTGAAGAGTCGTGTAGTAATGTTTATTTTTTCTTATGTTATCTGGTGTTTTCTTAACTGGGCGCCTGACTGGCAGCATCTCATAGTGGGCGTCCCGATAGCCTTTATTGTCGCGGTGCTGACAGGGGACCTGTTCATCAAGAGGCCCGGTGCTTTGGCGCATCCCCTTCGTTACTGGTATTTCTTTGCTGTTTACGCCCCGAAATTCTTATGGGAATGTATAAAAGCGAATATAGACGTAGCCTACCGTGTTATGCATCCCTCTTTACCCATAAATCCGGGTATTGTCAAGGTAAAGACCAGGTTGAAGACGGACACGGGTATCACGTTCCTGGCCAACTCCATAACGCTTACACCGGGCACCATGAGCGTGGACGTGGATAAAGATAAAGGTGTCCTGTATATCCACTGGATCAATGTAAAGGAAAAGGACGTGGAAGCGGCTACAAAGATCATCGTCGAGAGGTTTGAGGACATCCTTATGAAGATTTTTGAATAAAGGGATTTGGACATGAAGATAATAAAGTGGTTAATAGGAACGGTTATTTTAGCGGTTATCATTATAACGATCCTTGTCCGGCCGTTCGCTTTTCTTTTTTACCCGGATCTTCCTTTTATGGGATTTCTGGCCAGAGGTATTTATATACTGGTCCTGGCATGCGCTCTCTGCCTTTACCGCATATTAAGGGGCCCGACTGGTGCGGACCGGATCGTTGCTTTAGATATCTTTGGTATCATGATAGTGGGTTTTTGCGCTTTATTGACCATTTCCACGGGCAGGATGTGGTATATGGAGATAGGTATAGCATGGGCCCTTCAGAGTTTTATAAGCACGCTGGCGCTTTCCAAATACCTGGAAGGAAAGGATTTCGATGAATAATATCATAGGTTTGATATTCATAAGCATTGGACTTCTGTTTGATTTTTTCGGTTGTCTCGGGCTGGTGAGGCTGCCGGATGTTTATAACCGTCTGCAGGCCGCGACCAAGAGCGTTACCCTGGGGACATGCAGCATCCTGCTGGGGACGTTCATTATTACCGGGTTCAATGCCGCGGGATTAAAATCCCTTCTCTGTATATTATTTCTGCTGTTAACCGCGCCCGTGGCGGCGCACGCGGTGGCAAGAGGCGCGCACAGGGCCGGGATCAAGCTGTGCGAGGGAAGCGTCGTGGACAAGTACGCTGAAGATAAAGAAGGCGAGATCTAGATAATGAAAAATGAAAAGCGAAAAGCGAAAAATTGAGGATGAGAATACCGATACCAAAAGTAAGAGAACTTATAGAAGCGATAAAGGCGCTGATAAAAGGGCCGTACACGTCAAAATTCCCCAAAGGCACGTTTGAGCCGCATCCGAACTTCAGGGGGCAGCCGAAGTATGACGACCGGAAGTGTGTAGGGTGTCTCGGCTGCGTGCAGATATGTCCCGTCGGTGCGCTGGAGTACAAAGACTCGACCGACCCGGAAGATCCGAAGAGGACATTGATCCATCACTCTGACACGTGCATATTCTGCGGTCAGTGCGAGGCGGCGTGCATAGCCAACCATGAGGGCATAAAGCTTTCAACTGACTGGGAGCTCTCCTTCTTTGACAGAAAAGAGTCCAGCGAAAGCATTGAGAAGGAGCTGCAGTTATGCGAGCTGTGCGGCGGCGTTATCGCCTGCAAGGACCACCTGAAGTGGATATCAGAAAAAATAGGAGAATTGACTTATTCAAGTCCCACCCTGTATTTATCCCGTCTTAAAAGCCTTGGAATTGTAGATGAGAATATCGTATCCGCGATGAAAGACTACGGCCGCTCGGACAGGGTGAAGATCCTTTGCGCCCGCTGCAGGAGAGAGACCACCCTTACAACAAAAGAGCCAGAAGAGCAAAAAAAATAGTTGTAAAGCCAATGACTATTCGAGAGGGGAAAAATAACAGACAAGGAGTGTCCCGTATCTTTTCCGGGAAAGTCGTATTTGTGGGCATAGGAAATATCCTGCGCGGTGACGACGGCTTCGGCCCGGCGCTTATCGAAAAGTTGAATGGAAAAGTTCCGGCGTTATGCATTGATGCCGGGAGCGCGCCTGAGAATTATTCGGGAAAAATAATCAAGGAGGATCCCGACACTGTTATTCTTCTCGATATAGCGCATATGGGAATGAAGCCGGGAGAATACGATGTATTGAAAAAGGACGATATACTCAGGTCAGGATTCACGACGCACGACCTGTCGCCGAACATGTTCATCGAATACCTGGAGAAAGAGACAGGGGCCGATATCTGCATGATAGCCGTGCAGCCCGAAAGGGTATCATTCAGTGAAGAGATGTCGGATAGCGTAAAAAGGGCTATTGGGGAGATCGAAGGAATAATCATTAACTGTTTAGGTGAGGGCCGTAATGCATGAGTCACATTTGATAGAGCCCGTAATAAAAGGGATATCCGGACACGCGGCGAAGGAAGGCGCTAAAAGCGTGACAACGGTGAGGCTTAAGGTAGGAGGCCTTACCCGCGTCAAAGAGAGATCGTTCAGAGAGACTTTCAATTGCCTTGCAAAGGGAACTATCCTGGAGGACGCCAAACTTGAGATCACCCTTTTCCCGGGATCAATAATACAGGTCTTGTCGTTTGATGTGGAGTGAAACTTACCGTCATTGCGAGCCCGACGAAGGCGGGCGAAGCAATCTCAAATAGATATGAAAAAAACAATATTCGCTACAGGTGCGGACATAAAAAACAGGTTTCTTTTCGCGAAGGGAGGAGATCTCTACCCGGGTCCTGATACAGGTGACTTGAGTGATGCCGGTAATCATGAAAGGTTCAAGAAGGAAACAGCGCTTTTGGCGAAGCGCATAAGCGCCGGCCCGGAGATCGTCGCCTGTGACATTCATCCGGATTATTTTTCGACCAGGTTCGCTAAGCAGGGCCAGACGTGGTTCGCGAAAGATCACAAACTTATCCAGGTCCAGCATCATCATGCCCATATAGCGAGCGTGGTATTCGAACACAAGCTTAAGGGTCCGGTTATCGGTGTTTGTTTCGACGGGTCAGGGTACGGGACCGACGGTAATATGTGGGGCGGTGAGTTCCTTCTGGTCAAAGGCTGCCGGTTCGAAAGGCTGGCATATCTCAAGTACCGTATGATGCCCGGCGGGGACAAAGTCGTGAGCCAGCCGTGGCGCATGGTCCTGAGCGTGCTTGGCAAAGAGGGTGCCTGTTCGCTAAAAGGCGTTCCGGCAAAAGACAGGCAGCTGGTGCTCATGATGATGGAGAAGGGGATCAACTCGCCTCTCTCTTCCAGCGCGGGCAGGCTTTTTGACGCCGCCGCTGCTCTCTTGGGAGTCTGTGCACATGCTTCCCATGAGGCGGAAGGGCCCATTAAGCTCGAGTCCATGTGCAGAGAAGATATCCGGGGAAGCTACGCGTTCAAGACAATAAAGGATGGCGGCTCCGATGTTATCGACACAAAGGGCTTGTTTCTCGGGATGGCCAATGATATAAAGAAGGGCGAGGAAGAGGATGTCATTGCCACCAGGTTCCACAATTCCATGGCAGGGATTATCATAAAAACAGTAAAGGCCCTGTCGGAACGGCTTGATATTAAAAGTGTCGCAATAAGCGGCGGTGTTTTTCAGAATATGTTCTTAAGAAGAAAGGTCATGAAGGGCCTGGATCAGGCAGGTTTTGAGGTGTTCGTGAACGGTTCGATTCCGGCCAATGACCTGAACATAGCAACGGGGCAGTATTATAT
>Ga0163203_1000011_pt1 | contig 47626 bp, 47 predicted proteins | sample PL_2010_330m_FD_113534 | JGI IMG/M metagenome (GOLD analysis project Ga0163203, IMG submission 113534) | Freshwater microbial communities from Powell Lake, British Columbia, Canada to study Microbial Dark Matter (Phase II) - PL_2010_330m | ecosystem: Environmental > Aquatic > Freshwater > Lake ... | reverse complement strand
GTTAAAGTGCCATAATAATAGATTATCGTGATCACCTATCTGTTCTGAGTAACTAAAGTGTGTCCCCAAACAATCCACCCCGGTAGTGTTCTATTATCTTAACGATTAAAAATTCCACATATATATCCTTGACTTGGGCAAGCTATATGCTATACTTAGAAAAAGTTGGAAAGGGAAGTGTCAATCCTTTCTAAAAGTGTGTTTTATGCATGTACCGCTGAGACAGTTTCGATTCCGGCAAAGAAAGGGGGGATGAAATAGAATGTCTATCTTGCGTAGAAAGATAGATACGCTTGGAACTGTCAGATTTGTGGCGATACTTATATAGAAAAAAAACGAACAGACTTAGTTCTGTTCAATGACATAATATAGAATAAAATATTACCTTTAAGGAGGTAAGATGAAATGTTTTAAAGTTTTAATGGTTTTGGCGTTAGTGTTCGCTGTATCAGCGATCGCATATGCCGAAACCCAAAGCGTAAAGATCAGTGGTGACATCACCATGCGCGCTTTTTCACGGCAGAACTATGACCTGAACAACGATGATTTTGTGATAGCGCCTCCTGCTGTCGCTGGTGGTGGAGCTGTAGTTAGAGTGACCGAACCATCACAGTCGACTAACTGGGCGACTCATCTGATGAGCACCGCTGAAATTCAGGTCGATGCTGACCTTACCGACAATGTGGCCGGTGTAGTCAGGCTTATCAACCAGAAAGTCTGGGGAGACGGCACGTATTATGCCGCAGCGAACGGTGAGCTCGGCGTGACCGGTTATCCTTTCCAGGATCAGGTTGTGCAAAGGCCTGTCAACTCGTCCTGGAACCAGAATATTGCCACGACGCAGAGTTATACAGGCGTAAGCTCTTTCAATGTTCTGCTGGACCTTGCCTACATCGAACTCAAAGAGTTCCTATATTCTCCGCTTACACTGAGAATAGGACGTCAGGACCTCTGGTTTGGTAGAGGATTTATCGTAGGCGCTCAGCTGCAGGACCCTGACCTGGCTCTTTATGCCACTGAGTACACGGCAATAAGGTCATTTGACGCTTTTCGCGCAACCCTGGATTATGATCCCTGGACCATTGACGGTGTGTTCTCAAAGATCAGGGAGAACTTCAGAAGGTCAGATGACGACATAAATCTCTGGGGCATAAACGTCGGATATGTTTTCGACGATTACAACGCGGAAGCAGAGGGTTACTGGTGGATGAAACAGCAGAGATTCACTGGCGCCTATGAGAATCCACTCCTTTTTGGAGCGGTAGGCACTAACTCTGGAGTTATTCCCACTGTAGTGAACGTTCGGAACGGAAATGACAGCAATGACATTCACACGTTCGGTGGTCGCGGCAGCTTTGACCCGATCGAGGACTGGACAATAGCCGCTGAAGCCGCGATCCAGTTCGGTGAATACATTGGCGCCGCATCGCAGATAGAAGGACGCCACAGAAGCGCCTTTGCTGTTGACGCTATGGTGGAATGCCGTTACTGGCAGGACCAGTTCGCATGGAGGCCCGTTGTGGGTGCTGAATACATCTTCTATTCCGGTCAGGATGACCTGGGTAACGCCAATACAGGGTCCTCCGGCAGCTATCACGGTTGGGATCCGATGTATCGCGGCAAGTTCGACACAGCCATAAGGGAATTCCAGAACGTGTTTTACAGGACAAACCAGCCAAGTTGCCCGTCAACTACGAATCAGCACCAGCTTCTGATAAGGGGTTCTATTGAGCCGACAGACAGCCTTACCTGTTCGGCTACCTATGCCCATTTTTGGCTTGTAGATCCATGGGCACGGACCACTAATAGCGTTGTTGGTGTTCCTGGAAACAACATAAACCAGGATGAACACAGAGACATAGGGGATGAACTCGATCTTCAAGTTGCATGGGATTACACTGAAGACGTGTCATTCGGCGTCCTGTGCGCATGGTTCTTCCCGGGGGATCACTTTGGTAGCAGCATGGGAAATGATCCTGCTACCGATCTCGTCGGTACCGTGAAGCTCAGCTTCTGATCTTAGCATTAGAAGTGTGTAACAAAAAACCCGGTTCACATTTTCGTGGACCGGGTTTTTTGTTTGTAATAGATAAGTGGCATGGCGCATGGCGTGAAGTGTGAAGTGTGATGAGTGTAGCGCTGAAAGCTGATAGCTGAAGACTGATACGGTTGGGTACGTCGAAGACGTCAGAATTTCTTGATTTTTCCTGCTTTAATACATTTAGCGCAGACCTTTATCTTTTTCTTTTTTCCGTCAATAACGGCGTTGATCGGTTGCAGATTAGGGGTAAAGCGGCGCAGGGTCTTTCCCGTGATCCTTTGCCCGACCCCGCCTTTACTTTTAGCCATACCCCTGCGGCTTATGGATCTGCCGGACACGGGTTTTTTGCCGCATATATAACATTCTCTTGCCATCTCAAAACCTTTCTCTTATAATAAAATTCAGTATCTGTGAAGCAGGCAGAGATAATATCATAAGTATAAATATTATGCAAGGAAAAAATTTTTCAGGAGATTTACCCATAAGGTACATCAAGGGTGTGGGACCGAAGATGGCCGTTCTTTTTGGGAAACTGGGCATAGAAAGCGTATCCGATCTCTTTTATTATTTGCCGCGCCGCTATGAAGACAGGAGCCGTATCAGTCATATAAAGGATCTGAAGCCAGGTGAAGAACAGGCAATAGTAGGAAAAGTCCTTAAGACAAACACGGTTACGGCAAGGACAGGAACGGGCATTTTCGAAGTATTGCTGGAGGATCCCACTGGAAAAGTGCAAGCGGTCTGGTATAACATGCCTTTTTTGAAAAAAGTTTTTTCAGCCGGCCGGACCGTCCTGCTTTACGGCAGAGTCGAATTATATAATCGCCTGCAGATCACGCACCCAGTGTATGAGATCCTGAAAGATGAGGATGAGAAGAGATCGCTTGAAGTAGGAAGGATAGTCCCCGTTTACTCCCTGACCAGGGCCCTCTCCCAGAGATACATGCGAAGGGTCGTGTACAATGCGGTTCACGCTTATCTGGGGCAGACGAGGGATACTCTCCCGACATATATGCGCGCGAGAAAAAAGCTGGTGGATCTCAAATTCGCCGTTGAGAACATCCATTTTCCCTATTCTTTTGAGAACCTCCAGAGGGCCTATAAAAGGCTGGTTTTTGAAGAGTTTTTCGTGCTGCAGGTCATCATGGCGCTCAAGAGACAGAAGCACGCCGGAAGCGGTATAGCGCACGAGCTTAAGGGGCGACTCCTGGACGATTTTAAGGAGCTTTTCACGTTTGAACTTACGGGCGAGCAGAAGAAATGCATAAGTGATATAGAAAAGGATATGGCCGGCGAAAGGCCAATGTACCGCCTGCTTCAGGGTGATGTCGGAAGCGGAAAGACCGTGGTGGCGATGTACGCCATTCTCCTCGCTGTCCGCAACGGATACCAGACGGTCATGATGGCGCCTACCGAGATACTGGCGCGCCAGCATTATGTCACGGTCAGCAGGACGATGATGCCGCTGGGGGTCAATATTCGTCTTTTAGTGAACGGCATAGATCCCAAGACCAAGGAAAAGATAAATGATGAATTGAAAAAAGGGGAGATAGATATCGTTATCGGGACACATTCTGTCTTTCAGGAAAAAATAGAATTCCATGATCTTGGGATGATAGTGATAGACGAACAGCATAAGTTCGGCGTGGAACAGAGAAAGAGCCTTCGCCGGAAAAACCTGAAAGCCGATACCCTGGTGATGACAGCCACGCCCATACCGCGAAGCCTGGCCCTGACCGTTTACGGGGATATGGATATTTCCATGCTGAAAGAAAAACCTGATGGGAGAAGGTCTGTGGAAACTTACTGGGCCGGCGAAGACCACAGGGAAGCGGTTTACGGATTTTTAAAGGAAGAGGCAAAGAATGGCAGGCAGATCTTTATTGTCTGCCCAAGGGTCAGGAAGACAGAGAAGTCCGGGCTTATTTCAGCGGAAGGCATGTTCGAACATCTGAAGAACCATGTTTTCGGCGATCTGCGGATAGGACTTGTCCACGGACAGATGAAGTCGGATGACAAGAACACGGTCATGAGGGATTTTCGGGACAAAAAATACGATATCCTCGTTACAACGGTTATGGTGGAAGTCGGGGTGGATATACCTAACGCCACGGTCATGCTGGTGGAACACGCTGACAGGTACGGCCTGGCGCAGCTTCACCAGCTCCGAGGCCGTGTAGGCCGCGGAGAGCATACTTCCTGCTGCATCCTTATGGGCGACCCCGGGACAGAAGCTTCACGCGAAAGGCTTTCCACGATCTCTGGCATGGATGACGGATTTCAGATAGCCGAGAAAGACCTTGACCTGAGAGGACCGGGAGAATTCCTCGGAACAAGGCAGAGCGGGCTGCCCGAGCTAAGATTCGGGAACATCATAAAGGATTTCAGTATCATGGAAGAGGCCCGTGAACAGGCCTTTAACCTTGTAAAGGAAGATCCCGCGTTACAGGAGACGCGCCACGCGGGCATCAGGGCGAATATTGTAAAAAGGTTCAGGGGGAAGATAGACATTTAGATAACCGATCAAACCTGCGAGGTTTGATTTTGGGTACTGTATGAGAATAATCGGCGGGGAATTCAGGGGACGCAGCATAAAACATCCTCCATTCAAGACAGTCCGGCCTACCAAGGACCGGATAAGGGAAGCTGTGTTCAATATGATAGCGGAAAAAGTGCCGGGTGCCAGGGCCATGGATCTTTTTGCCGGCAGCGGGGCATATGGGATGGAATCCCTGTCGCGGGGGGCAACCGGTTCTGTCTTTGTTGATAATGATATACATTGCGTAAAAATAATTAATGAGAATATAACCGAGCTTGGGTTGGAAGCGCGGACAAAGACATTTACGGAAGATGTTTTCAGGACGTTAGAACTATTAGGAAAAAACAAAGAAAGATTTGATTTGATCTTTTCTGACCCCCCGTTTAACCGGGATATGGCTAAAAAAACCTTGCTTACTATAAATCAATATGATATATTAAACCGTTGTGGATTGTTGATTATAGAACACCACTTGAGGGAATTTGTTCCCGAAGCGGCAGATCATATTTTTATATTAAGGCAAAAGACTTATAAAGATATTTTAATATCTATTTACATAAAAAAATGAAACAGACCGCAGTCTATCCAGGCACATTCGATCCGGTAACATATGGGCACATGGACGTCATAAAAAGAGTAGCTGGTCTTTATAACAGGGTATATGTAGCTGTTGCCCACAGTGCGCAGAAGAACACCCTTTTTTCCGTTAAAGAAAGAGTGGAAATGCTTAACGAGGCGGTATCCGAATACGAAAATATCATTGTGGAGGACTTTAACGGGCTGGTGGTGGATTACGCCACGAGCAAGTCGGCCAAAGTCGTTATCCGAGGCCTGCGGATGATATCGGATTTCGAATATGAATTCCAGATGGCCCTTACTAACAGGAAATTGAATCCCGGGATCGAGACCGTGTTCATGATGCCTAATGAATCATATTCATACCTTTCAAGCCGGCTGATCAAGGAAGCGGCTCTCATGGGAGCGGACATATCAAAATTCGTTCCACCGAACGTCCAGAAAAAACTGAGAGGAGCATTTGCCAGATGAACAGGGTGCTTGAGTTAAGAGAGAAAGCCAGGGCCGAGAAGAGAAAAGTCATCCTGCCAGAGGGCGAGGATAAAAGGGTCGTCAAAGCGGCTTCATTTCTCGTCCAGGAGGGAATAGGGGATATATGCCTCCTGGGAAAGATCGAGGATGTCCGCAAACTGGCTGAGGAAAATTCGATATCTATGGATGGTGTTCAGGTCATTGACCCGGTCGCGCATGACAGGCGCGAGGAGGCGGTGAATTTTTTTTACGAGCTGCGTAAAAACAAGGGCGTGACGCTTGAAGACGCGGAAAGGATACTGTCGGAGGATTTTGTTTTTTACAGCGCCGTTATGACAAGAATGGGGATGGCTGACGGGTTTGTCGCCGGAGCGAGCCATACCACTACCGATGTCGCCCGGGCAGCCATACAGTGTCTTAAAATAGACAGGGAGATCGGCACGGTCTCAAGCTCGTTCATAATTGAAGTGGAAGATTGTCCGTTCGGCGAGAACGGACTTTTTGTCTTCGGAGATTGCGGAATAATACCGCATCCTTCATCACGCCAGCTTACCGGTATCGCCATAGCCTCGAGCGACCTTTTTTACAAACTTTTCGGCGTAAAACCCCGTGTCGCCATGTTGAGCTATTCTACGAAAGGAAGCGCCTCCGGGGAGTCCATAGATAACGTCAGGGGTGCCCTGGCCAGGGTAAAAGAAAAAAGGCCCGATATTCTGATAGACGGTGAACTGCAGCCGGATGCCGCTCTGGTGCCTGAAGTAGCGGCGATAAAATGCAAGGGTAGCGATGTGGCTGGAAAGGCGAACGTGCTGATCTTTCCTAATCTGGACGCCGGTAATATCTCGTATAAACTTACTCAACGCCTCGGGAAGGCCCGGGCCATCGGTCCCATATTACAGGGACTGAACAAACCGTGCAGTGATCTCTCTCGCGGATGCAGCTGGGAAGATGTTGTTGACGCCGTAGCGGTCACTGTTGTAAGGGCCCAGGGCTTTTGATCCGTGGAGAATAAATGTTGATACTTGTAATAAATTGCGGGTCGTCTTCGATGAAGTATGACCTTTTTGACGTAAAAAAGGAATCCTCGCTTTGTAAAGGGATAGTCGAGAGGATAGGAGAAACTTCTTCATTCCTTAAGCACGAGGTCAGCGGGAAAGCTCCTTTTGAAAAGGAGGTTTCATGCGGCAACCATCACCAGGCCACGGAGATAGTAAAGGATATCCTGACCAGTTCAAGTGAAGGCGTCCTGTCCGATGTGAGTGAAGTTGCGGGAGTAGGACACAGGGTGGTCCACGGCGGAGAAGAATTCCATTCGGCTACTCTTATAGACGATAAGGTACTGGCGAGCGTAGAGAAGTTCAGTGAATTGGCGCCACTCCACAATCCGCCGGCGCTCGAAGGGATCAGAAGCTGTATGAAGATATTCGCATCCACGCCCCAGGTGGCGGTCTTTGATACGGCTTTTCACCATGCCATGCCGCAGCAGGCCTACTGCTATGGTATCCCGTATGAATTTTATAAGAAGTACGGGATAAGGAGATACGGATTTCACGGGACCAGCCACAGGTATGTTTCGATCAAAGCGGCTGAACTACTTGGAAGGCCGCTGAAAGAGCTTAAGCTTATCACGGCGCATTTAGGTAACGGATGCAGTATCGCCGCTGTTTCGGGCGGAAAAAGCATCGACACTTCAATGGGCTTTACGCCGCTCGAAGGTCTTTTAATGGGGACGCGGTGCGGCGACATCGATCCAGCTGTTGTGTTTTTTCTTATGGAAAAGGAGAACCTGATCGCCGGAGAAATAAGTGACATGCTTAACAAAAAAAGCGGGCTTCTGGGAGTTTCGGGTATCAGTAATGACATGAGGGATATCCTCGAATCCATAGAAGAAGGCAACAGCCGCGCCAAACTGGCATATGACATTTTTGTGTACCGCATAAAAAAGTATATAGGCGCTTACGCGGCTGTTCTGGAAAGCGTGGACGCGGTGGTCTTTACTGCCGGCATAGGAGAGCACGTGCCGCAGATCAGGGATGACGTGAAAAAGAACCTCAAGACCATTCTCGGTAATAAAACGGAGTTCCTGACCATACATACGGACGAAGAACTGTTGATCGCGAAGGACACCCACAGGATCATAGCAGGAGAAAATGCCGGGAGTAAATCATAAGTGCGGATTTAATCCCGAGGCCGACCGAGGACAAATGTCTGAGGAAGTGGCGAACCCTCCGGGAGAGACCGGAGCGAGGTACCTATTAAAGAATTATCAGTAACCGGAGGAAAAAATGCCAAAAGTAAAACATAGACATTCTAAAGCCAGAGGGCGCAAAAGACGGACACACTATAAAGCGGAATCCCCGTCTCTTACAAAATGTCCGCAGTGCGGTAAAGAAAAGAAATCCCATCACGTGTGTCCGCATTGCGGTTACTATAAGGGCAGAGCGGTCAAGCATATAGAGACCCCGGAAGAACGCAAGGAAAGGAAAGAGAAAAAGAAAAAGAGTTCGTAGCCGGTAGTTAGTAGTGGCTAAGAAAAAACTAAGCTATTTTTTAAGACTACGAACTTTGAACTATAAACTGCTGAAAAGAGGTTAGACGAAAATGAGATTTATAATAGATGCCATGGGCGGGGACAGGGTTCCTGCAACACCGGTTCAGGGAGCTGTCCTGGCTGTTAACGAGTATGGATATCACGTCACTTTGATAGGCCCCGAAAGGGCGATACGGAACGTTTTGAAGGATATGGTCTATCCGGCCGATAAAATAAGCGTAGTCGACGCTCCCGAAACTATCGGCATGGATGAGCCAGCCGCGCTTTCGGTCCGGAAAAAGAAAAATTCTTCCATAGTAAAGGCTGTGCAAATGCTGAAGGAAAAGGAAGTCGACGCCTTCATAAGCGCGGGGAATACTGGAGCGGTAGTTTGCGCGGCCACGCTCAACCTCCGTTTATTGCCTGGAGTGGACAGACCGGGCATTGCCGTGATCTTTCCCACGCTTGACAAATCCTGTATGGTCATAGACGTGGGAGCGAATATAGACCCAAAGCCTCTTCACCTTCTCCAGTATGGGATCATGGGTGACGCCTATTCAAAGCACATACTGGGTAAGATAAAGCCTTCCGTGGCCCTTCTCAATATAGGGGAGGAGTCCACAAAAGGCACCGAGTTCATTAAAGAAGCGTATATGATGCTCAGCGAGAGCAAGCTGAACTTTACGGGGAACATAGAACCAAGGGAAGTATATGAGGGAAAAGCTGACGTTGTCGTGTGCGACGGGTTTGTAGGTAATGTTTTCCTGAAAGTCACCGAGGGATTCGCGTACGCCGCGGCCGAGCTTTTAAAAAGAGAATTAAAGGAAAGCACCTGGATAACCAAGATCGGAGCGCTTATGACACTGCCCGCTTTCAGGGTTATCAAGAAAAAGGTGGATGCTACCGAGTATGGAGGAGCGCCTCTTATGGGCGTGGACGGACGGGTGATAATATCTCACGGTTCTTCGAACAAAGAAGCCATCAAGAACGCCGTGAGGGTCGCGGCCGATTATATAAATCACCATGTCAATTCTCATATAATAGAGGAATTGAACAGCTATTGAGAAAGGATGAAATGGGACAGGAAAAGAACGTAGGGATACTGGGACTAGGGAAATACCTGCCGGAAAAAGTATTGACCAACGCTGATCTCGAGAAAATGGTGGATACGAGCGACGAATGGATCACTACGCGGACAGGTGTTAAAGAGAGGCGTATTGCCGCAAAGGGCGAAGCTGCCAGCGACATGGCCGTAAAAGCCGCGAAGTCCGCGCTTAATAATGCGGGGCTGAAAGCGGAAGATATAGATCTTGTGATCGTAGCAACGATCACGCCGGACATGTTTTTTCCTTCTACCGCCTGTCAGGTCCAGTACAAACTTGGGGTAGACAATATTCCGGCTTTTGATATCAGTGTGGCGTGTTCGGGGTATATTTACGGGCTTACGATCGCCGATCAGTTTATAAAGACCGGTATGTACAGGCGCGCTCTTATTATTGCCACCGAAAAACTTTCAGCTATTACCGATTGGGAAGACCGTTCCACCTGTGTGCTTTTTGGTGATGGTGCGGGCGCCGCTGTTTTGGGCGTGGTGGAAGAGGGAGGGATCCTGGGCGCGCATCTGGGAGCCGACGGCAGCAAAGGTGATCTTTTGCAGTTGCCTGCCGGAGGATCAAGACTGCCGGCTTCGAGAAAGACGGTGGAAGATAGACTGCATACCATTAAGATGGAAGGGAATGTTCTGTTTAAGCATGCTGTTAAGATCATGGCGGAAGCGGCCTTGGCAGTTACCGAGCCCCTCGGGCTTAAAGGCGATGATATAGACATAATAATACCCCACCAGGCAAATATACGCATACTGTATGCCCTCGCGAAAAGGATGGGGGTCGATCCTGAAAAAAAGGTGTATCTTAACATCAAGAAATACGGGAACATGTCCGCGGCTTCAAGCGCTGTCGCGCTGACGGAAGCGGTTGAAGAAGGCAGGATCAAAAAAGGCGATACCATTCTTATGGACGCTTTTGGCGGCGGACTGACATGGGGAGCGCTGGTGATAAAATGGTAGATAATTCCTCGTGCAGCAGATTCGGATTATTATTTCCAGGCCAGGGGGCCCAGAAAGTGGGAATGGGCAAAGATCTGTATGAGACACGGCCTGCCGCGAGATGGGTCTTTGATAAGGCTAACGAAGTCATGGGTAAGGACGTGAAGAAACTGTGTTTTGAAGGGCCTGAGGATGAACTTATGACGACCGCTAACAGCCAGCCCGCGATCTTTGTCACCAGCATAGCCACGTTAAGCGCCCTGATCGAAAAACTTAAAGGTGGGTTTGTCGTGGAAGACGGCCGCGAGATGTTCTCCGCGGAAGATATTCTTTTGTTCGGCGGGGTTGCGATGGGTCTAAGCCTTGGGGAACCCGCGGCGCTCGTGGCAGCCGGAGCGATGAGCTTCGAGGATGGGCTCAGATTTGTCCAGAAAAGAGGCGAGTTCATGGAGGAGGCTTCGCGGAAGGAAGAAGGGAAGATGGCTTCCATAATCGGGTTAAGCCTGGAAAAAGTGGAAGAGATCTGCAAGGGGGTAGGATGCGAGGTTGCCAATCTGAACTGCCCGGAGCAGGTCGTTATATCAGGCGCCGCGACCAGGGTCGAACTCGCGGCGGGACTGGCCAAGAACGCTGGCGCGAAAAGGGCCATGATGTTGAAGGTCAGCGGGGCGTTCCATTCCGGGCTCATGCTGCCAGCGAAAGAGAAACTTAAAGCGGTCCTGGAGGAAATAGAGATGACCGAACCGGTCATAGATTTTATAAGCAATATTAACGCGGAAGTGACCAGGGACCCACAGAGGATCAAGGATAACCTGGCCAACCAGCTTGACAACAGGACGCTCTGGGAGATGTCCGTCAGGAATGCGGTTTCTAAAGGTTTCAAGGACTATCTGGAAGTAGGCCCGGGAAGCGTTATCAAAGGGCTTCTCAGGAAGATAGACCCGAGCCTTAACGTGACAACCCTTCACGCATCGGAAGATATTGAAAATTTTACGAATAGTATCCGCAATTTGCAGGAGCTCGATTTATCGAGCCCCTAAATAATATACAGGGTTTGATAAATCAAACCCCTGCATTGATATCCATCCTTGCCTTCCCGTGGTTTACATGATAACTTACTTACATGCGACTAAGAGAGGATATTTTCATAATTTTCGTTCTTTTTTTCGTGACATTCATATGTTACGGCGCAGTATTGAATGCGGGGTTTATATGGGACGACGAATTTCTGGTTATTCAGAACCCCCTTGTGCGCGCGCCGTTGTGGTCTTTCCAGACATTCAAACAGGACGTCACGAATTCCAGTTTCAATTACAGCATCTATTACAGGCCGCTCCAGATACTGAGCTACGCTGTTGACTACCGCATGTGGGGGATGAAGCCTCACGGATTCCATGTTTCCAGTGTTTTTTTTCATTTTCTTAACGGGGTGCTGGTCTTCCTTCTGACGCAGAAGCTCTGCGGGAATAAATCGTTATCTCTTCTCACGGCGCTGCTTTTCGCGATCAATCCCATGCATGTTGGAGCGGTATCATATGTTTCCGGCAGGGCGGACCTCCTGTTCTTTCTGTTCGGTTTTTTGTCAATGCTGTGTTTTGTGCATTTCAAAGAGAAAAAAAATCCCTTTTATTTATCAGCAAGCATACTGTTCTTACTCTTTTCTTTTCTGAGCAAAGAGGTCGCCGTTATTATCCCGTTTCTGATCCTGCTCATGGACGCTGTTGTGCTTAGGGATAGGAGCAAATTCAAGGTCATTTATCACATCCCGAATTTCGCGCTGGCCGCCTGTTACGCGGCCATGCACAGGTTTTTCTTCGCTGACAGATACGGGATGGTCTTCGATTACAAGGGCATTGCAGCGATCGTTATGGATTACCTGAAAGTGATAAGGGATTTTTTTGTTCTGGGCATAGCGCCGTTCGATCTGCATATGCGGCGCTTTGTCGAAGCAACTCCCGGCATGACCGTGATATTTCTTATAGCGGCTGGTTGCGTTATTTTTCTGTTTTTTTATCTGAAGGACAAAAGAAGGATGCTGGCGTTCTCACTGGGTTTCTTTGGCATCGCCTTATTCCCGCTGGCCTTTGTCATGCGGTATTTCAAGGTGATCGCCGAACACTGGATGTATATGGCCAGTTTCGGCCTGTTTCTTTTTGAGTCATTGATCATTATATATTTTTTCAGCAGATGGAAAAGAGCCGGGAAGGTCATCCTGTTTGCGATAGTTTACGCGGGGGTAGTGTTCTATTCCGCGGCGACCATAGCCCAGAACAGTTACTGGCGTGACGGCGTGTCATTAAGCGACCGTATTCTTGGTTTTTCCGGCCGGGACACCGTAGCCATGCATTACAAGGCGGTTTCCCTTATAAAGGACGGCAGGGCCGGACAGTCGCTTGACATAATGAAGGACTATACCGAATATAACCGGCAGGACCCGCGGGCATGGTATATAAAAGGCCGGGTGGAGCTGGCCGCGGGCAATGTTGATGTGGCATTAAAGGATTTCCAGAACGTTATCAGATTGGATCCGGATTATGATAACGGTTATCTGGGGATGGCTTTTGTCTCTTTCGCGAAAGAAAGGCCAGAAGAGGGTATTGGTTACCTGGAGCAGGTAGTCAGGATAAACCCCAGGCACACGGAAGCCCTTATCCTCCTCGGGACGGCTTATTCCAAGTCAGGGAATCACAGTAAAGCCCTGGAAGTCATGAAATCGGCAAAGAGATCAAATCCATACGACTACAATGTCCTTGTAAGTCTTGGCACTGCCTATACCCGAGATGGCAATGTTCAGGAAGGGGCCCGCCAGTATCTTAAGGCTTTACGTCTTTATCCGGAAAAAGCCAAGCCTTGCTATAATCTGGGATATCTTTTTTATGAAAGCGGCCAGGAAGGACTGGCGATCGAATACCTTCAGGAAGCGCTGGAACGCGAACCGGATTTCAAACCAGCCTTGGAGCTTCTCCGCGAGATACGCAGGACCGCGGGAAAATAAATTCAGATATAATATTACCAGACCAGAGCATAGTCTATGGTTGATACTCTATGGTCGATAGTCTATTGTCTATAGACTGTTGACCATTGACCATTTAGAGGTTTACACACAGAAAAGGTACTTGGCTTGACTTTGATTATTTCCTGAGGTAATCTTAATGTAAATTATAATAATAAATAATATACAGTTTTTTAAAAGCAATCGAAAGCATAGTAATCAGGCGAATGTTTAAACCAGGCAAAAAGATCAAGGAAAATGCCGGGCTTGATATAGGCAGTTATTCGGTCAAGGTATCTTCTGTCTTAAAACAACCCGACAAAAACATATTGACCGCTTACAACATAAAAAGGGTCCCGCTTGACGGCGGAAGTCCGGCAAACACCGCGAAGATCATCAAAGAAGCCTTTGACGATGTGGATGTCCATCCAGACGAAATAAATCTGTCCATTTCCGGCGCTAACGTGATTGTGAGATTCATCAGCCTGCCAAAGATGAGCAAAGAGCAGTTGGAAAGCGCCATGATTTTTGAGGCGGAAAAATACATCCCCTTTGATGTGAATGAGGTTATCATGGATTTTATCATCCTGGACGCTCCCGAGGCTGGGCAGATGAACGTCCTCCTCGCGGCCGCCAAAAGGGATTTTGTGCAGGCACAGATAGAGATGATGGGGAAGCTTGGCATGGAGGTCAAAGTCATGGATATTAACGCCTTTGCGGTATTTAACTCATTTGCCGCGGTAAGCCTGTTCGAAGAAGACAAAGGGACCGCCTTTCTTGATCTGGGGTTCTCGCAGACAAATGTATTGATATCCATGGGAGCCCTTCCGCGTTTTATGAGATTAATCCAGATAGGCGGTAAAGATATTGCTCATTTACTGGCCGGTGAGATGGGCATATCCATCGCGGCGGCAGAGGAATTAAAGTTGAAGAGTGAAGATGCGAACAGGGATAAGATAGATCAATTTACGCTCAATGTTCTTGAGGAACTGGTCAGGGAAATACAGCTGTCGTTCGGTTATTTTGAGAACAAATACAGCAAGAGCGTCAGTGATATTTATTGTTCCGGTGGCATGGTATACCAGAGGGGCGTGATCGAATATCTTCAGGAGAACCTGAATGCCCAGCTGAAAGTATGGAGCCCCTTGGAAGGGATGGAAGTCTCGGAAAGCCTTTCCCGGGAAGCCATAGATCCGATCGCTTCCCAGCTCGCGGGAAGTATCGGGCTGGCGCTCAGGGGATAGATATTCAATGAAAAGCGAAAAGTGAAAAATTAACAACGAGAATCGAGTATCGAGTATCGAGAATCCCGAACGCAAATCTTTAAATAATGATAGAACTTAATCTACTGCCTAAAGAGCTGCGGAAGAAGAAAAGGCTGGCCTTGCCGGAGATACCCATCCTGCCGATAGCGATCGGGGTTGTCTCTGTAGTGGTACTGCTTCAGGTGATACTGTTCGGGTTCATGAGAAGCAGAAAGACCAGGCTGCGCAGGTTAGAGGAAAAATGGGAGCAGCTCGAGCCGCAGAGGAAGGTGATAGACAAGGTTATTAAGGGGATCAAGGGTACTGAAAGCCATGTGAAGGTCATCAAGGACATCGAAGCTCTGGAAGTGGACTGGGCCGAACTTCTAAGCGGGTTGAACCAGGCTATGATACCCAATGTATGGCTGTCCGAATTCAAGCCCGCGTTTAAAAAACCGAAGAAGGGCAAGAAGAAGACAGGAGTGCCGGCTTCGCTGGCCCTGACGGGTTACGCCCTGGGCAGCGGCGAGACAGCGACCGCTACGGTGGCAAAGTTCATAGACAGCCTGAAGATGGTCGAAGAATTTTCTAAATATTTTAATGACGTCGGACTGGGAAGTATGCACAAGCAGACACTGGACGGAGAGGATGTCATGAAATTCAGCCTTATCTGTAAATTCAAGGCTAAAGAAAAACCGACTGAGGTAAAAAAGAAAAAAAGATGATAGATCTTAAAAAAATAAACGAGTTAGACATAAGTCAAATAAAAGGGCTTTTCAAGGACCCGGAGGTCAGGAAATACTCCATAGTGGGAGGCACCCTGCTCTTGTGTCTTTTATATTTCATCTTTCTCATAATACCCCAGTTCATTACCGTGGCAAAAGTATCGCGGCAGGGCGGGGATCTCCGCGCGAATATAGAGACGGTTGAGAACCGGTCTAGACGCATTGATGACATGAGAAAAAGATTGGAAAGCCTCAAAGAAGAGCTGGGCAAACATTCCAAACATCTCCCGGCCGAAAAAGCGATGCCAAAGCTTCTGGAAGGGTTCGCCTCTATCGCGAAACAGTCCAATGTCAGGATATTGAGCATTACTCCTTCCAGGCTTAGAACGGCGGAAGGGAGCGAGGAGCTCCGTCAATATTACTATGAGATGCCGGTAAAGATAACGGCCAAAAGCGGATACCACCAGCTTGGCCGTTTTATAAGCAGTCTGGAGAAGGGAAAACGGATCATTGTCATAGATGACCTGCAGATATGGTATGACAAGAATACCCCCAGGATGCACAACGTGATAGTAATGGTGAAAACATATGTATCCAAGAAATAAAGGGAATAGAAATTTAAATTTCATACTCTTCCTGGCTTTGATCATGGGGTTAACGATTACAGGGGGCCCCGGTATTTCTGAACCCGCGCATGATTATGAATCCTTCGGGAAAAAGGACCCCTTTGTGCCGTTAATAGGAGGCGCGAGCAGATCTTCAATGGGAGGACTGCAGGGTATTGTCTCGATAGAAGATGTTTCCTTTCAGGGGATCGTGATCGAGACTGACGGGCGAAGGGCCGCGATCATCAATGACGAGATATTCAGGAAAGGGGACGGCGTCGGGGGAGTATCTATTGAGGATGTTGGGAAAGATGAAGTTGTTATAAAAATAGACGAGGAGTCTTATAAATTGCATCTTTTTGAGTAGAGATTACAGTGATTTTTTGGAGATTACAGAGATATTTTGTAGATAAAAGGGGGAGACCATGAACATGAAAAGAATAAATTGCCAGATGAAACTGTTTTCAATTATTACCGCGGTCATGTTTATCAATTCTTTGTTGTGTCTGGATTCCCTCGCCCAGGTAGATGTTGCCTCTAGCCAGGTAGATGTTTCCTCCGGCGGGGTTTCCGAGACTGCCGAAGTGACCGAAACGATCAAACAGACCCTGCCAAAACCCGGGAACATAACCGTTAATTTCAAGAACGTGGATATACTCACCATCTTGAATTACCTGTCAGAGGTCAGCGGGGTGGATATTATCCCAACGCCCGGAGTAAAAGGCATGGTGACCATGAGGCTCAGGGATAAGCCATGGCAGGTCGCCCTTGACATAGTCACAAGGAATTACGGTTACGCCTATTCCCGGGAAGGGGACATAATAAGAGTGATGCCCAAAAGCATGCTTCAGACAGAGGACACAGTGACCGAGGTCATATTTTTGAGCCATATTGTCCGGGAAATAGAACTCAAGAAAGAGACCACGGAGAAGATATCCGAAGGAGTGGTAGAAGTAGAGAAAAAAGAAGAAAACATTACCAAGATCATGCAGGCTATCGAGTCTATTCTCAGTAAAGGCAGAGGGGAAAGCGCGATTTATATCCCAAGCGCTAACGCGGTCGTAGTTACGGCCATACCCGCAAAAATAAGCAGCATAAAAGAGATGATCGCTAAAATCGATAGAAAGCCTCCGCAGGTGCTTCTTGAGGCAAAGGTTATAGAGATAGGCCTGGACGATACCGAACAGCTGGGTATAGACTGGCACGCTGTAATAAGCGCGGCCGGCGCTCGAAGGCCTACCACGTTCCCGTTCACGAGAGAAGGCGTAATAGAATACCTGGGCAACAGTAATTGGCAGAGGCTGTACACTCCTTATTCCGATGTTGTCAGTAATAGTCAAAACCCGATCTTCCCCGTGTTGGATACTGCAACGACACTGTTCAATCCTATGACCGCTCCTATTGCAAATGCGCTTTTTAGTTTCGGCACGCTTGATTTCAGTCAGTTTACGGCGGTCTTAAGCGCGATCAGCGACAGAGAGGATGTCAATGTACTTTCAACACCCCGGATAACCACCTTAAACAACCAGAGAGCAACAATAAAAGTAATTGAGAAGTGGATGTTCCAGAAATCGGTATCAACAACATTCAACGCTTCTATAGTCACGGTTGAATTTGAGAAAGACGCAGACGCAAGGGAAATTGGTATCAAATTAACGATTATCCCCCATGTCAATGAAGATGATGAGATCACTGTTAATCTTATCCCCGAAGTATCAAGCAATCCGCACTTTGAGAGGACAGCCATAGCCGCTGGCGCTGGAGCTGCGGCTACGACTGTCTTTCAGTATGCCTCAAGGGAGGCAAATACCCAGATAAGGGTGAAGGATGGCGAGACCATCTTCATAGGGGGGATGATAAGAGACCAGTTTACAAAAACAGACGACAGATTACCCATACTTGGAGATCTGTTCGGTGATGTGCCTTATGTTGGCAAGCTATTCAAGTATGAAAGCGAGGTTGTTGACAAGACAGAAGTGGTATTTTTTGTCACCGTTCATCTTGTTAAAGACGGGATAGATTCCATTCAAAAGTCCCATACGGTCTCCGAATTTAATAAGTTTCATATTGACTTCTTTAATAAAAGAAGAGAAAGAGAGATCCTTGAGTTTGAAGAAAAAGTGCAGGAAGAAGGAGTAATAGAACCGGTCAGTTCTCCGAAACCGAGGCTACAGTCCGGGACCACAAGCCTTAAAAAAGCGAGAGAGATCATCTCTGTGGGGGAACAGAAGAAAAGTAAAAAAGAAAACAAGCCCTGGTTTAATTTTTGGGAGTAGGGTGGCAGTGGAAAGTGAAAAGTGAAAAAAGAAAAATTAACAGGTAGCAATTAAAAATCAATAATTGGATAGGCTGATAATGAAATACAGCGCAATATTCTATAAAAAAGGGAACATGGTCTATATATCCCACCTTGATCTCATGAAATTGTTCAGAAGGGCAATGCGCAGGGCTGACCTGCCTTTTGTCCTGACCCGAGGGTTCACGCCCCGCGTCAGGATAAGCATGCCAAAGGCGCTGAAGCTGGGCAAAGAGAGTGAACGCGAAAAGATGGAGTTCTGGCTTACGGAAGAGAGGGATCCTTCGGGGCTGATCGAAATGATCAACAGGGAGCTGCCGGAAGGGATCAGGGTGTTGGAGGTTGTAAGCGCATAGTGCATGGCGTATAAATATTAGTGGAATAAGAAAGGAAACATGGTAAGGAAAAAGCAGAAAACTGAGAATGAAAAGATTGGCATGGAGATACTCGTAAATGTCAGCCCTGTTGAGAAACGCGTGGCCTTTCTTCATAACGGCAAGCTGGCGGATTTTTTCATGGAACGAGAAGGGCTCGAACATTACGTGGGCAGTATTTACAAGGGGCGGGTCAGCTCTATTGTCCGCGGGATAGAGGCCGCTTTTGTCGACATAGGACTGGACAAGAACGGTTTCCTCCACGCTGGTGATGTCGGGAACGTAAGTTCTATTTTGGGAGAGATACTGCCGGATGAAGACATTAAGGTGTCCAGGCCGGATGCCGCGTCCAAGAAGATAGAAGAGACGCTGAAGAATAATCAGGAGATCATGGTCCAGGTCGTGAAAGAGGGCATGGGGACAAAAGGCCCCCGGCTGACCACATATATCAGCCTGCCCGGCAGGTATGTTGTCCTGACGCCTTATGACTCCCATATAGGGATATCCCGGCGCATCAGGGACAGAGGCGAAAGAAAGAGGATACGGGAGATATTGAACAGGGTCAAGATGCCAGGGGGCATGGGGTGCATTGTAAGGACCATGGCACAAGGCCGCACTGAAAAAGAGTTCCAGGAGGAGATGAGATATCTGCTGAACTTGTGGCAGCGTATAAAAGTTAGAACGGAAAAACAGCCGGCGCCGGTGACCGTCTATGAAGAATACGGCGCCGTTCTCAGAACGGTCCGTGATAAGTTCACCGATGACGTGGTGCATCTTATTGTCGACTCCAGGGAGGAGCACGCGCGCATAATAAGGTTTTTAAAGGCATTCAGGCCCGGGCTCAGGTCAAAAGTGAAATTTCACACGGGAAGGACCCCTTTATTCCAGAAATATGACCTGGAGAGGAAAATAGACGAGATATTCGAGCGCAAGGTCACATTGAAAAGCGGAGGATATCTTGTCATAGAGCAGACTGAAGGCCTGGTAGCCATCGACGTTAATACCGGCAGATTTACTGGTAAGAGGAATCTTGAAGAGACGGCGTATAAGACCAATCTTGAAGCGGCCAAAGAGATACCGCGCCAGCTTCTTCTCAGGGATATCGGGGGCATTGTCATAATAGATTTTATCGACATGGAGATCAGGGCGCACCGTGAAAGCGTGTTTAACATAATTCAGCAGGAACTGCGCCATGACAAAGCGCGCATAAGCCTCAGGTCCATCTCTCAATTCGGAATAGTGGAGATGACGAGACAGAGGATGCGAAAAAGCCTGGAAAGCACGTCTTACGTGGAATGTCCCTACTGCCAGGGGAAAGGCACCATAAAAAGCGCCGCGACCATTGCCATAGAGACTGTCAGAAAAATAGACAAGATCCTGTCAACCATAAGCGACAGGCGAAAACATGTAACTGTTGTTCTCCATCCCGATATTAATGCCGCTCTTATCTCGGATCAGGCCAAGATGTTGAGCGATATCCAGAGAAAATATCATTGTAAGATAGATCTAAAGGAAGATCCGACCCTGCACAGGGAAGATGTGGTCATCACTAAAAAATAGTGTATGCTGTATAAAAATGAAAGATCGTAGAGGGATAACCCTTGTAGAAGTCCTTGTGTCCATTGCTCTTGTGGCTGTTGTTGTTGTGGCCCTGACGGCTGCCGTGACTCAGAGCTCGGTGTTTTCAAAGAGCATAGATATCACTTATACGGCCGCTTACCTGGCCCAGAGGCGTGTGGACATGCTGAAAAGGCTGGATTTTGGGCAGCTTCCATTAGCGGAGGAGGTCGATATACGCATAGATGTGACAGGCGAGATCAACCCAAGCGGGAAATATATCCGTACCACTGAGATAACCACTAATATTAACAGCAATCCCTATCTTACAAAAGTAAAGGTCATTGTAAAAATGGTAAAAGTGAATATTGACGGCACTATCATAGACCCGGGCTCGGGCAAAATGACCTTTTTGGCACAGCCGATCATCATGGAAACATTATTTGCGGATATTGAATAACGGTGACGGTGTTATTGTTCTGCTGAAGGGATAATGATGTTCAAATTTAAAAAGAACAAAAAAGGCTTTACTTTCACTGAGATCCTTTTCGTCGCCATTATCTCAGTGATGGTAATAGGGGCTATTTTGTCCGTATGGCTGTTAACATACTCTACATGGACTGGCGAGACCGAACGCACCCATTTAAGGGTGGATACCATGAAGGCCCTGGAGATGATGAAGAACGATATAAGGCTGTCGAGCCTGACCTTTGCTTCTTTTTATCCTGCGGGAAGCGGGCCTTATTCGGCAATGAGTGTCCCGGTCGCGAAAACTGACCCAAACGGATTTTACACATTGAACGCCAACAACGAAATAGACTGGAACAAGACAGTTATCTATCACCTGTATACTGACGGAGATGGGAACAAGACGGTCCGTCGGACCGCGTTCGATCCCCGTGATAATACCATGGACGAGGACGCGAGAGATGCACAGCTTACGGGCGTGGCTAAAGCAGGGACAGGAGGCGAGGGCTCTACGACAGATACGGAGTTTCTGCAAAATGTGGATACCTTTGAGATTTCCTCCCTGAGTCCTATAATCGATTTTTATGAGGATTCAAGTTCAGCGGTAAAGGTCGGCAAGATCGTATTCGGCTCGATTAAGCTGGATGCGGGTGATCACACGTTCAATTTTGAGATAACGGGGCAGAATGACTCGTCATCCGGATATGACATAGGGATAGACAGCATGATGATAAACCCCTCCGGCAGCGTGCGGGAAACGGAATACTATAATTCTACTTTTGCGCCGTCCGGGGCCCTTACGGTGAGCGGAGGTTCTGTAAGCCGTGTCCATAATTCACTGTGGGGTAATGATAACTATCTGGAATATAAACCCGGCGGCATTGGAGACAGTATAGAGATACTCGATCATTATGACCTGTGGAGAGAGTCCGAATTCTTGAATGCTTCACTTAATAATGTCAAGAGGAGCGGGGAAGAAGTCTATATGGAGATGGATATTCCCATTTCCGATACTCCTCCTGAGAAGGATGGAGAAATAACCTGGTTTTCCTATGCCCAGGCCGGTGACCCGCAGCAGGGAGGAGGCGATGGCGAGCTTCTCAATCTGCTCAACCCTGCTTCTCCCCCGGCCTATCCGGTTGCCATACGGACGATTGTCACGAAAAGTTATTTAGATAAAGAGGGGGATCTCATCAGGGTCAAGTTCAAGTCATCTTCGGAAAATCCGCTGAAAATTGATGCCGCTTATATAACCCGAAGAAATAATAATGAGGACGGATTTGAGAATCTGGACCCGGCGGGTCTGGATATTGAAGAATACCATATGCACCAGCGGCTTTTTTTCTTTGATGAATACGATATGGATAGTGATGCGAAGACCGATGATATGGCGGGGTTTGTATATGTGCCGGCGAATGGAGAAGTGTGGAGCAAATGGACAGCATTTCCGCTGATCATTGAAGACTCGACAGGCAATGATGTCGAATATTTTATAACGTTCTGTGTCTCAGATCCCACGGGTGTTTCCTGGCCAGGAGGATGGAGTTTTGACGCTGTGGATACAGACTGCACATACTGGGAAGGAAGCGTTGTTAATTCCTATTATACGACAGCTGGATATGTTGACGTTTTGCAGTATGCCGGGACGCCCGAGTGGAACACATTGAACGTGGAGGAGTCGGATGACATTTTTATAACCGCTAATATAGATATCTGGGATAACAACAGCTCCATAGAATCCCAGATATTCGATACCACCTTAAGCGCTCCGGAGTATAACGAGATCAAATGGTCGAAATACGGTCCCGCGGGAACTGATATTTTACTTAAAGCGCGTTCCTCGGCAAGTATATATATGACAGACGCATCGGACTGGGATACTATAACCGGATCAAGTTCGAATCCACATTCACTGTCCATAGGCAACGGCCGGTATGTCCAGTTTCTGGCAGAGCTGTCATCTGATGGTTATTGGGAGGCACCTGGAGCAACGCTTAGTTATGCAGATTATATTGATACTCAAGTGGCCGGCCAGCCTTATGATTTCCCGGAAGACAGCGGTGAGCCCTATATCACAGGCGTTTATTCTACATGGATAGATGATGTGGAGATAGACTGGCCCGGCACTTCCCGGATCTGCACTATCACGGGGTATATTGCCCGGAGAGACGATTATGGACAGGCGAAGTTCACTGTTGACGGGGAAGAGCTGATCAAGATCCTCAGTATACACGTGAAGACGGCAAAGGAAGTGCAGGGCAGGACCATGGGAGAAGAGAATTATATAGAGGTCCAACCAAGAAATACTGGAAAATAAATGAGCAACATAGTCGAAAAATTAAAAAATATAATTATCGAAAAAAATCAGAGAGGACTGGTCCTGGTAATTGTGATGGCTTTCATGGCCCTTATGCTTCTGAGTACGGTTTCTTTATCGATCATGATACAACGGGATATAAGACTTATCCGGAGCATTAAAGAGAAAGAGCAGGCGCGTTACGCGGCCGAAGCCGGGGTAGCCCACGCCCTTGCCGCGATAAAGAACGAGGGGTTTGCTTCACGCGCTGATTTTTCAGACACGCTTGATACCGCGACCTATAGCGTCACTTTTTCGGAGACAGGCGGAAGGCATCTTGTCACGTCTGTAGGCACGGTTTCAGGGATTTCTAAAACCGTGACCGCTGAAGTAGCGGATAATACGCCCACGGCCCTGAATTATTTCTCCGGAGCGGGTAATGATATAAAGATCAATTCACTTGTAGCTAACGCGACTATTGTGGGAAGCATACATGCCAATAACGATGTGTACCTTAAATCGGGTCCTATAATTGCTCATCTATGGGTTACCGGGACGGTGTCAGCAACGGGAATCGTAAAAGAAGGTTCAAGGTTGCATCAAACCGATGGATTCTGGGGAGCATACCTTGACACTCATGTGTATATAAATGACGTGAATAAAGACAATGCCGTGGTTTTTGAAGGGGTGAGCAGGATAACTTTTCCGACATTTGATTATGCAAGCTATGAACAAGCTGCCATTGATTCCGGCGATTTTTATAGCGGGGATCAGGTATTTAGTTCAGAGACCCTTACTCCGGGTGACGGGATAGTTTACGTTGACGGGGACGCGGAATTCAGGGGCCCGTGCGGTATAAACGGCGGGATTATCGCGGACAATATCCGTGTGATAGGGACACTGTCACAGTATAAAGCCGGGAACAGAAATGTTATACTGGCAAAGACCGGGGATGTCCGCATATTCGGCCGCCTCTACACACAGGAAGCCCTTGTGTACGCGGCACAGGACATAGCATCACTTCAGATCCTTGCCGAGATAGAGGTCAACGGGATCATGCTGGCAAGGAGAGATATTACGATGTGGAATTTTATTACAACGATTAATTATAATTATGTCTACATTACTCCAAGCGATATGATGGATGAAAATGGTGAAGCCCCCTTCAAACTTATCAGCTGGAACAGGTGATCCATCAAGTTCATTTCGATTAAGCCTTGACAAGAAAAACCGCATTTGATAATATTAATCTACTCTTTAAAGGGAGCTTTTCGCCTTTTTGAGTATAACTATTTATTATTCAATAAGTTAAAGAAAGCAGGAGAAAATAATGTACGCTGTAATGGAGCTGAACGGGACCCAGGTCAAAGTGGAAAAGGAAGCTGTATTCACGGTCAATCGTATCAAGTCCCCGAAATCAAAGACGGTGAAGGTTAAAAAAGTACTGTTCGGAAAAAAGGGGAACAAGCATTATATCGGGGAGCCGTATGTAAAAGGCGCGTATGTGGAATGCGAAGTCCTTGGCGAAAAGCGCGGCAAGAAAGTGATCGTATTCAAGTGTAGGCCCAGAAAGAGTTCTCAGACCAAAAGAGGCCACAGGCAGGATCTCACGGAACTCAGGGTCAAGGAGATACACTTTGGTTAACGAACCGTTTGTGATGGGTTATGAGTAATGAGCAATGAGTAATGAGTGGCACCCATCACTCATTACCCATCACCCTTAACGAGGAGACAATAATGGCACATAAAAAAGGACAGGGTTCATCGCGTAACGGACGTGACTCAAATGCCCAGAGGCTGGGCGTCAAGACATTTGGCGGCCAGAAGGTCAGCGCCGGGAGCATTATCATAAGACAGAGGGGAACACATTTCAGGCCGGGCCTTAATGTCAGCAAGGGGAGAGATGATACGCTTTTCGCCAGATGCGCGGGAGTGGTCAGCTTTTCAGGCAAGCGCGTTGTAAACATTATTCCCGGATAAAATGCTGATAGACCAGGCAAAGATCTACGTAAAAGGCGGCAAAGGCGGGGACGGGTGCAACAGTCTGTATAAGGATATTTTCAACCGGAAGGGCGTCCCGGACGGCGGGGATGGAGGGAACGGTGGCAATGTGGTCTTGGAGAGCGACACCAACCTGCAGACCCTTCTTGATTTCAAGTATAACCAGCATTATCGCGCCGGTAGCGGCGCGCATGGCGGTTCTAATAATAAGAACGGAAAAAGGGGAGAGGACCGGGTCGTGAAGGTTCCGATAGGGACCATGGTCAAAGACGCGGAGAACGATCTTGTCATAAGAGACCTTGACCGGGTGGAAGAACGGGTCGTAGTTGTCCGCGGGGGCGCTGGTGGCAAAGGCAATAACAAGGACAACGCTTCTACTCCCGGGGAAGAGGGAGAGGAAAGGACCCTGGTCCTTGAGCTTAAACTTGTTGCTGATGTGGGCATAATCGGTTTTCCCAACGCCGGCAAGTCCACCCTGATCTCGCGCATATCAAAGGTCCATTCGAAAATAGCGCCGTATCCTTTTACCACAAAGAGCCCAAAGCTCGGGGTAGTGAGTTTTCATGACGATACTTTTGTCGCCGCGGACATGCCGGGATTGATAGAAGGGGCCCATGCGGGCCGGGGACTGGGCGACAGGTTCCTCCGTCATATAGAGAGGACGGTCATCCTGGCGCACATGGTGGACATGGCCCCGCTGGATGGATCAGACCCGGTGGAAAATTACTCAAAGCTAGAAAAAGAACTGAGGCTGTACAGCAAAGAGGTGGCGGCCAAGCCGCGCGTAGTGGTCGCAAGCAAGATGGACCTCCCCTGTTCCCGGGAGGCCCTGGATAAGTTCCGAAAAAAAACAGGCAAGGAAGTATTTCCTATTTCAGCTGTTAATGGGGAAGGACTGGAGAAGCTTATAGAAGCGATCTACAGGAAAATAAAAAATGTCAAAGAAGAATATGAAGAGGATAACGGTCAAGATCGGGACCAGGGTCCTGACGAACAGCCGGAATGAGATAGACCGGAAGGTCATAAAGAACCTGGCCGATCAGGTATCTACCCTGATGGAGGGAGGCCTTGAGGTCATCATTGTTTCTTCAGGGGCCATAGGGTCTGGGTTAGGTCTTTTGAAACTGGAGAAGAAGCAGAAATCCCTTTCCGAGCTGCAGGCCATCGCAAGTGTCGGGCAGAACCACCTCATGGATATATACAACGAATATCTGGGAAAAAGGGGATATGTTGCGGGCCAGATACTGCTTACACAGGATGATTTCAATAACAGGAGACGCTTCCTGAACATCCGCTATACACTTAACACGCTTCTGAAATATAAGGCCGTGCCCGTGATCAATGAGAATGATTGCGTGTCCACAGAGGAGATAAAGTGCGGTGATAATGACCGCCTTTCTTATCTGGTCGCGGACCTGGCAGCTTCGGATATGCTGATAGTACTGACGGATGTGGAAGGGCTTTATGACGACAAGGGAGGTCTTGTGAAGCGCGTGGACAGGATCACTGACGATATCAGGTCTTTCTGCAGCGATAAGCGATGTGAAGTAAGCACCGGCGGCATGCTGACCAAACTGGAAGCGGTCAGCAACGCGGTCCAGTCAGGTATTACCTGCATCATAGCTGGTGGCAGGAAGGAGAACGTCATTTTGGATATAATGGACGGCAAGGAGACAGGGACCCGGTTCGAGGCAGCCGCTAAAAAAATAAGAGCGCGCAAGCGGTGGATAGCGTACATTATCAAGTCCAAAGGCACGATGGTCGTTGACGCCGGCGCGGCAAAAGCGGTGATCGAGAGAAAGAAAAGCCTTCTCCCGAGCGGGGTGCTTGATATAGAGGGGAAGTTCACCGATGGGGATGTGGTCGAGGTCGTTAATGAAGACAGGAAACTGATCGGCAGGGGCCTGACCAACTACTCTTCCGAAGAGATGAGGAAGATAAAGGGATTGAAGACGGCCATGATAGAGAAAGAGCTCGGCTATAAGGATTACGACGAAGTGATACACAGGGACAATCTGGTTATAATCGAGGAGTAACGGATTGGATCCCCGCGAAAACAGGGATCTATAAAGGAGCAAGAAGGATGAGCAACGATGCAATGAAAAAGATCACCACCAAAGCCAGGGAAGCCGCGAGGAAACTGGGCATTCTCTCGACCGAGAAGAAGGATAAGATACTTAGAGCCATGGCAGATGGGATAGATTCGGCCAGGGAGGAAATAAAGAAAGCGAATGAGGAGGATATCGCAAAGGCTGAAAAAGGCGGCAAGAATCCCGCTTTTATAGACCGGCTCAGGCTGGGTGATAAAAGCGTAGACGGTATGTGTTCCATGATGAAGGAAGTCGCGGAATTAAAAGACCCTGTCGGGGATGTCCTGGATAGGAACGAAAGGCCCAACGGTCTGGTGGTAGAAAAGGTCCGCGTGCCGATAGGGGTAATAGGCATAATCTATGAGTCAAGGCCGAATGTTACTGCTGATTGTGTGGCCCTGTGCCTGAAATCCGGGAATGCGGTCATACTCCGGGGAGGCAGTGACGCCATAGCATCTAATAAAGCGATATATCGGGCTATGCGCAAAGCCGCTTCAAAAGAGGGTCTCAGCGAGGGTGCTTTTATCCTTATCGAGGATACCTCAAGGGAACTTGTAGACGCCATGCTCAAGGCTTCTGACGGTATCGATCTTATAATGCCCAGGGGAGGCGAATCCCTTATCCAACAGGTGGCTGAAAAAAGCCGCATACCGGTCATCAAACACTACAAAGGCATCTGTCATGTATACGTGGATGCCGACGCTGACATGAAGATGGCGGAGGAGATATGTTTCAACGCCAAGGCGCAAAGGCCAGGTGTCTGTAATGCCATGGAGACCATGCTGGTGCACGAAAGAATAGCCGGAGAGTTCCTTCCCCGCATGGCTGAAAAGTTCATAAAGGCAGGCGTGGTATTAAAAGGATGCTCCAGGACAAGGGAGATACTTACCGGCAGGGACATAAAGAAAGTTAAAGACGAAGATTTCACCACGGAATATCTGGACCTGATACTGAATATTCGTGTCGTTGGCTCTCTAGATGAGGCCATAGACCATATTTCCAGGTTCGGGTCGGATCATTCAGACGCGATAGTGACGGGAAATACAGGGAACGCCGGCGAGTTTACCAGGCGCGTTGATTCCGCGGCTGTTTACGTGAACGCCTCCACCAGGTTCACTGACGGAGGAGAGTTCGGCAAAGGCGCGGAAATAGGCATAAGCACTGACAGGCTGCACGCCCGCGGACCGATGGGGCTGGAAGAGCTGACGACCTATAAATATGTCGTCAATGGCAGCGGGCAGGTCAGGACGTAGAATTATTTTTAGGCTCGATAAATCGAGCCCCTGCAATTGACGTAGGGGTTTGATTTATCAAACCCTATCAGGAGTTTAGAATGAGAATCGGCATGCTTGGAGGCACATTCAACCCGATACATTTAGGCCACCTCGTGCTGGCCCAGGAATGCTGGATGAGGTTTTCTCTGGACAGGGTCGTCTTTATTCCGTCTTATGTGCCTCCGCATAAGGCTGTGGAAGAGGAAGTTTCCGCCGCTGACAGGCTTGAGATGGTCCGTCTTTCCCTGGAGGGAGATGACAGGTTCAAGGTCTCTTCTTATGAGATAGACAAGGAAGGCACGTCATATTCCATAGAGACGATCGAACACTTCAAGGACGAATACGACCCGGATGCGGAACTTTTTTTCCTTACCGGGTCCGACTCTGCCGGGGTCCTTTCAACATGGAAGGAAGTGGACCGCATCCTTGACCTTACAACGTTCATAATAGCAACACGGCCTGGATGGAGTCCGGAAGGCCCATACAGCGGCAGGGTCATGTGTATCGCTCTCCCACTGATAGACGTATCATCCACAATGATAAGGGATCGCATCAAGAAAGGCGAGCCCATAGATTACCTTGTTCCCGTTCCCGCGGTTCGGTATATTCGCAGGAAGAGCCTGTATAGTTCGTAGTTCATAGACCAAAGAAGACAGAACCCTTTATTTAAGTCGACTAGGAACTGAACAACGAAATTCTTGACTTTTAACACAAGTATGATAAACTGGAGCAGAATTGATATTATTCTGAAATACTGATGGGAGGTGTTCTAAATGGCAGAAGGATATTGTGTAAAATGCAAGGCGAAAAAAGAGATCAAGAACGCAAAAGAAGTGACGATGAAGAACGGTCGAAAGGCCATGAAAGGTGTTTGTCCCGATTGCGGAACAGGCATGTACAGGATATTAGGCAAGTAGATCTATACCATATTTAGTGCGAGTGACTAAAGAAAAAAAGACAGCACACGAAAAAGCGCGGCTTATAGCGAAATTTGCGGCAGAAAAAAAGGGTCAGCACATCGTCCTGATGGATATGCAGGGGATTTCAGCGGTGTGCGACTGGTTTATACTGGTCAGCGCCGCTTCTACCCGCAGGCTAAAGGCCGTTTCCAGGGCGATAGAAGAAGGATTATCCCAGAAGAAGATTTCCCCTTTACACGTGGAGGGGAGGCATGATCCGCACTGGATCCTGCTGGATTATGTGGACGTGGTGGTTCATGTTTTTTATAAGGATGTGAGGGCATTTTACGGGCTTGAGCGATTATGGTCCGACGCTCCCAGAGAGCATTTTGACGGCAAATGTTTGAAAAAGACATTTCAAGGCAATTTTCCGAGATCTTCCTAAAATCAATCCGAAAATATTTTCAGGAAAAACTCCCAGACACGCCTTTTCCAGAAGAAACAGACGTGTGCCTGCAGCCCACGAAGGATAAAGAGCATGGCGACATGACGTCAAATGTCGCGATGCGGCTTGCAAAGACCGCCTCCCTATCTCCCGGTGTTCTCAGCGAAGGGATTACGGACAGCCTTCGCGAAACGGTAAGTAAAAGTGGGTTTTCCTCTTATATCGGCAAAATAGAGGCAAAGAGCGGGTTTATAAACTTCTGGTTCTCTGACGAATATTACGAGACTTTGCTCATGAACATCGTGAAGGAAAAGGGCGATTTCGGGAGATCGGATCACGGCAGGGAAAAAAGAGTGAACCTTGAGTTTGTTTCAGCGAACCCGACCGGCCCACTCACTATCGCTCACGGCCGGCAGGCCGCGATAGGCGACGCCCTTTCACGGATACTGAAATTCAGCGGTTACCTGGTAACGAGTGAATATTACCTCAACGATTTCGGCCGGCAGATAGATCTTCTGGGCAGGTCAGTTGAAGTCCGTTACCGCGGCCTGTTCGGTAAAGAAGAAGAGATGCCAGAGGACGGGTATATGGGGGACTATGTCAGTGACATAGCAAAGGAAATAAGGGCGAAAAAGGGCGATAGCCTGCTTGTACAGGGGCCTTCCACCGAGCGGTTTTTCAGGGAATACGCGGTCGACTATATGATGAAGCTGATAAGGAACGATCTCGCGGATTTCAGGGTCACTTTTGACACATGGACAAGCCAGGCTGCCATTGAAGGCCGCGGGGAAGTGGAAAAACTGCTGGGCGAGCTTGCCGGGCAAGGGTATGTCTATGAGAAGGAAGGAGCCAGATGGTTCGCTTCCACGCGTTTCAAGGACGATAAAGACCGGGTGGTGGTAAAGAGCGACGGGGCGTATACGTATTTAGCGCCGGATATCGCTTATCACAATGATAAATACGGCAGGGGATATGATAAGCTGATAGACCTTCTTGGGCCGGACCACCACGGGTATGTCAAAAGGATGAAGGCAGCGGTCCAGGCCCTCGGGCATGATGAGAAGTCCCTCGATATATTGATCGTGCAGCTGGTGACCCTGCTGCGCGGCGGTGAGGCGGTTTCCATGTCCACGCGCAAGGGCGAGTTCGTGAGCCTGCGTGAGGTGATGGACGAGATAGGCACTGACGTCACGCGTTTCTTTTTTATGATAAGACGCCTGGACAGCCATCTTGACTTTGATATAGAGCTCGCGAAGAAAGAATCCACCGATAACCCGGTTTTTTACATACAGTACGCCCATGCGAGGATATGCAGCATCAAGAAGTACAGCCGGGGAAAGGCTTTAAGACTCGTTTTCAGGACGACGGATCTCAGTCTGTTGAAGCATAAGGCCGAAAAGGATCTGATTAGAAAATTAGGCGAATTCCCTCTCGCGGTATGGCTAAGCGCGGACGCCCTTGAGCCGAGCAGGCTGATAACCTATCTTAACGAACTCGCCCGGAATTTTCATTCATTCTACACCGAATGCCGCGTTGTTTCGAATGACACCGCGCTTACCAAAGCCAGACTGTTCCTTGTTGAATGCGTCAGGATCGTGCTCGCGAACGGGCTCGGGCTTTTGAATATAACGCTTCCAGAGAAAATGTAAGACACAGATTAGCACAGATTGCTCAGATGAACTCAAGTCTTCACAGATGGACACGGATATCCGCGATAATCTGTGGAAAGTTCGGTTTGCTCAAGATTAATGACTATCTGTGTAATGAGGTATTAACCAGGGCACGAAAATGTTCGAATCCATCAAACTTTACGTTAACGAGACCATTGATCTTGAAGAGACCGTCACCCTGCTTGACAAGTACGGTTATTCGAGATGTCGCAAAGTGTCGATAGAAGGTGACTACAGCCTTACGGGCGAGACCCTTATAATCTATCCCGTCACTTTTGAATACCCCGCCAGGATAGATATCTCCGGAAGCAAGGTCAGGTCGATAAAGAGCATAGACCTGATGTCCTTCAGGACCATTACCGACCATAATGTCATCATCATACTTCCCGTAAGCACGTTGAGACGCACCAGTGTCAAGAAACACAATATTGTGATGGGGGAACAGCCCATTGATTCTTTTGTGGATATAGAGCCCGGGGATTTCGTGGTGCATATAGATTACGGCATAGGGAAATACCTGGGCATGCAGCGCATGCGCTATGAGAACAGGATGAAGGAATTTTTCGTCCTTGAATACAAGGGGGGGGACAGGCTGTATGTGGAAGGCCGCGACCTCCATAAACTCCAGAGATACATATCATTTCACAGAAGGCCGCCCGGGCTCAACAGTCTTAAGGGAAAAGGCTGGGAAAACACCAAGAAGAGGGCGTCCAGGGGAGCCGCCAGAGTGGCGAAAGACCTCCTGATGTTGCAGGCAAAACGGGACAGTACGGCCGCTTACGCTTTCAGCAGGGATACTGACTGGCAGGAAGAGGTGGAAGAGTCGTTCCCTTATAAAGAGACGCCTGACCAGCTCAGGGTCACCGAAGACGTAAAGCGCGACATGGAAAAAGACAGGGTCATGGACCGTCTTTTATGCGGGGATGTAGGTTATGGCAAGACAGAGGTCGCGTTAAGGGCGGCGTTCAAGGCCGTGATGGATAACAGGCAGGTCGCTTTCCTGGTGCCGACGACCATCCTCGCGGAGCAGCACATAAATACTTTTACAAAAAGGCTTAGCGATTATCCCGTCAACATCCAGATGCTCAACCGGTTCTGCACGTCTGCCGAGCAAAAGCGTATCCTCGAAGATATCAAAGAAGGCAGGACTGATATAGTGATCGGCACGCACAGGCTGCTTTCCGACGATATCCGGTTCAAGGATCTGGGGCTACTGATAATAGATGAAGAACAGCGGTTCGGGGTCCGCCAGAAGGATAAGATAAAAAGGATGCGGGTAAACGTGGATATACTTACCCTGACGGCTACTCCCATACCCCGGACGCTTTATATGGCCCTTATGGGGGGCAGGGACATTTCGGTTATAGAGACCCCTCCGCTGGACAGGCTCCCGATCCATACGGAGATCATCGAGTATGACAAAAGAATGATAAGGGAAGCCATAAAAAAAGAAACGGCCAGAGGAGGACAGGTATATTACGTCCATAACCGGGTGGAGACCATAGACAGGGTAGCGGGGGAAGTCAGCGCGCTTGTCCCGGAAGCAAGACTGATGATAGGACACGGGCAGATGAGTTCCAGGACGCTTGAGAAAACAATGAGCAGGTTCATAAAGGGCGAGGTGGATGTCCTGGTCTGTACTACCATAATCGAATCCGGTATAGATATCCCCAACGCCAATACCATGATCATCAACGAAGCCGACAAATTCGGATTAGCTGATCTTTACCAGCTCAGAGGTAGAATAGGGAGGTTTGACCGGAGAGCGTTCGCGTATCTTGTAGTGCGGGACATGGAGATATTGACGCATGAAGTGCAGGAACGGCTTAGCGCCATAAAGAAATACCAGGAACTTGGGTCCGGGTTTAAGATCGCCATGAGGGACCTTGAGATGAGAGGAGCAGGAAACATCCTGGGCGTGGAACAAAGCGGATTCATTGACCAGGTCGGGTTCGATCTTTACTGTCGCCTTCTCCGCGAAGAGATAAACTGTCTCAAATCTGCTCTTGCGGCCTAAGCGTGTATGAGGGGTCGCGTCTAGACATTAGACGAATAACTGCTTTTGATAAAAAATGTCTAATGTCTAGACGCGACCCCTACAATTAGCTTGACGTAGGATTTTAATCTGCTACTATATAATGAACTTTATTATTATAAGGACCTTTAGCAAGAGCACTGGAATGAAGAATCAAAAGTCAGCCACATTCTATATCCTGTTTGCGTTTATACTCATATCGGTCAGCAGTTGCGGCAGGTCGCCGGAAAAGGGGGAAGTCCTTGTTCAAATAGGCGATATGAAAGTGACGGTGTCGGATTTCAATGAGAGGATCGCCAATCTCCCCAGCCGGTATCAGAACGTCATAAAGAGACGGAAAAAGGAATTTTTGCAGGAATTTATAAACGATATGATTCTTTACCAGGAAGCGGTCCGCCAGGGATTGAACAAGGATAAAGAAGTCTTAAAGGTCGTTGATGAGGCCAGAAAGAAAATATTAATAGCCAGGCTTCTGAAGGACAGCATAGATGACACGATAGAGATAAGCAACGATGAGATAGCGACATATTATACCGACAATAAAAACAACTACATGCTGCCTGAAGTCCTGAGAGTGTCGCACATACTTGTTCCCACGCGTGAACAGGCGGAGGAGATAGTTAGTGAGCTGGAAAATGGAGCGTCCTTCGAAGAAACGGCGCGGGCGAAATCCGTCGACCCCACCGCGCAGAACGGCGGGGATATAGGATACTTTCCCAGGGGGCAGTTGATCCCGGAGTTTGAAAGAGCGTGTGTGGAGATAGAGATAGACGAGATAGCCGGACCCGTAAAGACCAAGTTGGGATACCATATCGTGAAACTTACGGACAGGAAGGAGCCGGCCCAGAAGCCGTTAATACAGGTCAAGGAGGAGATAAGGTCAACGCTCTATACCAAAAAGCGCAGAGAGAAGTTTAACCGTATGATAAAGGACTTGACGGAAAAGACGAAGGTCGAGATAAATGAAAAAGCGCTAGAAGGAACAGGCGGGTAAGTTTAAAAGGAGGTGCGAACGTGGATATAAGAGGTCTATGCAAAGTTGTCTGTATCGTAATAGCGGTAAGTTTCTTTTTCGCGGCAAATATACTGGCCGCGGGAGTGATCGATAAGGTGCTGGTCGTGGTCAATGACGAGGTGATCACTCAGCGCGAATTTGACAGGGCGTTTTTCCCTATAAAACAGAGCTACGAAGCGAATTTTAAGGGAGAAGAGCTTGAGAAGCGTCTGGAAATGGTGAGGGAAGCCCTTATGGATCAGCTTATAAACACCAAGCTCGCGATAAGCCTGGCGAGAAAGGACGAAGTAGAGATCGATGAAGCTGAACTTCAAAGTCGGGTAGACGCGATCAAATCTTATTACGGTTCAGACGACGTTTTCCTCCAGGCCCTGGGAGAAAAGGGGACCAACCTGACGGAGTTCACGAAAGAGATAAGAGAACAGATGATGGCTCAGCAGATCGTCGAGACGGAAGTGGCGTCAAAGATCGTGATCACGCCGGCCGAGATAAGCGATCTTTATGAGAAGAACAAGGAACGACTGGTATCTCCGCGCAGGGTAAAGGCAAGGGGGATAATGGTGCGAAAGGGTGAGGGCATTGCCGAAGAGGAAGCCAAAAGCAAGATGGATAAAATCAAAGCGGAGATAAAAAAGAAAAAGGATTTCAGCGAGCTGGCGAAAGAATATTCAGAAGGTCCTTACGCGGAGAAGGGCGGTGACATGGGATACATCGTTCAAGGGCAGCTTCTGGGAGAGATGGACGAAGCGATCTTCAACACCGAAAAAGGCAAGAGTACCGACATTGTGGAGACAAAGGTAGGATACCATGTCTTCATGATAGACGATATCCAAGAGCCAAGAAATATGCAACTGGAGGAAGTCAGTGATTTCCTCCACGAGCAGCTGTTCAAAAAGAAGTTTGAAGAAGACCTGTTAAACTGGCTGAAAGAAAAAAGAAAGAATGCTTATATCGCCTACAAGTAAGCCGCTTGTTTTTATAACCATGGGAGACCCGGCCGGCATAGGGCCGGAGATCATAGCCGGATCAATGGCAAGCCTCGGAATAAGAGGGCTTGCCATTTTTGTTATCTTAGCGGATAGCGGAGTGATGAAACGGGCGTTCGGCCCGGGGATGAATGATGAGATAGTGATCCATTCGCCTGGTTCTGAGAGCGAAGAGATCAGTGTCGCGGGGGATCGCGTGAATATCCTGGACCCGGGCGGTTCGCTTGGCCGTGTAGAGCCGGGCAGACCCACGGACAAAGGGGCCAGGAAAGCGATGGAGTGTATAGAGCTTGCCGCTCGTTTGATGCGTGACGGGCCGAAACAGGGGCCGAGGGCCATGGTGACGGCCCCGGTCGACAAAAGCGTTATCGCGCGTATTTCTCCGGGTTTTGTCGGACACACGGAATATTTTCATGGATTTTTTTTCGCGAAGAGAACCACTATGGTCTTGGTTGGAGAAAACCTGCGGGTAGTTCCGGTGACGCGGCATATTCCGGTCAAAGAGATATCCGCGGCCCTTAACGTCGACCTGATCGCTGATACGCTGGAGGAGGTCGTCAAGAACCGCGAATTGATATGCGGCACGGACACGGCGCGCATCGGAGTATGCGCCCTTAACCCTCATTGCGGGGAAGGAGGCGTGATCGGGAGGGAAGAGATTGATGTTATTCTGCCAGCCGTCGAGAGGATAAAAAGCATTTACCGGAACATAGAAGGCCCGGTTTCCGCTGATGTTATTTTTTATAAAGCATTTAAAAAAGAGATAGACATAGTTGTATCCATGTATCATGATCAATGCCTGGCGCCGTTCAAGATGGTGGATTTTGATAATGGCGTCAACATGACGTTAGGATTGGGATGCATCCGTACGTCCCCGGATCACGGCACCGCTTTTGATATAGCTGGCAAGGGAACGGCTTCTTCCGAGTCCATGGAGAACGCCATAAAGCTCGCCGTTCGCGCTTGTGGTTAGCTTTCAGCTGTCAGCTTTCAGCAATTTTCAATTCTGAAAGACCGAAAGATGAATCTGAGTGAATTAATAATACTGTGGAAAGAGCATGGATTCCGTCCGAATAAAAAACTCGGCCAGAATTTCCTGATAGATAAGAACGTCAGGGATAATGTACTGGATGCCATGTCCCGGGACATGAGAAGCACGGTCGTTGAAATAGGCGCTGGGTTCGGCGTGATGTCTTTTGAGATAGCAGAGAGATGTGACAGGCTTTACGCGGTCGAGAAAGACAGAAAGATATGCGGTATAATGGAGCCGATCTTCCGCCGGAAGGAGAACCTGACGCTTGTCCAGGGAGACATCCTGGATCTGGATGTCTGCGATCTTGCCCGGAATTCCGGGAAGATCACGGTTTTCGGGAATATTCCTTATTACGTTACCACGCCCGTTATCGAAAAGATGATCGAGCAGAGACGATGCGTCGGAAATATATATATCGTGATCCAGGAAGAGTTCGCGGAACGGATAGCTTCTTCTCCGGGGTCAAAACTTTTCGGGTCCATAAGCTGCTATGTCCAGTTCTACGTGGAAGTAAAAAAACTTTTAAGGATCAAAAGAAACTCTTTTTATCCTAGGCCGAAGGTGGATTCATGTCTCGTGAAGATGAGCGTTTTCCCGGAACCGCCTGTCAGGGTAAAGGAGAAAGAGCTCATGTTCATGATCATCCGTAGATCTTTTTCACAGAGACGAAAAAAAATAATCAACCCCTTGTCCCGCGGAGCATTTTTATCCATAGAACGGGATGGCTGGCGGGAGATCTTTGATAAATGCGGTATCGATCCCTCGCTCAGGGCCGAAGATCTTTCTCTCACTAATTTCGCGAAATTAAGCGACGCGGTGAGTGAATTAAGGGGTCGCGTCTAGACATTAGACATTTTGTATTAAAAGCAGTTATTTGTCTAATGTCTAGACGCGACCCCTTACCCGAATTTTCCTGAAGCGTAAAAATGCACAAAAATGGTCGCTGTCCCTATTTTCCTCTTAACGTTGACTTTTATTCGGGATTATGCTACTTTAATCCGAAATGGGTAATAATATTAATAACAAATTTATTACAGAAGAAGTTGTCCGGTATGTGGCCCGGTTGTCACGCCTGTCGTTAGATGATGAGGGCGTTTCCAGATTCCAGCACCAGCTGGCTAATATCCTGGAGTATATAGAGCAGTTAAACGAAGTGGATACAAAGGATACCCTGCCTACAACACACGCGATGTCTTCCATTAAGAACGTATTCCGGGAAGACGAGCTTAAAGGATCCATCCCCCTTGAAGATGCGCTGGAGAACGCGCCCCAGCGGCACGGTAATTTTTTCAAAGTCCCCAAGGTTATATAGGGATTCGGAAGATGAAAGAAGATCTGTCGGATATTAATGCTTATAAGAACTGGCTTATAGCACGGGCCGAACCTTTGACTTCTGTTGCCGCTATGCTGGTTGACAGGGCGTCACGGATAGATAAGGATATACACGCCTTTGCGGCCATTGATGCCGAAGCGATAGTCCGGAGGGCCTCCCGGTTCGAAAAAAAGGACGGGAAAGGCAGGCTGTGGGGCGTGCCTGTAGCCATAAAGGACAATATATGCATTAAAGGGGAGCTGACAACCTGTGGTTCCCGTATTCTGGAAGGATTCAGGCCACCGTATAACGCGACCGTCATTGAAAAGCTTCAGTCGGAAGGCGCGCTTTTAATGGGCCGGGCCAATATGGATGAATTCGCTTTTGGTTCTTCCTGCGAGACTTCCTGTTACGGTCCTACGAGAAATCCAATGGATCTCTCGTGTATACCGGGCGGTTCAAGCGGCGGGGCGGTGGCGGCCGTGGCAAGCGGCCAGGTCGTGGCCGCGCTGGGTTCTGATACTGGGGGGTCTATACGCCAGCCCGCTTCTTTGTGCGGCGTTGTCGGGTTCAAGCCCACTTATGGCCGGGTCTCACGATACGGCCTGATAGCCTTTGCTTCCAGCCTGGACCAGATTGGTCCCATCACTCATAATGTCGCTGATTGCGCGACCATGCTCGAGGTGATCTCAGGTTATGACGAGAAGGATTCGACTTCGGTCGATATTGAAGTTCCCAGATATACGGAAAGCTTATCAAAGGGCGTGAAAGGCCTTACAATAGGCATCCCTTCCGAGTATTTTACGGGCGGGATAGATAAGGATGTGAGTGAACGCGTAAATGAGGCGATCAAGGTCCTTGAAGGGCTCGGGGTGAAGACCGTGGATATATCTTTACCGCATACAAAATACGCGGTCAGCTGTTATTACATCATCGCTCCCGCAGAGGCAAGCTCCAACCTTGCCCGCTACGAAGGTGTGCATTACGGGCGTCGAAGCCCCGATGCTGATGACCTTATCGGCATGTATATAGCGAGCAGGAACGAGGGCTTCGGCCTGGAGGCCAAGAGGCGCATACTTCTCGGCACGTATTCCCTGAGCAGCGGATATTATGAAGCGTATTACCTTAAGGCGCTGAAGGTCCGGACGAAAATAGCGAATGATTTTAATAAGGCTTTTGATGTTTGTGATTGCGTGCTGACACCGACGTCACCCACGACGGCCTTCAAGCTGGGCGAGCGTATGGATGACCCGCTGAAGATGTATCTTTCGGATATTTTCACCATTTCAGCGAATCTCGCGGGTCTGCCGGCGATCACTGTCCCGTGCGGGGAAGGCAGGAACGGCCTGCCGGTAGGGCTTCAGCTTATGGCCAGGCCTTTCGCGGAAGACGTGTTGATACAGGTCGCGCACGCTTACGAGCAGAAGAGATAAAAAATGAGTTATAGCGAAAAGTACGAGACGGTAATAGGACTGGAAGTGCATATCCAGCTTTCCACAAAAACGAAAGCGTTCTGCGGATGCAGCACGGAATTCGGAGCCTCCCCGAACACGCACGTGTGTCCCGTATGTCTCGGATTGCCCGGAGCGCTCCCCGTTCTGAACAGAAAAGCCCTTGAATACTCGATAAAGGCCGCCATAGCGCTGGGCTGCGACATACAGCAAAAGATGAAGTTCGACCGCAAGAATTATTATTATCCCGACTTGCCCAAGAACTATCAGATAAGCCAGTTCGATATGCCTTTGGCGTATAACGGGAGAGTCAGCATAATACTGGAAGACGGCAGCACAAGGGATATAGGGATCACCCGCGCTCACATGGAGGAAGACGCGGGAAAACTCCTGCACGCTCCCGAGGAAGACTCCAGCTACGTGGATCTTAACAGGACCGGGACGCCTCTTCTGGAGGTGGTTTCAGAGCCGGATATGAGATCGCCACATGAAGCCCACGAGTACCTTGTGACGTTAAAAAAGACGATCAAATATCTGGACGTGTCGGACTGCAATATGGAGGAAGGAAGTCTGAGATGCGACGCGAACATATCCATGCGCGAAAAGGGCGCCGCTGAATTCGGCTCTAAAGTGGAGATCAAGAACATGAATTCGTTCAAAGCCGTCAAGGACGCTCTTACCTATGAAGAGGAGCGCCAGGTCGAGTTATTAGAGGACGGGGAGAAGATAGCCCAGGAGACACGCCAGTGGGACGAGAAGAATAACATAACGTCTTCAATGAGGACCAAGGAAGAAACACAGGATTATCGTTATTTTCCCGAACCGGATCTCGTGCCCTTCGAGATCTCCCGGGAGCTGGTAAAAAAGATACAGGACACCATGCCTGAAATGCCCGGCGTGAAAAAGGACCGTTTCAGGAACGAGTACAGGCTGGATGAAAAGTCCGCGGATATTTTGACCGCAGAAAAGGACATAGCCGATTTTTTTGAGAGCGTAGTTGCTGAAATAAACGATCCCAGGGACGTCTCTAACTGGATAAAAGGCGAGGTCCTGATGCACATGAACGAATGTAATACTGATATCAGGGGGTTGAACTTAAGGGCCGCGGATCTGGCAAAAATAATCAGGATGGCTAAAGACGGGACTATAAGCGGCTTGGCTGCCAAGGAGACGCTCAGCGCCTGTATAGATACGGGAAAGGATCCGGCGGATATAGTGAAGGAAAAAGGGCTTAAACAGGTCTCGGATGAGAGTGAACTGGAAGGGATCATCAAGGAGGTCATTTCCCGGAACGAGAGATCCGTCAACGATTTCAAGGCCGGAAAAGAGAACGCCTTAAGTTTTCTCGTGGGGCAGGTGATGAAGCTGTCAAAGGGCAGAGCGAATCCGAAGCTTGCCAATGAGATGTTGCGCAAGAAACTTTTGTAGGGGCTCGATTTATCGAGCCCAAAAATAATACAGGGTTTGACAAATCAAACCCCTGCATAATTTACGAAAAGGAAATCATATGAGTAAGAAATTGAAGATATTCCTGCCGGTGCTGCTGATACTTATCTTGGCGGCGGTGTTCATTGTCCGGGCCGAGGATGAGGATATCATCGACAACAGCAAAGAACTTTTTAAACAGGTCCAGCTGTTCGCGGATTCACTGGCTCTTATAAGCTCCGATTATGTGGAGCCCGTCAAAGTAAAAGACCTCATCTATGGTGCGATAAGGGGCATGACAGGCACCCTTGACGGGTACAGCCAGTTTCTTGACCCGAAAAGTTTCAAGGAGATCACCGAAGAGACGAAAGGAGAATTCGCGGGGGTCGGCATACAAATAGGCATACGTGAGGGGATACTGACCGTTATTTCGCCGATCGATGATACGCCCGCTTTTAAAGCAGGGGTCAAGGCGGGTGATCTGATCGTCAAGATAGACGATGAGACGACCAGGGATATGACGATCGATGACGCGGTGCAGAGACTTAGAGGCAAGCCGGGCACAAAGGTCACTATTACTGTCATCCGCAAGGGTGTTGACAAGATGCTGAGTTTCGAGGTAACCCGCGCTGTCATAAAGCTTAAGAGCATCAAGGAAGCAAGGATCCTTGAAGACGGCATCAGCTATATCAAACTTATCGAGTTCCAGCAGAGGACGCCTGAGGATCTGAGAAAAGCCATAAAAAGGCTCATGGGCGAAGGTGCGAAAAGTCTTGTCCTTGATCTCAGGAACAATCCCGGAGGGCTGCTTGATGCGGCAGTAGACTCAGCTGACTGTTTTCTGGAACCCGGAAGCCTGATCGTTTATACCGAAGGGAGGGATCCGGAGAAGCGCGTTGAGTTCATTTCAAAAAGGAAATCAGAATTTCCGGACCTTAACGTGGTTATACTGGTTAACAGGGGTTCGGCCAGCGCTTCGGAGATCATGGCAGGCGCGATAAAGGACAATAAAAGAGGGCTGCTTGTAGGTGTCCCGACTTTTGGAAAAGGTTCCGTCCAGACGGTAATACCCCTTAAGGACAAATCGGCTTTACGCATAACGACTGCTTCGTATTTCACTCCTTCGGGTAAAAACCTGAGGGATAAAGGGGTGGATCCCGATATTTACGTAAAATATTACAAGGAACAAAAGAAAAAAAAGGGCAAGAAGGAAAGTCAGAAGAAACTGAAGATCTTTGCTGAACTGGAAAAGCATGAGGAAGAGACAAAGGGCCCGGAAAAGGAAAAGAAAAAAAACGAGAGGGGAAAAGCAGAAGGAGCGGAACCGGACAAGGAGCAGATAAAAGAGCTGGATAAGTGGAAATACGACAGTCAGATGAGAGCGGCCGTGAACATACTTAAAGGCATCAGGATCTTTGAAGAACGCAAAACAGGTGATCTGCCCGGAGAAGAACCGGTAGGCTAATGAAGCGATACCACTGGTTATTAATAGCATTCGCGATCCTGGTTATCATCGCGATGGCATCAAGGATCCTTCCAAGAGACATACATGCGGATGTAGCAATAATAGAGGGAAAGATATTATCACTTTTGAATGCGAGAGGCATAACCGAGAAGAGCATCGTATCCCGCGAACACGATAAATGGCGCTGCGGGAATATCAAAGGAGAAACCCTTGCTTATGTATTTAAAGCCGGTGGTGTTTTTAACACTGATGGTATTCATGATGAAGTCAGGGATACGCTAAAGGATGTAAGGGGCTGCCGTCTCGAGAACTTTGTGTATAAAGATGGGGAAGACACTGTCGGGTTTGACGTATATTTCAGGGACCATGCCGTACTGTCGGTAAGGATCGAAGATATTAACCCGAGAATAGCCCTGGTCCTGGATGATTTCGGATATACGAAGACGAACCTCGCGGCCCTTGAAGACATAAAAGTTCCACTGACCTTAGCAGTGCTGCCGAACACGCCATATTCAGAAAAGGTATGTTCTTTCGCCGGCCAGAACGGCAAGGAGGCTATCCTGCACCTGCCCATGGAACCTGAACGCGAAGATGTTAGCCTTGAAAAGGATACTATCCTTGTCAATATGGACACGGAGACCATAAAAGCGATAATGTCCCGCGCGTTCCTTTCAGTTGCCGGGGTCAAAGGCGTGTCCAATCATATGGGATCCAGGGCCACTCGGGATGGACGTGTTATGGGGATCATTTTTGAAGAACTGAAGAAGAAGGGGATGTTCTTTCTTGACAGCATGACCACGGATGGGTCTCTTTGCATGGAAACAGCTTCAAACGCGGGGATCCCGTGCGTGAAAAGGGATATTTTTATCGATAATGTGCTGGAAGAGGAAACAATTACGCGTCAGATGAAAAAAGCAGGGGAAATAGCCCGGCTTAATGGCGCCGTGGTAGCTATCGGCCATGACAGGAGCGTAACAGTAGAGGTGTTAAGGAAGGTGATCCCGCGCATGGAGAAAGAAGGGATACTCTTCGTTACGCTCTCGGAGATAGTGCGAAACCGCTGGAAAAGTGTAAAGTGTAAAGTGTAATTTTAAATTTTCAGATAAAACTAATATGATCACACTGGGAATTGAGACTTCTTGTGATGAGACCGCCGCGGCTCTGGTCGAGGACGGGAGAGTGTTGTCAAACGAGGTATCATCAAGCGTTCATCTTCATTCGCAATACGGAGGAGTGGTGCCGGAGATAGCTTCAAGGTTCCATACCGAATATATTTTTTCGGTTCTGGAAAAGGCCCTGCAGGACGCGGAACGGGACATAGAGGATATCGACCTTGTAGCGGTGACAAAAGGGCCCGGTTTGCCTGGATCCCTGCTCGTCGGGATCGCGTTCGCCAAGGCGATCAGTTTTTCGCGAAAGATACCGATAATCGGCGTAAACCACCTTAAAGCGCATCTGATATCCGCTTTTCTTGATAGTAAAAGCCTGCCCGGAGTTGAAGGTCGATTTCCTTTTTTGGGGATGGTGATCTCCGGAGGGCATACCAGTCTTTATAATTGCCGTGGCATACGGGATTTTGAGATCATCGGCCGGACACTGGATGATGCTGTCGGAGAAGCCTTTGACAAGGTCGCCAAAATAATGGATCTGGGATATCCCGGTGGGCCTATAGTGGAAAAAAGGGCCGCTGGTTACAGGGGAGGGGACAGTATAAAATTTCCGCGGGCGCTTCTTAAAGACAGTGACGGGATCGATTTCAGTTTCAGCGGCCTTAAGACCGCGGTAATGTATCACTGGCGGGACGCGCCTAAGACCGAACGGGAGAAGGACAGGATATGTTTTTCTTTTCAGGAAGCAGTGGAGGACGTCATAGATAAGAAGATCTCCAGCGCCGTTCGGGTTACCGGGGCGGAAAGACTGGTCGTGGGCGGAGGCGTGATCAACAATGAGGTCCTTCGAAAAAGGATAATCGAACGGTGCGCATCGGAAGGCATAGAGCTTTATCTGCCCGTGAAAAAGTATTGCGCTGATAACGCGGCTATGGTCGCCGCATTGGGTGAAATACTTGTCGGCGCCGGAGAAGAAGCCGATCTTTTCTTGAACGCTGAACCGGAAGGAAAGATGTGATGATAAACGTGAGGAACAGGTATATAATAAAGGACAGGGAGGAGGCAGGATAAGACGATGAGTATTTTCATTATTTCTTTACGCATACTGTTAGCCGCTATTCTGGGAGGGCTTGTAGGATTTGAAAGGGAGGTCCGCGGCCGGACCGCGGGTTTCAGGACCCATATGCTGGTCTGTCTGGGCTCAGCGTTATTTATGACGACGTCTATACTTATGTCGTCGCATTATAGCCATCTGGGCGCGGTAGATCCCTCGCGCATCGCCGCCGGGGTAGTAACAGGCGTTGGTTTTCTTGGCGCCGGAGCCGTTATAAGGTTCCAGTCTTTCGTGCAGGGACTGACGACCGCGGCAAGCATCTGGGTTGTCGCGGCGATAGGACTTGCCGTTGGAGCCGGGCTGTACAAGGTGGCATTAATAGCGACTGTGATAGTTGTGGTCGTTCTTTTTCTGTCACGGCTGGAAAGACGGCTGGCACTGAAGAACAAGAAGAATGATAGTGATAAGAAATAGTTGAAGTTATCTAACGCATGACGTATACTGAATCTATGGGATTTAGAAAAAGGAGGCAGCTATGGCTATAAGAAGAAAAAGAGAGCTGGAGGTAAAGGACCAGGACACGCAGGACGAAAAGATATTGGACGTTAATGCCACGATGCAGGGCTCCCTCAGGTTCGATGATCCGGTAAATCTCAGAATAAACGGTAGGTTTGAAGGGATGCTGGACACGAAAGGGAAGCTGATGATAGGGGAAAAAGCTGATATCAAAGCGAATATTACCGGGGAAAGTATTTCCATAGAAGGAAACGTAAATGGGAACATTAAGGTTACAAAAGTCCTGAAACTTGGAAAAACCGCAAGACTTAACGGCGATGTAGAGACTCCCGCCCTGGCAGTCCAGGAAGGGGCGGTATTGACCGGACAGATCCGGATGGAAGCGGGCAAGAGTTCCGGTTGGTCGATGAAGAGCAGTGATATGATGACCATCTATCAGCTCGCCAAATACCTGGAAGTGGACAGAGGCAAAGTCAGCGAATGGGTTGCCAGCGGTGTCCTGCCCGGCACCAAGGAAAACGATGAATGGATGTTCGAAAAAAGCAAAATAGACGAATGGGTGGCACAGGGTAGAATAAAAGCGTAACATGCCGGAGAAGTTATTAACATTAGAGGAATTGTCCTCATATTTGGGAGTAAGTGAAGAAAAGATCATCTCGCTTGTAGACGAAGGGGTCCTTTCCGCATACAAGCTTGGCGGTGAATTTCTGCGTTTCAGAAAAGGACAGATCGACGCCATTTATTCGGAGATAAATTCGCGGATAAAAGAAGGGGACCGGATCCCGGTAAGCGAGGTCCGGACAAAGGTCAAGGAACGCCAGAAGATGCTCCATGCCAGCAGCTTGAATCCGTTCAGAGACAGGGTTGCCGATTTTTTTTATTTTTACGATTTTTACATAGTCTCAGCTCTTCTCATAGCAATACTTCTCGTTATCATATTCAGTTAGCTTACCTTAATTAACTCGAGGAAAGCGCATGGTCCCAAGATCTATAGCAGTTCTATCTTTAGCTTTCTTGTTGACCGCTGTTTCCTCCGCTGACACAGTGGTCCTGAAGAACGGTCTGAGCGTCAAGGGACTTATCCTGAACGAATATAAGGACAGGATAGTGGTTTCGACCGCGGATGGGGAAAAATATTTCATGAAATCCGACATCCGGTCCGCTTCTTATGACAGTGAAGCAAGATTGCTTCTCCAGGAAGGAAGAAATCAGGTAAAAAAGAGGCAGTATGTCAAGGCGTATTACACGTATAAAAAGGTCCTTGAGATGGATCCCCGGATCGAAGAAGCTCGCAAACGCGTGGGTTTTTTAAAGAGATTCCTGGAGAACAAGGCCCTGAGCGAAATTACCGGCAACATAGCGAAGAGAAATGAATTCGTTAATGGAAAAAACGCGAGGACGCCGACCCGGGAAGTGGCTGATAGACTCGGCCTGGTCCTTGATGCCGGTGAAAGACACGTCTATGTTGCCGGTGTCATAAATAAGGACGCGGCAGGACCAAAAGCTGGATTAAAAGAAGGGGACAGGATAGTTTCGATCTGGGGAGAGATGACGGCGTATATGGACGTGGATGAGGTTGCCGGCCTCCTTTCGGCCCCGCATGAGAGCAGTTTCGTCATAGAACGCACCGTTGTAGTCGGCTTGGATCATGGAAACCCCGGATTATTCAAAAACATTAAAAATATCATTGGAGCCGGATTGGAACTGAAGAGAGAGGGTGTCAGGGTCGCGGATCTATCTCCCCACGGACCGTTCGAAAAGGCGGAGATAGAGGCCGGGGACCTCTTGTGCGGGATAAACGGAAAAGATGTCAAATATATGCCCATGTCCCGGATATACAGCACATTCAGGAATAATCAGGACAAAAATATCGAGTGCGTGATACGCAGGGACATAAGTATCTGGAACGGAGGTAAAGGAGCATGATGAAGAGACGGAGAGTGCGGCTTTTCATAGCCAGGCGGTTCCAGATACGGTATATCGCCATGATACTGCTTTTCATGTTCGTCATATCGCTGGTGACTGGTTACACAGTATATATGACCATCTGGATCATGTTCGGAGAAAAACTGGCCGCGGTCTATCCGCAGGGACTTTTGCGCGAGATAGCGCAAAAGGTCAATATGGTGCTTATCCTGCGCCTGATATTTATCAGCCCCCTTGTTATTCTTATAGGGCTTGTGCTGTCAAGTCGTATCGCGGGGCCCATTCACAGGATAAAGAGATATCTTAAAAAGATATCTTTGGGCAAGTACGGGAAAAGGCTGGAATTAAGAAAGAAAGACGAGCTTCATGATCTGGCCGATGAGATAAATGTCCTGGTTTCCAAGCTTGACTCGGCGCAAAAAGGGCGCAAGCAAGAAATAGACGCTTTAAAGCGGGAAATAGACACCCTGAAGTCCGATGTTGTGGCGGAAGAAAAAAATGTAAAGCAGCTCCTGTCCAGGATCTTTACCATCAACGAACACCTCGACACATTGAAAAAGTTATAAAATCCAGTTCCCGATCCACAAAAGGCCGGCGGGTATACTTCCCGGTGGTTGAAAAAGCCATTAGTCTCAAAGAGAAATAGAGCCGAAAATCCTTTCCCAAGCAGATTCTTAACGTCTTTTATTTCGCTTTTGAGAGGGCATGGCAGAACTCGCCCCCCACGTACAGGTGGGGGGCTCGGACAGCTGCCATGCTTTTCGTATGCTAAAGCTTACAAAGTAAACCTCTCAAAAGCTCATAAAAGACTAAATCTGCAATGGGGCCCTTTGGATTTTCGGCTCTATTTCTCTATGGGACTACTGGCGAGGGACAGATTCTCTTTATGGTTGCCGCATAGAATGGATCTGAAGCGTTTGAAGTGAAATTGCGATTTCAGCCAAAGCAGCTTGAGGATTTTGGGGACCCGATATTCGCTGGCAAATATCGGGCGGCGAGGACTGTCCGAGTCCGCCGACCTGTCCCGAGCGAAGTCGAGGGAAGGCAGACGAGTTTCGCAGCCGCCAAAATGTTCAAGACCTTTGGCGTTAAAAAATCGCTCTGAACGACAAATGCTTAAGATCCATTCTGTGTGGGAACTGGAATGCCCACACCGCAAAGG
>Ga0163203_1000010_pt1 | contig 49811 bp, 33 predicted proteins | sample PL_2010_330m_FD_113534 | JGI IMG/M metagenome (GOLD analysis project Ga0163203, IMG submission 113534) | Freshwater microbial communities from Powell Lake, British Columbia, Canada to study Microbial Dark Matter (Phase II) - PL_2010_330m | ecosystem: Environmental > Aquatic > Freshwater > Lake ... | reverse complement strand
CTCGCGTAGCATCGAATTAAACCACATGCTCCACCGCTTGTGCGGGTCCCCGTCAATTCCTTTGAGTTTTAGCCTTGCGACCGTAGTCCCCAGGTGGGGCACTTAACGCGTTAGCTGCGACACTGCCCGGTTAAAGCCAGCATCTAGTGCCCATCGTTTACAGCTAGGACTACCAGGGTATCTAATCCTGTTCGCTCCCCTAGCTTTCACATTTCAGTGTCAGTATCTGGCCAGTAAGCCGCCTTCGCTAATGGTGTTCCTCCGGATATCTACAGATTTCACCCTTACTTCCGGAATTCCGCTTACCTCTCCAGTACTCAATCTTATCAGTATCGAATGCAGTTCCTTGGTTGAGCCAAGGGATTTCACATCCGACTTAATAAGACACCTACATGTCCTTTACACCCAGTAAATCCGAACAACGCTTGCCACCTCCGTATTACCGCGGCTGCTGGCACGGAGTTAGCCGTGGCTTCCTTTGCCGGTACCGTCAAGCAAAAAGGTTATTGACCTTTTTACATTCTTCCCGGCTGACAGAGCTTTACAACCCGAAGGCCTTCATCGCTCACGCGGCGTCGCATTGTCACCCTGTCGGGCATTGCAAAAGATCCTCGACTGCAGCCTCCCGTAGGAGTCTGGGCAGTGTCTCAGTCCCAGTGTGGCTGACCATCCTCTCAGACCAGCTACCCGTCATAGCCTTGGTAGGCCATTACCCTACCAACAAGCTGATAGGCCGCGGGCTCAGCTAAGGGCGATGGGTCCATTTTCAGGATCCCCACCTTTAACCCCGATCCCTGTGGAATCGTGGTCTTATCCGGTATTAGCCCGTCTTTCGACAAGTTATCCCAAACCCAAAGGTAAATTACCCACGTGTTACTCACCCGTTCGCCACTATCCCCCTCCGAAGAAAGGGATCGTTCGACTTGCATGCCTAATCCACGCCGCCAGCGTTCGTTCTGAGCCAGGATCAAACTCTCCAATTTGAATTTTTTGATCCCCGCGCATTTGGTTGTTTAATTTCAAAGAACAAATATATAGAACTTCCTACAATTGCGGGTTTATCCGCGAGCTGTCATTGTACATGAATAAACTAAGTTGTCAAGTGTTTTATATGAAATTTCTGGGGAGGGATTCCCTATAAACTATTTACACACCGCCTACTATAATTATACCATAAAAAAGTAAGGAACACAAGGGCGCCCTACCCCCGCAAAACCCGGGCAAATCTGCGTTTGCCGACTTTAAGAATCTTCCCTGCCCTGGTCAAATTTACTTCTGCATCCACATCAGTTATCTTTTTGCCTTCCAGGGAAACGGCAGACTGATCAACAAGCCTTCTGGCCTCGCTCCCGGACTTAGCAAATTTTACCTCTTTGATCAGGTCTATTATCCCGATCTTATCCGCATCAAAAGAAAAAGTCCCGACGTCCTCCGGTATTTCTTTTTTCGCGAAAACAGCATCAAATTTTGCACTGGCTTTTTTCGCGGCCCCGATGCCGTGATATTCTGATACGATATTTTCCGCCAGCCCTGCTTTCACTTCTTTCGGATGTCTCTTCCCTTTTTCAGTTTCCTTGCGTAATTGCGCATAATCCATATCTGTCAAAAGCTCATAATATCTCCACATCAGATCATCGGAAACGGACATGATCTTGCCGAACATCTCATCCGGTGGTTCATTTATGCCTACATAGTTATTGAGAGATTTCGACATCTTTTCCACGCCGTCAAGCCCCTCAAGTATTGGCATTGTGATTATCACCTGCGGCGCAACTCCGTAACTCCTCTGAAGATCTCTTGCGACAAGCAGGTTAAATTTTTGATCAGTGCCACCGAGTTCCACATCCGCTTTCATTACAACGGAATCGTATCCCTGCAAAAGCGGATACAGGAATTCAGTTATGCTTATCGGTTCGTTTTTCTTATACCTGTTAATGAAATCATCCCTCTCCAGCATCCGAGCAACAGTGTATCGCGACGTGAGGTCAAATATGCCTTCGGTTCCGAGTTTTGAGCACCATTTTGAATTAAAGGCCACTTCAGTCTTTTCTTTATCAAGTATCTTGAATATCTGTTTTTTATAGGTCTTTGCGTTCTCCTTGACATCTTCTTCCGAAAGATGCCGGCGCGTTTTGGACTGGCCTGAAGGATCCCCTATGCGGCCCGTGAAATCACCGATAAGAAAGAACACCCTGTGGCCAAGTTGTTGAAAGTGTGCCATCTTGCGAAGCAGGACCGTATGCCCCAGATGTATATCAGGCGCCGAAGGGTCGAATCCAGCTTTAACGATAAGTGGTTTCTTTGAAGAAAGTTTTTCCTTGAGCTCAGGGATACTTATTATCTCTTCCGTGCCCCTTTTTATGATGTCCAATTGCTCTTTGACGGGTTTCATAATGAGGGCATTTTAGCATAGATGGCGGCACATCTCAAGAGGGTTCTTCTATTACGCTCTTGTGAGGACCTCCTCGTAATTCTCCATCTCTTTTCTGAGAGCCTCGACGTCTACCATTTCCATGTTCGGCAGGAAGATGAACCAGTTTTTGTAACCCTTCATTACGATGAGCCTGCCCAGCGCTTCCGGAATTTTCCCATCGTTACACATGACCTCGATTAACGCATAGAGAAGTTGTGACGCGATACCGTCCTCTTCTCCGCTTTCTTCCTGCATCTCGACGTATATCGGCGCTTTCCCAGCTTTAAGTAAAGCCCTGTCAGCATCTGACCGCACAAGGTCTCTTGTAGCGCCCACGGCGATCCGGTCGTTCTCAGCGTCTCCAAAAGTCTCTTTGACCTTTTCAATGATCTCTTCAAGGGACATGTCTTCAGACGACGCCAGAACCACGTTTGATCTTTCGAGATATTTATCCAGCCCTGTATTCTTCATATATCTATCCAAGTTCTCTTCGGTCACGTTCTTGTCCAGTATCCTTACCTGGAGAAACTTGGACGCGGCATTTTTGGAGAAATACATATTGTGCATCGCGCTTGCGATAAATTTCATATCGGCAAGATTTCTTGCCGATACGCTGACATACTTACCTGTCTCGTGATGCTTAACCATACGGATAAAGCGTTTGACATTATTTGTCTGTTCAAATTTTGAGAGGATCTCTTCATTTATGCTGACCAGCCTAAAATCAAATATGCTTTTATCCGCCAATCCCAGTGAATCAGCTTCGGGGAGTAATCTCGCGTAAACATTCACGACTTCACGGAACTTTCTGGATTCCATGATCATCCGCACAGTCTCTTCGTTCATAGCTGCAACTTCCGGATTCATGAGTCTTATGACATCCTTCTCTATCTTTCTGGCAAAATCCCTCATCATAATCTCTAATTTTTCTGCATTTATTTCTCCTGTATCTTCTAACATCCCCCCTTTCCAGATCAGATCATTGTCAATAATAGCGGCTATCACTTTGCCGTTTCTGGTCTTATTATAAAGCTCTTCTAGCATTTCCTCGCGCGTGGAAGGCCTTAAAGGGATGAACGAATCAACACCTGTTCTCTTTTGCAGCTTATATTCCAAATCCCTGATTTTTAATTCTTCATACAGGGCCCATGGAATACCCAATGCGATCTTTATATCTCCCCGGCCCCGGTCCTCCACCAGATCGCCTCTCTTGGCTCTTACGCCGATAGCTTCTGTGATGATTGAAATGATATTGATCGCTGCGCAGAAGAAGAAAATATAATTGACGAACGAACCCAGGGATACGATACCAGGCCTTGAAGCCAGCTCCAGAAAAACACCGATCCCGACCAGGTTACCCAATATACCACCCCACACAGACGGAACACCTCTTATCCGTTCAATCTTACTACCAGTTATAAAACTGTACCAGCGCCAACTCGGTCTTTGTCCTCTCCCCCATGCCAGAAGAAGATGGAAAAGTTCATGGAACGGAGTTGATCCTATCGCCAATACTCGTAAAGGCCAGTTCATCCAGGAAAGCCTGCCGGTAAAAATATTGGCAAGCAAAGACCGGGTTTTTCTCCCTTTGTCCGGGGAGGCATCCTTTTTGATCTCTTCTATCTTTTCCATTACCTCTTCCCTGACCTCGGGGAACGCGAAATACTGCCTGAACCCGCTGGCGTGCTTGACTCCTGGCTTATCCATCTTTTCTATTTCCTTATCCAAACGCACAAACTCTACGTGGTCTAACTCATCTTCCGCCTCCCGCTTGCCTTCCTCCCTCAGTTTCTTAGCCTCCTCTTCATTTAGAAAGCACACGAACAGTCCACATATCTCCCTGTTATACTTTTTCTTTGACGGGCCCTTATAAGTCCTATTATCCGGATCATATTCTTCCTCTGTAAGATCTTCGCGGCCTATCTTTTTATACTTGCCTGTCGGGATAAGCCTCCTTCTATCTATATGTTCTAATTTCAACTCCTCTTCAAGCTCCCTTAGCGCTGCCTGTTCCCAATCTTCCCCCATATTTACATGCCCGCCTACTGACATGTCACGCCTCATATCGCCCCGTCCTCTTACCTGCACCACTATTTCACCATCCGGACTTATTGCCAAAACATGGGATAATCCATGCCATCCCCCCTGCTCATGGGCTACGTCGTAATCCATGGCTTTACCGGTTCTTTGTCCGGTTTCCGGATTTATCAGTTCAAGATACTTCGAATTCTCACCGATCATTATAGCAGCAACCACCTCTCTTACTTTATCCAAAGATAACCTGTATTTTTCGGAGAATTCCCGCATATCCAATTCATCAGGGGCTTCCCGTTCCAGATATCTTCTCAGTATTTTCTCTTCTAATAGAAAATCTCCCCTGCTGAATGCTTCGGCGCCTATAATCTCCACAAAGCCTGAAAGCGCATTAACAGCAACAAAGATCAAGCATACGTCAGAAAGCGGCTTAAAAGGAAGATGGACAGATAATACGCCCCATATTAACATCCCAAATATGTTACCCACCACACCTCCTATTGCCGCGGGATAACCCCGCAGCCCCCTCACATTACCTGTGAACAAGAGATCATACCAGCGCCACTTTGGTGTCTGATTATCCCATAATCCAGCCAAAAGATGGCCCAGCTCATGGAACGGGGTTGATACGATGACCGGCACACGAATGATCCAGTTCAGGAATGAAAGTCTGCCGGTAAAAAGATTTGCAAGTAATGATTGCGCTTCTCTTTCCCCGCTGACTACCCTTCTGGTGTGCCAGAAAAGACTGCCGCAATAACCTCTGGTCCTGATAAGGGACTTCCTTCTTTCATCCGAGGCTTTATTGCCGGCGGGCTCTACTTCTCCCATGATCACCGGCTTGTCCAGTTTAGGACACTGGCGATCCAGCCCTTTACCGTCCTTTTCCATATATTCATAATAATGGGGCTGGTACACGGTAAACCCATTCCCGCTTTCCATCCCCAGTGCTTCATTGGTCCAGTATTCAATCAATGTTTCTATGTCCCGGCATCCCAGGGTGACTTCGGAATCCGGATCTGCCTTGCGTATTGCCGCAAGGAATTCTCTGACAAAGGCCTGGAGCTCAGCAAATGTAGCCGTACCCGCTTTCTCGACCTCTTCCGGCTCGTTAAAAAGATCCCATGCCCATATAGTCCTGTTATTCCTGTAATGCCTTGCGAAATCCGCCATCAGTCTTACTATTGCAGCGCGTTTTACGGGGTCTATGATAAGGTCAGGGTGTTCCCCTACAAGCGTGCCGTTCTCTTCTGATACGCCGTTTGCAATGTGGAAATCCAAAAGGATCGGCATGAGCCTTATACCCAGCATCTCTGCCACCATTACCAGCATATCCATGTCCTTATAGACCATACCGGTAAAACCAGTAGGGTTGCCTGCCTTGTCGAACTTAATACCGGCGCGCATATCACAGAAGATAAATATCCTCATATAATCACCCTGATATTCCCTCATCCTGTCGACCAGGGCCTTGGCGCCCTCGGGCGTGCTGTATCCAAAGTGTTCACCTCTCTGAGCGCTCAGTGTAGGCATGCCAACGTCATAACCATACTTTATCCAGGGCAGATTGCCTCCTTCATAGAACTTGGAATCCGGAGTGATCTTATCAACCACCTTCATATTGGAGTCGAGTTTTAACGTAGTAGTTCGGTCCGGATCGCGCTGCTCCGCTCCAAGAAGAACCGGCCTGGCTGGAGCGTTATAGTTATAATGATATTCCGTAAACGTTCCATCCGGATCCACCCTTGTGTTTGGATACCTTACACCATTAACTATGTTATACGTGAACTGTGTTCCGTCTTTTTCCTTTTTATATTCAAAATCAGAAGATATCTTCCAGTATACTTCCCCTTCTTTACGTATGATCCTGCCTGCAGCGCCTCCTTTTTTGTGATCAGGTTCATACACAGGGGGCTTTCTTCCCACCCCTGGCTCCTCCACATTCCCTATATAATTGCCATTGGCATCATATTCATACCCGGCCACCCAGTTGCCGTCCTTGTCATATTCATCTATATATCTCCACTGATCGGGTGAATAATACTCGCTGAAAATTTTATAGTTGCCATCCGGATATACCTGTCTTATAAGGCGCCCGTATTCCCCAGCCATACCTACATTGTGAACTGGCTCGTCAGAATAATAGAAGATCATCCCCTTGAGAAGATCATCGGTCTTGACCAGCACCTTCTTAGACTTCATCCTTCCGGAAGGATAATATTCATATTTAACCATCTCTCTTCCCTGAACAGTGGACGGACTGTCGCGATCATCGGCTTTGACAACTACCATGGCGGGGTATTGACGGCTGCTGGCAAAAGAAGAAAACGCCGCGCTGGATAGCAGCAAGCATATAAATGCCATCAATACGACGGGAATAACCCTTGACGCATAAGATCTTTGCCCTGGCTCCCTTTCCCCTGGTCTTGGTGTTTCCTCTACCGGAACTGCTTTTAAATCCAGCTGGCCATCTCCTGATCCTGGGTCCCTCCTGCCGGCCGGGGGAGCGCCGGGATCATCCGGATATTCCTCGCCCGCCAGATCGCCTCTGCCGAACAGGTAACCTATACCCTCCGTGAAGATCGAAATAAGATTTATTGCGATAAGATATATATGGATATAACGGCCCAGTGCGCCTTTGGCAGGAAAGAGGAAGACTAAAATAACAATAAATAATGCGTTGCCAAGCAGACCGCCGTGCTTACGGGCCGATCCACTGATCCCCATAGTCCTTCCTTGCCATAAGACATCAAGGATACTTGCCCTGCCATCCCCCTGCCCTAGCATCACTGCCAGGTTGCCATGACCGAGCTCATGAGCCGGCGTTGATCCAATAGCAAGTATTCGGATGAACCGGTTAAGCCAGGGAAACCTTTCGGCAAAAAGATTCGCAAGCAAAGATTGGGTTTCTTTCCCACCTGTATCCTCGGGGCGTTTTCCTCCTGTAAGGTATATCACGATATCAGGCCGGGTGCCGGCCTTGCCTGGCCCTTCATCGTCGGGCAATATCACGTCAGCATCTTCCGGCCCCTCCACACCTGCCATATCTCCAATACCGAATATCAGCCCTGTCCCTTCTACAAGGATCGAGAAAAGATTGACAAAAATACCGAATACCGGAATGATAGTAAAGGGAATAAAAGAAGCTCTAAAACGCATCATCACTAACATCAGTATGGTAAAATAAAAAGCTCCAAATACATTTCCGAGAATACCGCCATACTTTGCAGGCGCTCCGCTGAGCCCCCGGACCCTGCCCGGCAGCAGATATACCTTCACCTGCTGCTGTTCTCTTAATCCACAGATCAAATGTCCTGCTTCATGGAATACGGTTGACGCAAAAACCAGAACTCTTATGGGCCAGTTCAGGAATGAAAGTCTTCCGTGAAAGAGATTGGCAAGCAAGGACTCGCTTTCCTTCTCCTCTTCGTCTTCATCATCGGATGCTTTCCGGCGATCCTTATCTGTCCTAACGCTGCGGGATTTTCTGGTCTCTTTTCTCTTATCTGAAGTTCGGCGGGTGGAAGTATCTTTTTCGTCTATATATCTCTCGCCGACCGATCCCCTTTTAATGCTTCCCCAGCTTCCCTGCCTGATGGAACGTGAAGAGGATCTCCGGAATGACGTAGAGACTGCACTTCTTTTTTTCTGGGCCCACTTACCTGACACAGCTGGCTCAGCAGTTCGAGTTTTGGTCCTGGATGTTGCAGACTTGGAAGTACCGCCTGCCCCGCTGGGTGGCGCTTGAGAACTGGCTCCGACCTGTACCGGTTGGATCTCTCCTGTCTTAGCCCCTGCCCATGTTCCCCGTTTAGCTAAAGGCGAAGGAGTTAAAGGAAGCGAATTCATTGCTTTTGTTCCAGGAGATAATGGTTCTGTTTTTACCCATTTCCATTGATCCCATTCCGGGTCAAGCGGGTCACTGTCAGGATCAAAGGGGTGGATGAACCACTGATCGCCCCATTGATCCGGCTCCGACGCTCTCTTATACAATGCAAACCAGTCCGAATGGGGTTTATCAAATCCTTCCGCCGGGACTTTTTCTCCCCATTTATACCAGTATTCACCAGTGGAATCTACTTTATGGAACAGGGCGATCTTTCCATCTGTTCTCGTCATAAAGTCGCTCACACTTACCACATTCTCTTTTACGGAACCGTCCTTGTCGATAAAATCATATTTTTTGTATCCCTTTTCATTGCCCTGCCTGTCATAATGATAGAAAAATCTTTTTGAAACTGATATGCCGTTTCTGGCAAATACCTCCTTATAGCGCATCCTCCATGTATTATTTATATCTTCAGGGTCAATATTTGTCCTGTCGTTTTTATGATCATACACGTAAATATACCGCTTTTTGCCTTCACCTATGATTCCCTTGTATTCGGTCATTATTACCTGGCCGGATATAAGCTTGTCCCACTCATACGTCCAATACGTTTGTTCATCTGAGTCATAGCGAAACGATACTATCCCACCAGTGTCATATTCTGTGATATTACTATGTTCATCAACGTGTCTTTGGACTTCGCCGTTCTCATAATAGGAATACTTCTCTTTCTCCTGGCCATTATCATAGACTACCTTCTCTCTCATGACCCAGCCGTTAGTCTCCGCATCAAGATCCCTGTATTCCCCTTTGTGGTCATAAGTGATCTGGCTTATTCTCTCTCTTTGCTGGACATCACTTAACACTTTATCCCCAAATGATACCTCATACCTGCCTCCATATTCTGTCACTGTTACCTGATCCCTGTTATCCCCTGTGTCCCATTCAAATGTCTTATATCTATCTCCCCCTGCTTCTTCATAACTCATCAATATTGCGCGGCCGTAATCCTGGCCATCACATTTATTGTCCTCATATTCTATTACAAAACCTTCATCTGTAACCGTTCTCCTTAAAAGACCGCTTGGGTAGGCATCCTCTTCCGGCTCAGTTTCCGGCTCAATGACCTCTTCCCACGTGTCGCTCTCATCAGGGTCTTTGTTGCCGTTATGGCGGTACACCTTCTCTTCCACCTTCTCATCTGCCTGCACGTCCACTCTTACCGGATCACTGATCCGCGTTTCATATCCCCCCCTGTATTCTGTCACTGTAACTGTTTCTTCTGCCCAGTCATATGTCCTGTATACACTCTCGCTCGCGTCATATATAAGTGACACCAAGGCGTCTGTGCCGTATTCTGTGATATCTCCTGTTCCCACGTCAATATGCCTCTGCAACTCGTCATTCTCATAATAATAGTTGAGTTCCTTCTGCACCCCTCCCTCACCATAAACAATGCTTATACGCTTAGGCCCGATCTCATCTCCTCTATAATCGTGTATATCTAGACCGACCTTTTCAGAAGATTTAACGTCATATCTGACCGGATCACCTGGCTGTATATCATAACTGCCTATGAAAAATAATATGGTCACCTGACCTGCTTGCGGCTGGTCCCAATCATAAGTAATATAATCACCTTGTTCATCATCACGTAACGGAGCATCATAGCTCAAGATTTGACGGTCATTGTCGTCGTATTCAAAGATATATTCCACTTTGCCGGATCCGGGATCTCTCATGTATTCCCTTCTGGTCCCGTCAGGGTAAATCTCCTTCATAACGTAACCGTATCTTGTGCCGTCTTCTTTGCGAATATCATTGTCTGAATATTGAAAAACCGTGCCGGCGGGGATATTCCCGGAGGGAACCAAAAATTCTTTGGTATTTATACGTCCGCTGTACGGATAATATGTGTAGATCGCTTCGGAGGTCGTCTTTTTAACAAGATGATTTGCTCCGTCATATTCATAGACAGCCTTTGGCTCTGTCGCACCCGCGTCAAATTCCCTTGCGAATTTTGGACGTCCGTCCGGATAATGATCGCTGAATGTCCAGTAACTCCCGTCCGGGTTGTCCTGTCTTACAAGAAATCCGTGTTCTATCTTTTCACCTACGTCAGAGATCCTGTCTTCCCAGAAACGTTCACTTATAGTGTAGTTGTGGTCCTCCCAGGGAAATCCGCCTAAATAACCGCCTCCACATACAACCCGCAGCTTTTCCCTCAGATTATCCGGCTCTATTTCTCCGACGATCACTGGTTTGTCAACCCTCATATCAGCATAAGGATAGTTCAGCCTGTTGGGTCCTGACATCCAGTTGTGGAAATGGAACTGGTACAGGTCAAGACCGTCCTGTGGGGCTACTCCCAAGGCTTTATCTGTCCAGTACCTCAATAAATGGTCCCTTGTCGCGCTGCCGAGAGTTACCATGGTCCCCGGACATCTGTTATGGACCTCCCTTGTCAACTCCCTGACAAAAGTCTGTAGTTGAGCAAAACTTACCGGCGCCTTACCGACTATCCATTCCGGTTCGTTAAATAAGTCCCAAGCCCATATTGTGTCTTCGCCTCTGTAATGCTCCACAAAATCGCCCATAAGAGAGATGAAAGCAACCCTTTTTGCGGGGTCTGTGATCGCGTCGGGATGTTCTCCTACCTGCGTCCCCCATTCTTCGCTTACGCCGTCCGCTATAAGAAAATCCACAAGCACCGGCATGAGTTTAATACCTCTCGATCTGGCCTCACTTACCAGGACATCCATATCCTCATAGACCTTGTCGGTAAAACCAATGGGATTACCCGCATCGTCAAATTGAACGCCGGCCCTTAAATCGCAGAACAGGAATACCCGCATATAATCCAGGGGTCTTTCCTCCATTCGCCTGATCAAATCTTGCCGCACTGAAGGATTGCTGAACCCGCCAAAATGTTGTCCTCTTTGTCCGCCAAGCGTGCCAAGGCCTACATTATATCCATAATAACCTTTTGCCCAGGGAAGATTGAACCCTTTGAGGAAACGCGGGTCCAGGAAGGTCTTATTCCCTACATTCTGGACCGGGTCGTCAGAATAATGCAGGATAGTTCCTCTGGGAATGTCATCTGTATCCATAAAATATTCTATAGAGCGTATCCTTCCGGAAGGATAGAGTTCAGCTCTCATCACATCGTCCTCTATTGCGGACAGTTCCTGATCAGCGGTATCCATGGCAAACATAGCAGCCGGAGCATTAAATCTCGCGTCAAAACCGCCTGTTAACCCCGCAGAACCTGTCAGTATTTCAGGCCTGGCCGCTTCTTCACCCCGCGCTGCCGGTGATATGGAAGGTGGAAGCACAACAGGGACATTTATGGTTGAAAGATCAGGTAAAAGCGCTGTCCCGGCTGGTGCTATCCCTATGTCTGAAACGGGCCTGCCAGTGTGTAGATTCTGCAGGCTGCCAATGCAGTGAGCTATAGCCACGGGGATCAGTATCATAATGATGACCGCGCATATCAAAAGAATAAACTTTCGAGGTTTGCTCCTTTTAATATCTAATAGGTTTGCCATGAACCTGCCTGACCGTGAATTCGCCGTGTTCTCAACAATATACGCGGACTTTGATAACACTCGTGTATAAGGAAGCGCTTCCGGGAAAAGAGTTCTGAACGCTTTAAGCACTAAGCGAAAATCTTTCAGGCCCTCTTTTCCGAGTCTTTCGCGGGTGAATTTTTTGTCAAATTTTCCTGAAACATCACTTGCGGCTTCCACATTCATCGCACGCAAGATGAATTCGTCTGTCCTGGAATCGAATGTCCTTAAATTTTCCCTATAGATCGGGTTATACTGTTCCCTTTTCCCGATCTCTCGCAATATTTGAAGATTTTGTCGCGATGGATTAATGACATACTGTGTTACCGCCTTAAAAGCTTCGTCATTCGCCTCGACATTTTTTCTATGTGAATCTTCAGCTTTTTCAAGCAAGGTATAGACCCTGTCAAGGGCCTTTTGTGCATCTATACCCCATTGCTGATCAATATGATCACTTACAGCTTTTGCGATCAGGCTGTCTATGTCCAGTGCTTGGACGATCGCCCGGTCCGCACTGAACTCTGAAGTTCGCAGGTCAGTTATGGTTTCCACTGCCCTGCGAAGGTATTCCGCGGAATTTTCCTTTTCCTCCGCGCCTGCAGTGAACTTGTCATACAGCTCATAAAGTCTTACGCTATCTTCGGACGACAGATCTTCGAAATGTTCTGAATAAGCACCGGAAAATACGTTATTTTCCAGATAATCCGATAGATCGAAAAGCTCCCTGTCTTTGGCCTCCCTGGTCTTCAGCTTATTAAATCCATATATGCGCTTGATGACTTCAGAGAACTCGTCTAATTCCATCAACTCCCTGGAATGCTTTGAAGCCAATAAAGGCACGCCCTCATATTTCTTCTCTTCGGGTATTAAAAATTTGTCGTAAAAAAACCTTGCCAGTTCCCATACTTCCTCGTCTGACATCTCAGGTTCCGCCATTATTGCTGAATGGCCTATAACCGCATTAGTAAGACATCCTCTTAATCCATACTGCGCGGTGTCATCGTTCACATCCAGCCCATAGTTATCAAGAAATCTGATCGTATCGACTATGGACTTGTACTCGCGCCCTAGAACCCTGGGATTCATAGAAAGACCGGCATATTTAAATAATTCGACCTTTCTTGCCATTTCTTCAAGCTCTTTATCAAAATTGCGGTCAGAACTTGAGACTCTATATGTCGCAAGCGCTCCACTCCTTCTCAACTCATATACTTCCAGGCTGTCAGGCGTTACCAGCTTCAGCATTCCTTCACTCACTCTTGCCCCGTGTTCTTCCAGCAGCTCTATCTTCCCGACCAGCTCTTCATCAAAAAACAATTCAGGTATCACTGGCAAGTTGTGCTTTGCCAAAAGTTCCATCTTCTTTTTCAGAACTTGGCTGCCCATTTTCTGCAGCAGGTTCCTCTTTTCTTCATCCTCCTTCAGCTGATACAGGGAATCAAAAGGCATGCCGTTCCTTCTCAGGGTAAGCATTCTGGTGAGATAATCGTAAAGCTGCTGTTCCCTGATAGGGTTGCTTTTTTCGGTATCGTATAAATTATCAAGACATTCTTTATCTTCATCATTGAGAATCTTCTCGCGGTCCAGACCTTCTTCCTGGAGGGTATCTACTAAGGAGGGCAAATGCTCATAAATATAAAACGTGTCTTCTCTCCCGGAGAGAATATACGTCAAAGTGAACAGAAATTCGCCGAAATTTGCGAAGATCTCTTTTTTTAATGACGGAGGGGCCTTATTAAGATGTCCCTCTGCCTTCTCATGCATTAATACAAGAGCAAGAGCTGCGATCGGCCCATTAGCCACTTTTTCCCGCACATAGATCATTCCATTTCCTGTATAGGCATACGGACTTTTAACCCCATCCCAGTCTGTCCCTTCCACTATCTGGACTTTGTCTTTGTACGATAACCCCAGGATGGATACACATCTGTTTTGTAAGAACTGCTTATCCCTCATTGGTCCTTTTGACCTCAACGCGGAATGCAATACACCGTACTTGTAGATCAGGTAAATGGAGAATATCCCGGTTATCCCCGCCAGTGCAATTGTAAAGGTAATAATGTTGAAAATCGCTAATGCGATGCCCGCCACAGCTGCTACAAACGATGTCATTCCTTCTGGTTCCTTCTTAAAGCGTCTATCAGGGTCTTTAAAGAATGTCTCATCCAACCTTTCAAATATCCTCTCGAATCTCTCGGAGATCCTGAATTTTCTGTCCACCAAATAAAGAGGGCCGATCAATATACCCAGCCAGGCACCAATACTCATAAGGGAAAAAAGCTGGCGCTGACTTAGATAACTCTGGTACAAGTTTGTAAGATCCGCATCTATGTGTATTTTCCTCATGAATTGCCGCTGGGCCCGGAATGAATTTCTCTCATATGAAGGCACTCTATCAAAAAGCATTCCCGGGATCTCCTGTATCCAGCACAATATTGATTTGAATGCCTGCCATAAGCTTGTCGGGAATTCTTTATGATGTTCCATTTCATGCCGGAATATCCATGCTGATGCAACCGCGCCTCTGCCTTTCTTAATTGATATTTTCGCCCCCCGGAGATTTTTGCTGACAAGGCCGAGGAACCTGTCGCCTGAAGTAGCGCCATCAAACCAATTCGTCTCAACAATTACTGCACGGACATTCCATTTCTCCGAGTATCTATACGCTTCGGGATCAAGGACCTTCAGGACGAACAGTGCTTTCTGTAACTCTTCTATCCCAAATCCATACTCATCTACTTTGCTTTTCATATAATCGGGTAAAGCGTCCTTATCCATACCCTCCCAGATGTCATCCACTATCTTATTAAGTCTTTCAACACGGCGTTCCGGCATGCCCTGGTTTTTCCGATCATCCAGCCTCAACACATTACCCTTTTCAAAATGGGATCTGAGCATCAGTTCATCTTCCCCGGGAGACAAATTTTTCTTTATACTTTTGAAGTGAGCCGTCTCACTCATTGCCTCAAAATATTGCTCGAACCCGCTTCGCAACATATTTTCATACTCCAGGAATTTCCGTTCCCGATTTTTGCGCATTTCCTCCAATTCTTCCTGCACGCGCAAGGGGTCCTTAAAAAGCCCCATCAATACTTGCTCTTCCTCTTCTGCGACTGATACTACCGCCGGTGGTGGGACAGGTTTCTGGAGATAAAGCGGCCCAAGAAATAAGGCGAGGATAAGAAAGACCAACGCAATGTGCAGATATCCGGCCTTATACACGATCCTGTTTAAAAATGGATGGCTTCGGACACTGTCAAAATGACCTGTGACCCTTCCTGTGAATCTCAGCGTGATCATGCCAATACCAGTTAAAGCAAAAAAACCGATAAGCGTTGGCATAAGACCCACAACAACACAACCCGTAATAATAAGCCCCAGTCCTCCGAGCAACACCATTAATGCAGCAATGGGCCCGCCGCCTTTTTCCCACGATTCATCTACACCTGATCTGTCTTCTGGTTTTTCTTCTGCGGCCCGCTTATCTTCAATTTCTTCTCCGGAAACTACTGTTTTACCCCCAATACCTCTCCCTTCTTCGGACCTCAATTCTTCTTCAAGCTCTTCAATCGATATCCCCCGACGATCATTAAAAGAAAAATGGCATCTGATAATAAAAGCATCTACCTCTTTGGCCAGTTCGGGATCATTTTCCCAGTCGGGTGGTAACCCTTGCGACATTAGTATTCTTATGATATCTTCATACTCAACATCCCATCTCCCTTCCAGTCGGGCAACTACTAGATCCGTGAGCTCCTCGGACCGCAGTTCTTCTTCGCCTATTCTTCCCGGAATTTCGCCCGCGTCACTATCTTCGGCGGTAAAACCAGCGGGAGCTGTTTCCTCGTCTGCCTCGGTCGCCATTCTTCCATCTATGATCCTCCTGTGTTTTCCGGTGACCTCGGCCGGTTTATATATACCACCCTCCTCTTCTATCGCCATGACTGCCTTGCCTCTATAGACAATCAGCGCTGTTGCTCCTATTTTTTCGATTCGCGCGGTGTTCAACATATCGGAAAGATCCTCGGGATCTACTGGCTCAGAGCTCATTGCATCTAACCTCTTTCTGTCTCCCTGCAATTCGCCATACTTCACGCGGTACGCTTCGATCCATAGTTTTTTAAGCCCATCGAGGTCTTTCTCGCCGCCTAACACCGCCGCTCCCAGCGCAAAGAAGATCCCCTCTTTGAATTCGTTCAGGTTACCCCCTGCTGAATGAAAATACGCTTCGACGGCCAGCTGATATTTGTCCGCTGCCAGGAGCTTCTGATATGGCTTCTTTTTATTGGTCAATATAGCGATGTACGGCCTTTCCACATCTTCTGCGAATTTTGGCACTACCACAAGGTAGGACAGTCCCTTTTCTTTCATCAATTTCGTAAGCCCGCTGGTATGGTAACCTCCGGTGACAAGCGCTGAAACCCGCCTGCCCTCGGACCTCATCCACTTGACAGTATTCGCGATCATTACGCGGTTGCGGCTTTCGGCAATATCATAAAAGCCAAGCGCTTCATCGATCCCTGAAAACATCTCTGAGACATCAAACCCTCCCTCGACCCGGACATCGTATTTATGGCATTTCTCTTTTATGAAACCAATATACTTATCAGCGCGGTATTGTCCGCGGTAATTCCTGATAAGCCCCGCGTCCTCGTTTGTCAATTCCATTGAATAGAGACGTTTAAGCATATATGTCATTATCATTATCTCGTACAGCTGTCTTTCGTCACTGTTGCGATAAAGCTTTTCCCTTATCGCCTCCTCCAGAAGACCTACCTCTCTAAATAAACCGAATATCTCTATCGTTTCGTAAAGCGAAATATACTCTGTATATAAGACGAGATTTTCAAATCCTTCTCTATCTATCCTGTGATCTTCCGCTAAAGCTGCGAGGTAATTATGAAATTCCGCTCCGGATATCCTTCCCTCATTGAATTTAACTGACTCTAGTACCAGCTCCTCCAGCTCAGTCTTGTTGAGGCTGCCGCTCAATACTTCCATGAGCTTTCTTCGCTCTATGTTAGCCTCGATGAAATCTATTTTCTTCTCCATTTCTATGGTCTTAAGCAGTTTTTTAAGCTCGGCATATTCGCCAGTATCAATTCCGCTCTTTCGCGCAAGCTCCCCCACCTCTTTCCAGTATTCGGTGAAACTTTTCTCGCCTAGCCTGTGCGCCCAGGCGTTATCATTCAAAATCCGCAGCTCATTCGAACATGTCCGGCTCTCAAGTGACTTCAACTGCTCGATGAATTTGTTGACATTGCCGACAAGCCGCGCGCGTTCCTCTGCTACACTACAAAAACTTTCAATATTCTTTCGATATAGTTCATTGTCTTCTATCCCGTAAAGCGGTATATCGCCCTGGTCCCGCATAACCGTAAAGAATTCCGCGGCACTTAACCTTCCATCGCGCATAAGAAAATCAGCGGTATCCCTTCGAATCTTTCTGTCCGGAATGGCTTGAAGGATTGAAGCATCCAAATACCCTTGCGCCCCCTCAAGAGTTATGAGACTTAGATCATAGTCCTTGACCAGTGTATTAAGAATTTCTACTATGGAATACTGCGCAGATAGTGACGCGTGCGAATCCTGGATATGGATGATGATGTCATCGTTCTCACCTTCAATGGAAACCTCTTTCATCCGTCCTATTCCATAAGGGATGTCCATATCAACATTTTCAAGCTTCTCGTTTCTTCTGTGCTGATGTCTTCGCGCCATGCCGCCCCAGAGCGGTTCGCCCCCCTGGGCCCAGACGATCTGCTGGTGTAAAAAGAGTATTGTTATAGCTACGGAGATTATTTTAACTAATTGTGACCTTTTCATTTTGGAGATAGAGATCTGACGGGCCGTTGTTACGGATCGCGAGATTTCTGTATATGTTCTGTGCGCTGAGTTGGGCATTCCTCTTCCTTAATGATTGTGGCTTTAACTAACTATTTATTGTATTAATATTATATCACGCCAATGCGATTAGTCAATATGTAAATATCTACAAATTTTATAGGTTAACACTGCTACGATTCCTTATAAGGAGTTTTTCCGTTTTTTCTGGATTGGAAGGATTAACCTACGCAACTATAGGGTCTTACGTAAAAATGAAAGTGGAGCCCCTTTAAACTGAAGTCAGCGGCTCCTTTTATCACGGGGTTCCGCGCGGGGCGGAACCCCGCACCGAAAGCCATTCATCCACGGGCTCTAAAGCCCGTGGCTTTCTGGTGCGCGGGTGAAATTGTTCTGTATGAGGCATAAAAAACGGGGAAACTGCACTCCTTAATATACTGTTTACATCTCAAACTTTGCTATGATAAGATATATCAAATGGGAGGAGAGAAAAATGGCCAGAAAATATGAAACACTAAAAGATGATGCGTTAAGATCTGCCGTTGGATTGATGTGCATTTCAGCGCGTACAGCGCCGAAAACAAGAGGAAAAGATAATCTTATCGTCATCGCACTCAATAACTCCGATAAAAAGAACGTGATCAGCCGTATGAAAAAAATCGCTGAGAGAGACGCAAGGCCAAGCTGCGCCAGGGACGCAAAGACCATAAGATCAATCGATCACATAGTGGTCATCGGAACAAAAAAAGAGCCATTGGGGCTAAACTGCGGTTTCTGCGGGTATCCTACATGCAAAGCTCTTAGCAGGACCCGAGGTATCTGCGCATATAATTCCATTGATCTCGGGATCGCTCTTGGTTCTGCGGCTTCGGTCGCGGGCCGGCTGCATATTGACAACCGTCTTATGTACTCGATAGGCAAAGCCGCCATGGAATGCGGGATTCTAGGCAAAGACGTAGCGCAGGCTATAGGGATCCCGCTTTCTGCTACTGGGAAGAATCAATTTTTTGACAGGACGTGAACGGGAAGAGAAATTATCAGGGTTCGCTTTCGGTCTCCGGTTTTGTGCCAGTTGAAACATCATCAGTCTCTCCAGCCGAAGATCCCCCGGTGGCGCTTTCGTTCATTTCCTCCGCTGGTTTTTCTCCTTCAATCCCCTTCAGGCTAAGAGCTATTTTCTTCTGAACCCCGTCAATATGGATAACCTTGACATTGATCTTGTCCGCGATGTTATACATCTCCTCCATTCTCTGCGAAGGAGCAAGGTCCATCTCAGAAACATGCAACAAGCCCTCCAGATTCTTTTCTAATTCCACGAACATGCCGAAATTAGTGATATTGGTTACCGTACCTTCACAAATTGTGCCCGACTCGTACCTTCTGGTAATGTCGTCCCATGGATCCGGGACAAGCTGCTTGACTCCCAGGGCTATCCTGCGGTTCTGCTCATCAACGCTCAATATGATCGCGTCCAGATCATCTCCCTTTTTCAGGATTTCCTTTGGATGATTTACCCTTTTTGTCCAGGAAAGGTCAGAAACATGCACCAATCCTTCAATACCGGGTTCGATGTTGACAAAAGCACCGTAGTCGGTCAGGGTGTTTATGGTCCCCTTGATCCTGTCTCCGACATGGTAGCGGTCTTCTACCCCTTTCCACGGGTCTGCCTCCAGCTGCTTCATGCCCAGGGATAATTTCCTGGAATCCTTGTCCACCTTCAGGACTTTGGCCTCTACATTGTCTCCGACCGCGAATCTTTCGCTCGGGTGATTGTATTTCTTCGCCCAGGAAAATTCTGAGATGTGGATAAGTCCTTCGATCCCTTCTTCCAGCTCCACGAAAACCCCGTACGGCATAATGTTAACGACTTTACCAGGAACAACGTTCCCTTCGGGATATTTTGATTCTATGTTTTCCCATGGATTCTGTGTTTTCTGCTTTAACCCAAGGGAGACCTTCATGCTCTCTTTGTCAAAATCCAGTATTTTGACCTCGACTTCATCCCCTATGTTCATTATTTCACTCGGGCGCGTAACGCGCCCCCAGCTCATGTCCGTGATGTGAAGAAGCCCGGTTATGCCGCCACCGATATCGATAAAAGCTCCGAAATCCGTTATATTACGCACCACTCCCTTTACGATGTCATCCTTGTTCAGGCTTCCTAATATCACCTGCTTTTCTTCTCTGCGTTTTTCTTCCACTATTTCTTTGCGGGATAGAACGATGTTCTTCCGCGGGATGTTGATCTTGACTATCTTAAAGGTGTATGTATTCCCCACGAGATTATCGGCTCCGCCTGCTTCCTGCATGGCTGAAAGACTCGCCGGAAGAAAGGCTTCCATGCCTATATTCACCATGAAGCCTCCCCTGACTTTTCTTGATACTTTGCCTTCCACAGAATCGCCCTCTTTGTTATTTGTTACGATATGCTGCCACCCCTTAAGCTTTCTCGCTTTTTCATGGGAAACAACCACCATTCCCATATCGTTCTCTTTGGTCTCGATCAGGACATCCAGCTTGTCACCGACCTTGAGTTCTTCAGGTTTAAATATCTCTACCTTGTGGACAATGCCTTCGGATTTATAGCCAATATCGACAAGAATATCCTTTTCACTTATCTGGACGATAGTGCCTTCCGTGATATCCCCCTCTTTTATTTCGGAGATACTCTTTTGGTATAACTCTTCCAGCTCTTCTCTTTTAATCTCTCCTTTATCCTTTCCTATTCCCACCTTAACCAACTCCTTTTGACAATATTTTCGACTTAATATTCTACCGTTTTTTTCGCAAACATGCAATAAATTTATGCTGTTACCGTCTCCTTTTCCGAAACCTCTTTGGTAGCCACAATACGATCCATGACCACATTGGCGAAAGAATCGTAATCCTTCCCCCCAATACCGCAAGATAAAAACTCTTCCGGCGTAACGGGTTTGCCGACATATACATTGATCCTGGCCCCGAGGCGAACGTTTTTCCCTTTTGCCATTGCTTCTGCAGTTCCATCTATGTAAATCGGGAGGACCGGGACTCCTGCTCTGGCTACAAGAAACCCTATTCCCCTCTTTGCCTCCTGCAGGCTTCCGTCCTCAGAACGGGTGCCTTCGGGGAATATAGCGACAGAACGCTTCCGCTTGATCCTCTCAAGCGCCTCCCGAAGGCTCCTGACGCTGCTGCTGCCGCGGCTCACTTCCACGCATCCGACCAGACGGCACCAGGCCCCCAGCAATGGCTTGTCGAAAAGTTCTTTTTTCGCCATGAAATCTATCGTATCTTTATCACAAGCCATGCCGATAAGGGGAGGATCGATATAGCTGGCATGGTTGGAAGTCACTATGTATGGCTGGTCAGGGACATTCTCTTTCCCAAAGATGCGGACTCTCCAGAAAATCCTTAAAGTGTATGCTAAAATAAGCTTGGATATGTGGTACCAGTAAAAATTTTTATCTCTTTTCTTCAACATACCTTATAATCTTTGTTACGACCTGGTCGATAGAAAGACCGCTGGTGTCAATAAAAAAAGCATCTTTCGCCTTTTTAAGCGGACCTATCTTCCGGGTCTTGTCGGAATGGTCTCTCTGTTTTAGATCTTCCTCCACTTCCTGGCGCGAGACCGGATTGCCTTTCACATGAAGTTCGGCAAGACGGCGCTCCACCCTTTCCTCAAAAGAGGCGTCAATATAGACCTTGTGCCCGGCATCGGGAAGGACCACAGTGCCTATATCCCTGCCCTCCATGACCGAGCCATTCATGTCTTTCACCATCTTCCTCTGTAGATCCACGAGATTAGCCCTGACCCCGCGGATCTTAGCGACATGTTTGACGTTCCGTGTGACCTCCATGCGCCGTATCGCTTCAGAGACATCTTCGCCGTCCAGCATTACCCGTATGGTCGTCCTTTTTTCATCTGACGGCAGAAGTTTAAGGTCCAAAGTCGCGGAAAGTTTTATGATCTCTTCCTCGCTGGCAAGATCTATGTTGTTCCTCATGACCTTTAACGTAAGCGCGCGATACATCGCGCCTGTATCGATATATGCGTATCCCAGTCTTTCGGCCACAAGCCTGCTTACCGTGCTTTTGCCGCTTCCTGCAGGACCATCAATGGCGATCGCCCTGGCGCGTTTAAAAAATCCCATCCCTTGCCTCTTTGCATCTCCTCAATTTCTCCTCAAGGCCCTTCCCGTCTTTTCGCCGGATGGCGTCTTCGATACCAGAAAGGACTTCCCTGAAACGCTCAATAGCCCTAAGGACACCCCCTCGATTGCTCATAAAAATACCTCTCCACAGGACAGGATCAGCCGAAGCTATTCTGGAAGTGTCCTCAAATCCCGTCGCCATGAATTTTTCGTATTCCTCGCGTTGAACGCCTGCCAGAGAATAAGCCACTGCATGAGGGAGATGGCTGGTAAACGCGATGATCTCATCATGTTCTTCAGGAGACAGAACTTCTGTCTCTGCTCCCATATCGTTCCACAGCTCTTTCACCTTCAACAGGTCTTCCTCGATCGTTGACCTCCCCCTGGTCAAGACACACAATGAACCATGGAAAAGATCCCCTTTCGCGTGCTCGACTCCGGACTTCTCCGATCCGGCGAGAGGATGACCGCCCACAAAAGAAAATCTGTCCCCGAATCCTTCCGCCAGCTCGACGATCTCTTTCTTCGCGCTGCCTACGTCAGCAACTATAACTCCTCCGTCAAGGACTTCGGCCAGATCTCTCAAAACATCTTTTATTACTGGAACCGGAGTGGCAATGAAGATCATATCCGCTCCGGCGGTCGCTTCCGGATAATTATTGACATATCCCGTTGTCAAGACATCCATCTTTATCGCCCTGTCAAGTGAGGACTGTCTCCGGCACACTCCAGCCACCTCATCTGCTATGCCTTTCTCAAGGAGGGCCTTACCGATCGATCCACCGATGATCCCCATCCCTATGATAACGACCTTTTTCAGCTTCATGTTGTCTCCACGTATTCGCAAAGTAGTTCCTAGTTCAGAGTTCACGCCCCACCGCGGCTGCCACTTTTAATATCTCTCTCATCATCCCCTCGAATTTCACCGGCAAGAGCGACTGGTGCCCGTCAGAAAACGCATCCTCTGGACTGGGATGCACTTCCACAAGAAGCCCGTCAGCTCCCGCGGCAATGGCGGCCCGCGAAGCTGCCGAGACCAGCCCCCATCGCCCCGTGGCATGCGACGGATCCACCACTACCGGCAGGTGGCTCAGGCTCTTCAGCGCAGGCACGGCGTTTATGTCAAGCGTGAACCTGGTGAAAGTCTCAAACGTCCGTATTCCCCTTTCGCACAGGATGACATTAGAATTCCCACCGGCAAGAATATATTCAGCGCTCATAAGCAGCTCCACGATAGTGTTTGCTATGCCCCGCTTCAGCAATACCGGTTTTGTCGTTCTGCCGACTTCTTTGAGCAGCTCGAAATTCTGCATGTTCCTTGCCCCGATCTGGATTATATCCGCATACTTCATGACCATCTCAATGTTCCTGGTGTCCATTAATTCAGTTACAACAAGGAGACCTGTCTTCTCCCTGGCTTCGGCTAAATATTCAAGCCCTTCCTCTCCAAGCCCCTGAAAACTGTACGGGCTTGTCCTTGGCTTGAATGCGCCTCCCCTCAATACTTTTGCGCCGCCCTTTTTGACTATCGCAGCGATGTCTAAAAGCATATCCCTGCTTTCCACGGAGCAGGGCCCGGCCATAACAACTATTTTTTTGCCGCCTACCATCACCCCACCGCCGATGTCAACTTCGGTAGGCTCAGGCCTGTATTCCAGTGACGCGAGTTTATACGGTTTTAATATCGGCATGACCTTCTCGACACATGGTATTCCTTCAAGCGGCTGGACCCGCAGGACATCCTCCTCCCCGATAACGCCTATGATCTTCCGTTCCACGCCTTCTGACAACCAGGGTTTGAGCCCCAGCTTTTCGATCTTCTCCATTATGTGGTCTATTTCTTTCTTAGTAGCCTCTGGTTTCAGGACTATGATCATGTCTGTCTCCTCGTTAAAATAGTTGTAAGTGGTAAGTTATAAGTACAGAAGAAGGACACCATCCAACTTGCAACTTATAACTTACAACCGCGGAATATCCCTCACCGCGTCTTTGAGCGCTCTGAAAAATACTTCGTTTTCCTCTCTAAGTCCGATATTGACCCTGATGAACCCATCGATCCCCCATGACGTCATCTCCCGCACTATAACGCCGCGCTTCAAAAGATAGCTGAATACTTCCCTGGAATCGCGTCCAGCGTTCACAAGAACAAAATTCGTGCGGCTGGGAATATATGTTAAGTCCATCCCGTCAAACTGCGAATAAAATTTTTTCTTTTCTTCGCGGACAAGGGCCAACGATCTATTTAAATGGCCTTCTTCCTTGAGCGCCGCTAGCGCCGCCGCCTGAGCAAGTGAATTTACGTTAAACGGCTCCCGCACCTTGTTAAGCACTTCGATTATATCCTTCCGGGCGAGACCATACCCTACACGCAATCCCGCCAGGCTGTAAGCTTTGGAAAAAGTGCGGGTTATGATAACATTTTTATCCTCCCTGTTGATCAATTCCAGGGTTTCTGGATAGTCATCACCTTTGGCGAATTCACCGTAAGCTTCATCCAGGAAGACAACTACTCCTTCGGGGACTCTCTGCATAAAATCATCCATTTCATCTTTGGTGACATAACTTCCCGTGGGATTATCCGGATTAGAGATGAACACGATCTTTGTCCTGTCCGTAATCGCCCCGGCCATGGCTTTAAGATCATATCTGAAATCCTTCATTGGCACAGTCCGGACATTTGCCTCTTCGACAAGGGAGGCGATGTTGTAAATGAGAAACGTCGGATGGGCAATAATGACCTCCTCATCATGCCTTAGCATCGCGCGAAGGGCTAGAACGATCACCTCATCGGACCCATTGCCGAAAATAACGTTATCCCCCGATATCGAAAGCTTTTCGCAGAGAGCCTGCCTTAAATAGAAACAGCCTCCGTCAGGATACCTGTTCACCTCTCCAGCGGCTTCGGTTATTGCGCGCACGACTCCGGGAGGAGGCCCTAACGGGTTCTCGTTTGATGCCAGTTTAATAACATTGTCCAGTTCAAGTTCCCGCTTTACTTCCTCGATCGGTTTTCCGGGAACGTATGGTCTCACCGCTTCCAGATGTTCTTTCCAGAGTTTCTTCATTTTTTCTGCTTGTTCATTTTGCCCTAGGGTAAGATCCGAGTATTTTGATGAAATCACATTTATCCTGCACCTTCTTCAACGCCCTCTCGACCTTTCCGTCCATGCAATGGCCTTCCATGTCCACAAAAAAATAATATTTCCACGCTTTTAGTTTGGACGGCCGGGATTCGATCTTGGTGAGATTTATACCAGCCTTTTTGAATGGAGTGAGCATGTCGTGTAAGACGCCGGACCTGTCCTTTACCGAAAACATTATGGATGTCTTATCGTCGCCGGAAGGGCTGCTCATGTTCTCCCCGATCACCAGGAACCTTGTAACATTGTCCGCCGAGTCTTCGATAGACCTTGCTACCACCTTCAGATCATACCTTTTGGCCGCCAGGTCGCTCGCGATACAGGCCGAAGTAGGATGTTTGCCCGCGATCTCAGCAGCCTTAGCTGTTGATGTCGACTCTTTGAGCTTCGCCCAGTACAGGTTCTTTTCAAGCCAGCCGCGGCACTGAGCGAACACCTGTGGGTTCGAATAGACCCTGGCGATCGATCTGGCGTCATCGTTCTTGCTTAAAAGGCTGTGCCTTATCCGCAGGCAAGCTTCAGAGCATATCATCAGCGGAGAATTCGCGAACATATCCATTGTATGGCTTACCGCTCCCTCGATAGAGTTTTCTATCGGCACCACGCCATAGTCCGCGTTCCCTTTCTCGACTTCGCGGAATACATCCGATATGTTGTCACATGACAGGTAAGTTACGCTGGCCCCGAACTTTTTTATCGAGACCTGATGAGTAAAGGTCAGTTCCGGCCCAAGATACGCGACGACCAACGAATGCTCGAGCGAAAGACAGGCTGACATGATCTCCCTGTATATCGCTGTTACTGATTCATCCGTGAAGGGCCCTTTATTCTTTTTACTGATCTTTCTGTAAATAAGACTCTCTCTGTCCGGAGAATAGATGGGCTGCTTTTTTGCCTTTTTTATCTCGCCTATGTCAAAACTGATCTTCCCCCTCCTGTTCAGCAGTTCTATTACGCGGCTGTCGATCCTGTCGATCTCTTTTCTGAGATCCTTAAGTCTGTTCTTTCTCATAATATCACACCCTTTTACTTGCTCTCGGCACTGTGGTCTTGTTGTGTTTCTTCTACCTCGACCTGGTCACGGATTTTCCCGTAATCCAGGTCTTCTTCACTGAAGTCACGCAACGCCGGCAGATCATCCAGGGAGTTCAATCCGAATAATTCCAGAAATTTCCCCGTGGTCCCGTAAATTAGCGGTTTTCCCACCGCGTCTTTTCTGCCCCTTATCTGGATAAGGTCTTTTTCGAGAATGGTCTTGAGTACCCCGCCCACGTTAACGCCGCGGACCTTTTCTATTTCGGCTCGCGTGACCGGCTGCTTGTACGCGATGATAGCAAGAGTCTCGAGGGAAGGACCTGTCAGCCGGTCCGGCTCGGGCTGGTAAAGATTGCTTACCCATGGCATGTATTCCGACTTCGTGACGATACGGCACTTCCCAGCTATTTCCGCGATATTGAAAGCTCTATCATCCCGGCTGTACTCTTCTTTTAAATGGCTGATCCCTTCCTCTACTTCCCCGTATTTCACATCCCCTATTATTTCCTGTATCTCCTTACGGCTTAATCCTGACTCGGAAACGATCAGCAGCGCTTCGATAATATTTTTAATTCTCTGAATATTCTCCATTTATTACCTGTCGTTTAACCCCACGTCTGTTCGTAGTTGGAAGTTCGTACTTCGTAGTTAATAAGTACGCGCAAATATTGCATCTCTCGCCAACTACGAACTCTGAACTATATTAACCAGCTCCGGGTTCCTGATAATTTCGATCTCGCCGAAAAAGGTCTTCTGCGCAGCGATGATCTCTCTGAGCTTCATGAGTTCTAGTATCGCCAAAAAAGTCGCGATTATTTCGTCTTTGCTTGCAGCCGCCCTGAACAGTTCCAAAAAACTTATACTGGGCTTTCCGGCAAGCATGTGATATATATAATGGATCTTATCGCTAACGCTAAACTTGTTCTTTATTACCGCATGGAACTTCTCTTTTGGGATGTTCTTCAGGACCTTTCTGAACGCGCTTATCAGATCGAACAGGCTGGCCTCGAAATACCCCTCTTCTTCACCCGCAAAAAACTTCTCTTTTTCGCCGCTTCCTTTACGCAGGAATATCCCTTTGGTCTCATCCCTCATCTCCTGCAGCCGCGCCGACGCTTCTTTGAATTTTTTGTATTCCAGCAGTTTCCGGACAAGCTCTTCCCTGGGGTCTTCCAGTTCTTCCTCTTCCTGGCCTTCCTCGGGAGGCAGCAGCATCTTGCTCTTGATATGCATCAGGGTCGCCGCCATTACCAGAAACTCTCCGGCTATGCTTAGATCGAGCAGCTTCATAAGCTCCAGATAAGCCAGATACTGTTCGGTGATCCTGGCGATCGGTATATCATAGATATCGATCCGCTCTTTTTTGATCAGAAATAACAACAGGTCCAGCGGACCTTCGAAGAAATTAAGTTTGACCTTGTATGTCATCGATCATCTCTCCCTGATCACCCGATTACCTGGTGAAGGCATTTTTTGACCTTGATCATGGTTTTTTTTGCGATACTGCGGGCTTTTTCAGCGCCCTGGATCAGGATCTCATGAACATACTCGTCTGACAGCCCACCCCTCACCTCCCGGATCGGTTCCAGAAATCCGTTCAAGGCGACGCTCAGCTTCTTTTTCACCTCTACATCCCCGACTTCGCCCTTTTTATAACGCCTCTTGAGATCAGCGACCTCTTCCCTGTTCGGGTTAAAAAGATCGTGGTAAACAAACACGGGGTTCCCGTTCACTTTGCCGGGAATATCGGCGCGAACCCTGTCGGGGTCGGTATACATGCTGTAAACTTTTTTTCTGACCATATCAGGGTTGTCCGAGAGCGCGATGAAATTATTATAACTTTTGGACATTTTCCTGTTATCCAACCCCACCACTCTGGAAGTCTCTGTCAGCATTGGTTCCGGTTCTTCAAATATCTGTTTTTTGTAAAGCTTATGGAATTTCCTTATTATTTCCCTGGCCAGTTCCAGGTGCGGCAGCTGGTCCACTCCCACGGGAACATAATGCGCGTTATAAAGAGCTATATCCGCGGCCTGGAGAACGGGATACCCCAGAAATCCGTAAGTAGCGAGCATGCGGCCTTTGATCTCCCTGAGTTGTTCTTTGTATGTTGTACAGCGCTCCAGCCATCCCAGGGGTGTCAGGAGCGAGAACACCATTGCCAGCTCAAGATGTTCCGGTACCATGCTCTGGATGAAAATTACGCTTCTTTCAGGATCTATGCCACAGGAGATCCAGTCCTTGACGATCTCAAAGCTGTTCTGTTTAATGTCAGAAGGCTTTTCGTACTCGCTCATCAGGGCGTGCCAGTCAGCTACCATGAACAGGCAATCATACTCTTCCTGGAGTTTGACCCAGTTATTCAACGCCCCTAACAGGTGTCCCAGATGAAGCTTGCCGGTCGGCCTCATCCCGCTTAAGATATTCTTCCGCATACCGCCTCTTTAGCCCTATTTCTCCAGTCTTCTTGCGACCTTTTCGATGATATAAGCCTCGATAATATCACCGGAATTCATATTATTGAAGTTATGCAGTGATATACCGCACTCGAATCCTTCTTTAACTTCCCTGACATCGTCCTTAAACCTTCTCAAAGACGATATTTCGCCCTTAAAGATCACCTCTTTGGCCCTCTTCACCCTTATACGGTCCTTGCGGTGAACTACACCCTTGGTTATCATACAGCCTGCGGCCTTTCCGCCCTTCATGGGAAAGACTTCCTTGACCTGCGCTGTCCCCTGCAGCGCCTCACGCTCGATCGGTTCCAGCAGCCCCTCCATCGCGGCTTTCACGTCGCTTATGGCTTCATATATCACATCATAGATATGTACATCTATTTTTTCCTGTTTCGCCAGAGTCGCCGCTTTTGGCTCGAATTTCACGTTGAACCCGATGATAACGGCGTTGGAGACGACCGCGAGCATAACATCCGATTCATTCACTTCTCCGACCATGCTATGCGCAAAGCTGACTTTGACTTCCTCGGTCGAAAGGTTCTCAAGCGACTGCGTAATGGCCTCAACTGAACCCTGGACATCGGCCTTCAGTATTATTTTAAGTTCTTTGATGTCGCCTCCCAGAACGCGGCTGTGAAAATCTTCAAGGGTGATCCTCTGACTCCCTGTCATCCTGCTTTTCTTGCTCTCGCCCTGCTTCAAAAGCGCCAGGGTCTTTGCTTTCTTTTCGTCCTTTACGACAAAAAATTCATCTCCGGCTTCGGGCACCCCCTGCAGGCCGAATATCTCGACCGGGGTGGACGGCGGGGCTTCTGTCATGCGTTCACCGCGATCATTGATCATCGCCTTTACTTTCCCATAGTAAATACCGCTGAAGGTTATATCCCCAACCCTTAAAGTGCCGTTTTTTACCAGAACCGTAGCAGCCACCCCGTGCCCCGACGTTTTTTTGCCTTCTATCACCACGCCCCTGGCTCTCAGGCCGGGATTTGCCTTTAACTCAAGAAGTTCTGTTTCCAACATGAGCATTTCAACAAGATCATCTATACCCTGCCCCGTTTTTGCCGACACTTCCACCACAACGGTTTTTCCGCCAAGATCTTCAGCGACAAGTTTCTCCCGTTGCAAAGCTATCTTCACTTTATCCGGATTAGCTCCCGGGAGATCGCACTTGTTGACCGCTACGACGATAGGAACGTCCGCTGCGCGGGCGTGATCAATGGCCTCTTTGGTCTGTGGCATCACTCCGTCGTCAGCGGCGACCACAAGCACCACAACATCAGTAGCGTTAGCCCCTCTCGCCCTCATCGCCGTGAACGCCTCATGCCCGGGCGTATCCAGGAACGTTACCGATCCTTTTGACGTTTCCACCTTATACGCTCCTATATGCTGAGTTATCCCGCCTTTCTCTTTTTTTGTCACCATGGTCTTGCGTATATAGTCCAAAAGGGATGTCTTGCCGTGATCAACATGCCCCATAAAAGTGACAACTGCGGCGCGCGATTCAGTACCGGCTTTTTCCTGTTCCCGGTGTTCCGCCATTAGGTCCTCTTCAATAGTGCGCAGGAGTTCCAACTCATAGCCGAGGTCCTTTAAAAGGTCGCGGACAACAGATTCCTCCAGGTCCTGGTTTATGCTGACCAGTATTTTTTTCCGCATCATATATTGAATAAGATCATTCGGACGTTTATTCACCTTCACGGCCAGGGCCCTGATGCTGATCGGGACCTGCAGCTGTATTTTTTTAAGCTCCGTTCCTTCATAGGGTTTGATCTCCTCGTACGCGATTTCGGTCTTTTTCCCTGCCAGGGTATATCTCGTGGTGACCCTTGTGACCCTCCTGGCCGGCGGCCTTTTCCTGATACCTGTGATAGGCCTTTTGCCTTCCGAACGCGGCTTTTTTTCTTTTTTGTCCGTGACACGGTCCTTCTCTTGCTTCTGGACCTCCTCCCTGCTCTTCACAACATCCTTCACAGCGGCATGCTTTACAACGATAACTTTCTTCATCTCCTTTAGCTGCGGCTTCTTTGCATCCACTGTTTTTGGGGACTTTTTGACTTCCTCTTGGACCTTTTCAGGTTTAGGTGGCGCTGCTTCAGCCTTTTTCTTTTTGGCCGGCCTGGGTTTTTCAGCTTTAACCTCAGCTGTTTTTACCTTCTTCCCGGTTTTCTTCGCGTCCTTTTTCTTTTTGGCCGGCTCTTTGACCTTTTTCTCTGCCTTTCCTTTTCCCTTGACCCGGGGCTGTTTTTCCTCTTTTTTTGTCTTCTTCGCGGCTGGCTTTGACATACCGAGTTTGACGCGCATAAGATCCGCGATCTTATCATCCACACTGCTTTTCTCGTCATCCACTTCCACATAAAGCCTGTTCAGGGCTTCTATCAGCTCCTCGCTCACTACACCAAGCTCTTTTGCCAGATCACGGACCTTTATCGACATGTTTCACCCGCTTTACTGTTCATTGTTCGATTCTTTATCTGAATCTGAAGTTTTCTCCGTTTCCTCTTCTTCCGGCTCTTCCGACGCTTCATCTTCTTCAGCTTCCTCTTCAACCGCTCCCTCTTTTTCGGGAATATCTTCCGGCTCTTCCGCTACCTCTTCTCCGCCTTCCTCTTCACCCGCTTCCTCTGGAGCCTCCTCTTCCACGGAAACGGTTTCGCCTTCAGCCTCACCGGCTTCTTCCTGCTCTCTTATGATATCTTCCATGGCCTCTCCGCATACGGTAATCAATTTTTCCGCGACTTCTTCGGTAATGCCTTCGATCTCAGCCAGTCCCTCGACATCAAGCTCCAACAGCTGGGAGACATTACTACAGTCGGCCGCCTCAAGACGCTTGATGGTCTCTTCATCAATATCAGGAATTTTCGATATCGGAATATCCGTCCCCTCCACCACTACTACGGCTTCGGCCTTGAGTTCCCATCCCAGAAGTCTGGAAGCAAGCCGGATGTTCCTGCCTTTTTTTCCGATCAGCAGGGCCAGCTGGTCCTTGGACACAGTAAGCTTTACCTCTTTATTTTCTCTGTCGATCTCTATATTGTATATTTCAACCAGCCCCACAGCCGCTTTGACATATTCCCTGATATCGTCACTCCAGCGCACTATATCGATCCTTTCACCAGACAGTTCTTTTACTATCTCTTTCACTCTGGACCCGCGCATGCCAACGCATGCCCCTACAGCATCGATCTTTTCCTCTTTGGAATAAACCGCTATTTTTGTCCTCTCTCCAGCCTCCCGGGCTACTGCTTTAATCCCCACTATACCCTGCGATATCTCCGGAACTTCCAGTTCAAACAGTTTTTTGATGAATCCTGGGTTGGAACGGGACATTATGATATGAACTCCCCCTGTCTTCTTTTCGACTTTCAGAAGATACGCCCTTATTATCTCGCCCTGTCGAAACCTTTCACGTGGCATTTGTTCCGACTTGGGGAGTATTGCTTCCGTGTCACTCAGCTCGATTATTATATTCCCTTTCTCGAACCGATGAACTGACCCGCTTATTATCGATCCTTCCATCTGAAGATATTTTTCCGATATTACATCTCGTTCAGCCTCTCTGATCTTCTGTATTATCACCTGTTTAGCTGTCTGAGCCGCTATGCGTCCGAACTGTTCGCTTTTCACTTCTTCATCGCCTTTATAGACCTTGATATCACCTGTCTCCTTGTTTACCTTGACAGTAATATCCTCTTTGGCAACATCCCTCTCGCCGATGATCTTCACTGCCGCGCTTGTCAGCGCGCTTTCTATCGCAGCGAATAACACCTCTTTACTTATGCCTTTCTCTCTCTCCAGTCTTTCCAGCGCCGTCAAAAGTTCCATGCTCATAATCATTCTCCGTAAAATTTTGCTTTTTTCTATATTTCCGCATGAAGCTTGGCATTTGCTATAATTGCTCTCTCTACGCGGATAGTGCTCCCGTCTTTCTTTTTTATAACCACTTTTCCGTCATCGTCCGACTCTAAAAGTCTGCCTACTATCTCCTTTTTGCCGTCAACATGTTCGTGCGTAGTGATCACGACCTCTTTTCCTTCGGCCCAAAGGAACTCCCTGCCACTTTTAAGCTTGCGGTCCAGTCCCGGCGAGCACACATCCAATACATATGGGCCGTCGAACACCCCGCATTTCTCGATCCATGATGTGATGTTCCTGTTGAAGTCGCTACATTCATCCAGCGAAATGCCTCCCTCTTTGTCCAGAACGATCTCCATTAATAAAGAATCACGGCCTTTGACCTGAATATCAACGATCCGATAATTTATCCTCTCGGCTTCTTCGTCAATATGCGTAGTCAGTTCTTTAGGTATATCTTTCTTCACCATTTATTTCTCCTGGGCGGATAAAAAAATAAGCGGGCATAAGCCCACTTATTCATTAATGCACACTCTAACTAAAATACAATATTATTATTAAGATGTCAACACATTAATAATGGCAGGTGTTCAGGGTTTGAAAAGCTTATCGCTTTCGATCCAGCCGATATTAGTAAATGCCAATCCAAGCACAAAGGAATCACTTGTGGCTTTCTTGACCCAAACGACCCTGGCATTGACATCTACAGGCTCATTGTGTGAGGCATTATATATCTTCAGCTTCAGTATCTTTCCTTGTGTGATCAGATTATTGAGCTTGATCCGCACTCCGCCCCTTGACACATCTACAGTTTCTGTCTCGCCTTCGCGCCGCAGTTTATAGGCTTGCGAAGGGTCTCTGTAAATCACCCTGTGTGAAACTTCATACCGATGATATTTTCTTCTTTCCACCATGATGTCTCCTTTGGTGTGATTATAACAGAATTGTTTGCTGTTTACAACTATTTATTATCCTAACAGCAGGCGGGAATCGCACATCATATACGAGCCGCTTCGATCATCTCTTTTGCCACTTGTGCGGCGTCATCCTTGTTTACAAGCGTGGACTTTCCGGTCTTCCGTTCCTTGATCTCGACCTTCCCCTTGTCCAGGCTCCTTTTTCCCACAACAACCTGAAGCGGAAAACCTACAAGAGAAGCGTCTTTGAACTTCACGCCCGGGGATTTATCATCCCGGTCATCCAGTATTACATCGATTCCCGCGCTGACCAACTCTTTATAAAGTCTCTCCGCTTCCTTTACCACTGGCGCATCGTCTTTATTTACAGGGATTACAATCACTTCGCACGGCGCCAGGTTAACCGGCCATATTATCCCTTCATCATCACTGCTTCGTTCAATAAGTGCGGCCAGGATCCTGTTCACGCCAATACCATAACATCCCATCACAGTGAACCGTTCTTTGCCATTTTCATCAAGGAATTTCGCGTTCAAGGATTCAGAATATTTTGTGCCCAACTTGAAAGTGTGCCCGAGCTCGATCGCATTTTTTATCTCTATATTCCCGCCGCATTTCGGGCACATGTCTCCAATTGTGATCATTCTGGCGTCGAGCCATTCACCCACCTTGAAGTCCCTTCCTATATTCACATTAATAAGGTGCTTGTCCTTTACATTTGAACCGGTCACCGCATTGACCATTTCCCTGAGAGCATTATCAGCTAAAACCGGCATATTAAGCCCCACCGGCCCGGAAAAGCCCATCGCCCCACCTGTAGCCTCCATGACTTTTGTCTCGTCAGCCAGCTCAAGGCTGGCAGCTTTGAGCTTGTTCTTTATCTTGGTCCCGTTCGCTTCGTGATCGCCCCTGATAAGCACGGCCACGGGTTTTTCATCTGCCACATAAACAAGTGTCTTTATTATCCTTTTGGGATCCACCTTCAGAAAAGCGCTGATATCTTCGATCGAACTTTTTGAAGGAGTACTTACTTCCGCCATCTTCTCAGGCTTCCCGGCTTCACCGGCCGGCTTTGCAGCGCTTTTAACCGCAGCGACCTCAGTGCTCGCCGCGTAGCCGCAGTCTGTGCATTGGACTATGCTGTCCTCGCCTATTCCCGAAGGCACCATGAACTCATGAGAGACCGCGCCACCCATTAAACCGGAATCCGCTTCAACGGCGAGATACGGCAGGCCACATCTGTCAAATATCCGGCAATACGCACTGTACATCAGATCGTAACTTCTTTTCATTCCGTCTTTATCAACATCGAAGCTATAGGCGTCTTTCATGATGAATTCGCAGCTTCTGATAACGCCGAATCGCGGCCTTATCTCATCACGGAATTTTGTCTGTATCTGGTAAAGGATGAGTGGGAGTTCCCTGTAAGACCTTATGTCTCTGGAAACGAGATCGGTGACGACCTCCTCATGTGTCGGCCCAAGGGCTATTTCCCTGCCATGGCGGTCTTCATACTTTATCATAACATCGCCTATCAGTTCATACCGGCCGGTCTTCCTCCACAACTCCGGAGGCTGAAGCACTGGCATCAGCAGTTCCACTGCTCCGGCTGAATTCATCTCTTCACGTATAATCCTCTCTGCCTTTCGCAGAGACCTGTACCCCATCGGAAGATAGGTATACGCGCCGGCTGTAAGTCTTCTTATTAATCCCGCGCGGGCCATGAGCTTATGGCTTACGGCCTCTGCTTCCTGCGGATTTTCTTTTAATGTCGGGATGAATGACTTCGACCATCTCATATTTGCTCCTCGCCTTTAAATCAGTCCATCGATTTATAACCCCGGTCGATAATCCATCGACCATAAGCCATAGACTATCGACTATTAAGCTCCTCCTCTATCAACGCCAGCAACTCCTCTATAGCCTGATCAACGTCCACGGTCTTCACGATCTCACCTTGTCGGAATAACGCTCCTTTTTTGCTGCCGAATGCTATACCCACATCCGCGCTTCTCGCCTCCCCTGGTCCGTTCACTTCGCAACCCATTACCGCTACGATCAACGGCTTTTTCGTATTGTGCGCCGCGTATCGTGTATTGCGTTCGAGCTTTTCCTGCAGTTCCTTTACGAGCGAAACAAGGTCAACCTGACAACGGCCGCACGTGGGGCAGGATATTATTTCCGTCCCGAAGCTCCTGGCCCCAGCTGAGACAAGTATTCGTCTGGCTGTATCGATCTCGCCTGATGGATCACCCGTGAGAGACACCCTGATGGTGTCACCTATGCCTTCTAATAACAGTGTCCCTATCCCCACACTCGATCTGATGATCCCGTCAACCGGTGGCCCGGCGGCGGTAACGCCTAAATGAAAGGGATAATCACATTCGACCGCCATCTTCCTGTAGACCTCTACTGTAGCGGAAACATCGGAGGATTTGAGAGAAATGATAATATTTTCAAAATTTCTTTCATTAAAATACTCAAGATACTTCAATAAAGAATCCGCCATCATATCGGCCGCGGTTCCTTTTTGGGCCGCCACTTCCGGCAGTGACCCGGAGTTCACTCCTATCCTTATGGGGATATTCTTGTCCTGTGCCGCCGAGATTATACTGTCTATTTCATTTTTTTTAGTAATGTTGCCCGGGTTTATCCGTATCTTGTCAACGCCATGCTTTATCGACTCCAGTCCCAATCTGTAATCAAAATGTATATCCGCGACTATCGGGATATTTATCCTTTTCTTGATCTCCCCTATTGCCTTCGCCTCTTCCATGTGCTGGACGGCCACACGGACAATCTCGCACCCTCTCTTCTCCAGGCTGTTTATCTGTTCACTGGTGGCGTCCACATCGGCAGTATCCGTCTTGGCCATTGACTGTATGCTTACAGGGTGTCCGGACCCTATGTTCACTCCACCGACCGTTACTGTTCGTGTTTTCCTGCGCTTAATCACGTCCCTCGTCCTTCGTCCCTCGTCCCTCGGGTGCATTCTGTCGCTCAGTCTCGTTTTTAAAAAATTTCATCTTCCCCAGCGGCGTGAATTTCATTGCGTCCTGCCAGCTTATTAAAAGCGCGAATGCAATCAACAGCACAAACGCTACCTGAGTTATTGCCTCCCTGACCCTCACGTTGACCGGTTTGCCTCTCAACTTTTCAATAATAAGAAAAACAACATGGCCTCCGTCAAGTATCGGGAACGGCAAAAGATTGAATATCGCCAGGGCCATGCTTATATTGGCCGTTACCAGCAAGAGGGGCACCACCCCCACATGAGCCGCCTGTCTGATAAAATAGGCTATGCCGATCGGTCCGGATGCGGGTGACGTCTTTATGTCTATCCCCCCGGTCAATAAAAGCCATAAAAAGCGATAGGTCATTGCCGTGAGCTGCAGCAGTCTTTCCCCTCCATAATAGAACGCGCGCAGCGGACCGTACGAGACCGGCACTATTTTCTCCCGGTTGCCGATCCCTATCATGGGTCTGGAGATCTTCTGTCCGAATATGTTAGTGACATCTGAAATGGCCGGTTTAACGTGGAATTCTATCAACAGCCCTTCACGCTCAACCATGATATCCAGAGGAGCTTCTCCGGACGACCCCTCTTTGATGGCTCTTAATATGTCCTCCCAGTAGTCTATCTTCGTGTCATTGATCGCCACGATCAGGTCTCCGGCCTCTATGCCGGCTTTTTCAGCGGGATATCCGTTCAGGACCTGCCCTACCTCGTTTGACAAAGTAGGCGCGCCTATCATAAAAATGATACTGAACAATAAAAAGGCAAAGATATAGTTGGTGAGAGAGCCAGCGACCATGACCCAGAAACGGTATCCAACGGGTTTTGCCCCGAACTCATATTCCTTCCCCTGTGCTTCACCGGGATCTTCCCCTGCCATCTTGCAGAACCCCCCGAAAGGGATCAGGGATATCCTGTAATCCGTCTCGGCGATCTTTACCCCGAAAAGCCTTTTCCCCATACCAAGGGAGAACACCTCCACGGCAATACCGGCTTTTTTTGCGGCCACAAGATGACCGGCTTCATGAATAATTATGAGCACGCTGAAAACAATAAATACTATGATCCACGTCAGCAAGACTCCAACACCTCCTTAAGCGCCCACCGCTCAGCTTCAATAATATCTTCGAGCGAAGGATCCATGTTAATTTTGTGCTTATCGACAGCCTGTCTTATCTTTTTCACGATATGCGTGAACTTGATCTTACCTTCCAGAAACAATTTTACTGCCACCTCGTTGGAACTGTTCAGCACGGCCGGCATGGTCCCTCCGGTCCGGAGGGCTTCCAGCGCCATTTCGTAAGCTGGAAAACGCCCGGCATCCAGCTCGGAAAATGACAAATTGCCGATGGAAGAAAAATCTATCCTCGGAAAATCACTGGGAACGATCTCGGGATAAGCAAGCGCTTTCAGAATAGGAAATCTCATGTCCGGGCAGAACAGACTGGCGCTTACGGTCCCGTCTATGAACTCCACCATCGAATGTATTATCGCCTCTGGATGGATGACCACTTTTATCTTGTCCGGAGGCATGTCAAAAAGCCACCTGGCCTCTATAACCTCTAAGCCCTTGTTCATCATCGTGGCGGAATCCACCGTTATCTTTTTCCCCATATTCCACTTTGGATGGGACAATATTTCGTCTATGGAAAGACTGTCAAATTCTTCCTCTCTTCTATCCTTCAAGGGACCGCCACTTCCCGTAATATACAGATTTTCAACCTCTTTTGAGTCCCTTCCGGCCAGACACTGAAGAAGCGCGCTGTGTTCAGAATCAACGGGCAATATACGCCCAGCTCCACGCTTAACGATATCTGATATTATCTTGCCCGCTGAGACCACAGGTTCCTTACTCGCCAGGGCCACCGTTCTGTCGGCTTCCAACGCGGATACCAGGGGCATAAGAGCCGCAGTGCCGGAAATAGCGATAACAACGATATCCGCCATTTCATCTCCGGCTATTTCCCGGAGGGCATCTTCACCGGCAAGGATCTTCGTTTCTCCGCGGATTTTCTCTTTTAGATCCGGGTACAGATCTTTGCTGCCAATGGCCACGACTTCTGGCTTGACCGCCTCTGCCTGTTCGGCCAAAAGGGTCGTATTCTCATTGGAAGAGATCGCCCTTATCCTGAATCTTTCAGGATAAGAGCGGACTACGTCAATTACGTTCCTTCCGACAGAACCAGTTGAGCCAAGTAAAACAATTTTCTTCATGGTTACGATGTATGGATCGTATCGATCGAGCCCGGAGGACTCGCCACTTCCTCGGACGTTTCGTCCTCGGTTAAAGAGACTACCGGCATGCTACTCGCTCAATAGAATGCCTTTATATAAAAATAGAAAACCGGGGCGGTGAACAGGAGGCTGTCTATAAGGTCCAAAAAACCGCCTATATCCGCCAGATATGGTCCGGAATCCTTTGCGTTGCAGTCCCTCTTTATAAGGCTTTCCGCAAGGTCTCCCAGCTGCCCAATGACGGGCAGGATCACCCCCATTAAACACGCATGTAACAGCGAAAAGTGTGTTAAAAACCTTCCTATCGTGATCGAAAGCAAAAAGCCCAGCAGGATGCCGGAGAGTGTCCCCTCCCTTGTCTTGTTCGGGCTGATCCTGGGTATAAGTTCATTCCTGCCAAAGCGAATCCCACCCAGATAAGCTCCGATATCCGTGCCTTTTGTGACGAGAATGAGAAATGCTACAAGATTGGCGCCGTTATCAATAATCCTGAGTTTCACAAAAAATGAGAAAAACCAGCCTATATACAAGAGAGAAAAAAGCGTTACGCTAATCGAAACCAGGTGGTCCCGGGCATTATCCCGCCTGATGAACTGCATGGTAAACATGAATAAGCAGGCGAGCATTATCAGAAGTGTTTCAAGGTTCTTCAGACCGAAAAAGGTGTCCCCCATGAATATCACCACGGGGATAAGGCTTCCGATAGTCGTGCCAAAATACTTATACACGAATATGTTCCTGTTTTCCACCATCCTAAAAAATTCGAACTGAGCGAAAGCAACAAAGAGGACCACGACCCCGCAAAACAGCCATTCTGGAAATAGATATATCACCGCGATCACGATCGCAATAAGTATCAGGCTTGCAATGGTCCTGCGAAAAAGCTTATTCACCGAACCTCCTGTGCCGTCCGGCATATTCCTCAAGCGCCTTTTCCAGGTCCTGCTCCCTGAAATCCGGCCACAGAACGTCAGTCACGTAGATCTCCGCATACGCGGCCTGCCATAAAAGAAAATTGCTGAGTCGCATTTCACCGCTGGTCCTTATGATCAGATCCGGTTCCGGTAGATCACGAGTGTAAAGAAACCTGCCGAAATCATCCTCTGTCAAAGAGTCAATGTCCATCTTTCCATTTCTAGCTTCCCTGCATAAGGCACGCGCGGCATCAAGTATCTCCTCCCTGCTGCCGTAACTAATGGCTAAAGTGAGAACCATGCCTGTGTTGTTTGAAGTCAACTCCATGACCTTCTTTATCTCATCCCTAAGTGTCTGCGATAACCTCTGCGTCCTGCCGATGACATTGAATTTTATATTGTTTTTCTGCAGCCTCGCCCTCTCTGTCTTTAAATTTTCCTTCAAAAGCCTCATGAGGGCATCCACTTCTTTTTTCGGGCGCTTCCAGTTTTCAGTGGAAAAACTGTAAAGAGTGAGCGCATTTATCCCGAGCTTTGCGCAGGCCTCTGTTACCGCCGCAACGGACTTTGCCCCGGCCCTGTGCCCCATGTTCTTTGGAAGGCTTCTTTTCTTCGCCCATCTTCCATTTCCATCCATTATTATCGCGATATGCCGGGGAATATCCATGATTCGTCCTCGTGAAAAAAGATTATCGTGACGTGTGACTGTTCCGAGATACGGGTATCTGTCGGTCCTATTTAATATTTTTGTCTTTGCCAGCAGCCCTCTCTTCGACAAATTCCGGAAGTATGGCGATCTCGACACGCCTGTTCCTTGCGCGTCCGTCGGGATCATCATTCGACGCTATCGGTCGATACTCCCCGTATCCTGTCGCGGAAAGCCGTTTCGCCGGAATCCCTTTTTTCTCCAGGTAATACAGAACATTTGTGGCTCTGGCGGCGGAGAGTTCCCAGTTCGACTCCCAGTCCGAATATGTTATAGGTACGTTATCCGTATGACCGCCGATCCCGATATTCTTATCCGGGACTTCACGCTTGATAATGGCCGTAACCTTGTCCAGAATAGGAAAGGCCTGTTTCTTAAGCTCCGCCTTTCCGGAATCAAACAATATATTATCTGAAAGCATTATAACAAGCCCTCCGTCGCTCATCCGTATGGAAACCTGGTCATCGGCGATCTGGCTCTTCAATTTCCTTTCGAGCATCCGTTTTACCTGCGTAAATTTTTCCTGTTCTGCCATACGCGCTTCTTCCAGTTCACTTACCTTTGCTTCCAGTTCCTTAATCTTCTTTTTGCTGCGCGGGCTCTGCTTGTAGAAGTTAACCGCACATCCGGACGCAAGGAAACACAACATAACCAATACCGCGGTCCCCGTTAAAACAATCCCCTTAGTCTTCATGGTATCCTCCTTTAATAAAATTCATAATTGAAAATTTTTCTGGCAACAGCAAAGTTGGGGATCTTGGTTGTCCCTATCATTAATTTTAAATTTTTAATTTCAATTTTGCGCTTTTCACTTTTACTTTTGCATTGACATCCTACTCGTATACCAACGTCTGTTTCCTGCTTTTCCCTACCGAAACAAGTATAATATCGGTCCCTATGAGCTCCTTTACCCGTGCGAGATATTTCCTCGCGTTCTGCGGCAGTTCCCTGTGAAGCGTTATCTCGGAAGTATCCTTCTTCCATCCAGGATGTTCTTCATATACGGGTTCACAATCCTCCAAAAAACCCGGGTTACCGGGTATGCTTTGATATAACGCACCTTTGTACCTGTAAGCCGTGCATATCTTTATGGTTTCCAGTTCATCCAGGACATCCAGTTTCGTGATGATCACGCTGTCTATGCCGTTTATATCCACGGAATTTCTTACCAGAACAGAATCAAACCAGCCGCACCTCCGCGCCCTGCCCGTGGTAGATCCAAATTCTCCGCCTTTTGTCCTGATCTTCTCCATAAGAGTCTCGCCGAACTCGGTCGGGAACGGCCCCTCTCCTACTCGAGTGGTATAAGCCTTTACCACGCCAAGGACCCTGTCGATCCTGGACGGACCTATGCCCGCGCCCGTGCAGGCCCCTCCGGCTGTCGCGTTAGACGATGTCACGAATGGATAAGTGCCATAATCAACATCGAGAAAGGTCCCCTGTGCCCCTTCGAAGAGTATCGAGCTCCCATTTCTCAAAGCTTCATTAAGCAGCAGTGTTGTATCGCAGACGTGTTCTTTTAAACGATCCGCGTATTTTACGTATTCCTGGAATATCTCCCCGGCCGAAAACCCAGGCGTTTTATAAAGATTCCTGAGAATAGCATTTTTCTCATCAATATTGAGTTCCAGCCTCTTCTTCAGATATTCTCTGTCAAAAAGGTCAGCGATGCGTATCCCAGCCCTTGAGACCTTATCGGCATAGCATGGCCCTATCCCTTTTTTGGTCGTCCCTATACGACCCTTTTTCTTGACCTCTCTGAGTTCATCAAGCTTACAATGATAGGGAAAAATGACATGCGCCTTGCCGCTGATCTTAAGTCGTCCGTCAAAACTGATACCTTTTGACTTTAACAATTCTATCTCATCAATGAGCGCCTTTGGATCAATGACCACACCATGACCTATAACACAGATCTTCCCCTCGTGTAATATGCCCGAAGGGATGAGATGAAGAACATAACTGTCGTCTCCGATAACAACGGTATGTCCGGCATTATTACCTCCCTGGTAACGCACGACATACTGGACATCTTCGGTCAATATGTCGATGACCTTGCCTTTTCCCTCATCGCCCCACTGAGCGCCTACTAATACGGTTACCTCTCCCCTTCCGGGTTTTCTTCTATCGCAATTCATGATCGTTATCTCCTGGTCGGCGGTGGTGGTTGCGGCGGCGGCTGATGAGCCCTTGGAGGCTGCTGTGAGGGCTGCTGCGTCTGCTGCCGTATTACCTGCTGCTGTTGCTGCTGCTGATGCAATTGCTGCCGGTGTTGTTCCTGTTGATGGAGAATCCGCATTAAAGCATTCTGTTGCTCTATCTGTTTTATTGTTCTTTCCGTGCGGAAACGCGTAGCCTCATTGCTGATCCTGACAAACAGCTTATACAAAGTATCCTTGTCAAGTTCGATCAATTTAACAGGCGCGCCCCCCTCTTTACTGTAATAGTACTCCGCTTCCCCATCTGCGTCTTTCTCCATGCTAAGTCCTGGAATAATATCAACAATTTTGGAATATGCTTCCAGGCGCCTTTTTATCGCATCGACCATTTCCGCTTTTGTCAGCGTCATTTCCCTTCTTCCTTTTCTTTCGCGTTTTTTCTTCGTTCCTTCGGACGCCTCCCCTGGCAACTCTTCCTCTTTTTTCGCCGCTTCCTCCGGCTGTTCGGCTTTAACCGGCATCTCCTTCTCCTCCGGCACCTTCAACAGTTCAGTCTTAACTGGGGCTTCCTCTTGCTCCCCTGGCTCCTTTAGCGGTTCAGCCTTTACCGGTTCTTCATCTCTCTCCCCGGATTTTTCCCGCAATTCGCTCTCTGTCTTCTTCTTTTCCTCTACTTTTCCAGGCAATACAGGCGTTACTTTTTCCTCTTTTTTCCTGACCGGCGTGAACCTTGTTTTTTGAGGGGCCCCAGCGGGCTTCTCCTTAACAGGCGCGGGCGCGTCTTCTCCCACTGCCTTCTTCCTCACTTTTTCCCACACCCTTACCAAAAACCCTTTTTTCTCTTTGGCCTGTGCAGGCAGGGATAGGGATATGGCTATCATCAAAGCCAGCACCATCAACATTCGCCTGCTTCTTTTCATAAACACCACCTTCAACTGCCTTTATTTTTTACGTCTTTTTGCCTTGACCGTAGGAGGCATCATGGTAAATATCTTCTCCGCTATGTCCGGGTACTTTGCTATGAATATAAGTTCATCCCGGACCAGAGGTTTCTGAGTATGCACATTCGCGTAACGGACCAGTTCCAGTATCCTCGTCGCCTCTTTATTATCGTGAAATTTGACTTCAAGCCTGTGATATACGTTTCTAAAACCCTTGATGCCGCTGTATTCCCCAGCGGTAATAGCTCTCCCGGTATCAATGACTTCCGGTTCGCCTCTCCCGAGTTCTTCAAAATCGTATAGCTCATAGTTCCTTCTGTCCTTCAGAGCGCCGTCCGCATGTATCCCGGACTCATGCGCGAACGCGTTGGCGCCAACGCCAACCTGGTTCACCGGTAGAGGCACGCCAAACGCGTAAGAAGCATACTGGGCTATCTTCCAGGACATCCTGGTATTTATGCTGGGGTCCATCCTGTATTTTCTGTTGCCCGCGAATCCGCTGGAATATTTAAGCGCAAGAACACAGCTCACCAGATCAGCGTTTCCCGCTCTCTCGCCCATCCCGTTGACGGTGGTATTTATATACGCGTCCACGCCGCTGTCAATAGCGGCTTTAGCGCCCGCAATGCTTACGGCCACTGCCATGCCCAGGTCGTTGTGAGTATGGAGTTCGATCGGTATTTTAACCGCGCTCGCCAGTGCGGCAACCCTGTCATAGACAGTGAACGGATCATCATATCCCAGGGTATCACAATACCGTATCCGGTCCGCCCCTGCTTCCTTGGCCGCCTGACCGAATTCTATTAGATAATCAAGATCGCTCCTTGATGCGTCTTCGGCGTTCACTCCGATGGATTTAATGCCTCTCTTCCTGGCGAGCTTTATCGCGCCAACCGCGGCTTTGATAACGCCTTTTCTGTCCATTTTCCCCGCGAATTTACCTTTTATCATCTGGTCTGACGTTGAAATGGACATGTTCAGATGTTTTACCGCGGTCAGCCTGGTAGTTGTCTCAACATCCGACTCGATCGCCCTTATCCATCCGGAGAGACGCATGGGATAAATGACTTTTTTCCTGGCCAGTTCTAAATTAGCGTTGAGATAGTTTATCTCATGGGTGGTGAAAGGAAATCCGAATTCCGACTGAAAAATACCCATCTTGTTCAAAAGGATATTCAGGACGGTCTTCTGGAGTTTCGCCAGACCAAGTCGGGAAGTCTGGACTCCGTCCCGGTTGGTGACATCTATTAATCTTACCATGTTTTTCTGCGCGCCCATTGTTATCCCTTCACCCGCATAAATCGTGCCTTCATCTACAAAGAGACCTTCACCTGTTTCACATCCTTGATATCCTTTAAAGCGGTCAGCTTCTTTAACAGGTTCTTCGACACCTCGCTGTCCAGATTCAAAAGACTTATAGCTTCACGGGTCTTTTTATCCCTCCCGAAACTTATGCTGGCGATATTAATGCCCCCTTTCGCCAGTGCTGTCCCGATCTTTCCGACAACACCGGGAACATCTCTGTTGGAAACGAACAGCATGTACCCGTCCGGAATAGCTTCCACATAGAACTTGTCCACTTTCACTATTCTGGGATCTTTGTTGGCAAAAAGCGTCCCCATGATAAAATGCTTCCTTTTAGCGCCTTCGACTTCAACGCATATCAGATTCGCGAAGTCTGTGATACCGGAACTCTTTTTTTCCGTGACCTTAACGCCCCTTTCTTTCGCTATGACCATTGAGTTGACGTAATTCACTTTTTCTTCCAGAACGGGATCGAATATCCCCTTGATAACAGCGCGTGTGACCACATCGACATTCATGCCGGCGACATCTCCGGTATATTTAATGTGGACGCCTGTTATGGGTTCTTCGATCAACTGTGCCTGTATGGACCCGAGCCGTTCCGCGAGATTGATAAAAGGCTGGATGACCTCGAGTAATTCTTCTTCCACAGCCGGGACATTCACCGCGTTACGGTATCCTTTTCCCATGAGTGCGTCCGAAACACATTTCGCTATGTCTATTGCCACGTTGATCTGGGCCTCTTCGGTAGAGGCGCCGAGATGCGGCGTAGTCACAACTTCGTCAATATCTACCACCGGACTGTCCATCGGCGGCTTAGCTTTACTTTCATATACATCCAGAGCAGCTCCGCCGACCTTGCCGGTCTTGATATGTTTGGCAAGAGCTTTTTCATCGATGATCCCGCCCCTGGCGGCATTGATTATACGAACACCCTTTTTCATCTTTCGGAACGCTTTCTCATCGATAAGATGTTTCGTTTCTTCGGTCAGCGGGGTATGTATGGTAATGTAATCCGATTTTCTGAGAAGTGTATCAATGTCCACTGGCTCCACGTTAAGGCTCTTGGCTTTTTCCTTTGAAAGGAACGGGTCGCACGCGATGACTTTCATCTCAAAAGCCTGGGCCCTTTTGGCGAATTCCGCGCCTATGCGCCCAAGCCCGATGACGCCCAAAACCTTGCCGTAAAGTTCAACCCCCATGAACTTCTTTCTATCCCATCTTCCCTGCTTAACAGACTGGTTGGCCATAGGTATACTTCTGGAAAGGGCCATCATAAGTCCGAAAGCGTGTTCCGCCGTTGATATTGTGTTGCCGGTAGGAGCGTTCATTACGACTACGCCTTTCTTGGAAGCAGCCTCCACATCGACATTGTCTAATCCGACTCCTGCCCTTCCTATTACTTCCAGCTTATCAGATGCCTCGATTATTTTTCTGGTCACGGTCGTGCCGCTCCTTACGATTAGCGCGTCGTATCCCTTGATCTTTTTCGCAAGCTCAGCCTCTGAAAGCTTTGACACCTCATCGACTTGAAATCCCTTATGGCCTTTCAGTATGTCTACGCCTTCCTTGGCCAAAGGGTCACTGATTAAGATTTTTACTGACATGCTCCCTCTCCTGATCTGTTAGATTTCAAAAAATATCACGATAACAACTTCTCCGCGCAGGCCACACCCTTTCCAAGGTCCACATTATGGCCCAGCTGGTTAAGAACTACCTCCACTCCGGCTATAGCGGTGATCGTATCATATTCATCCATATAGCCAAGGTGAGCGATCCTGAATATTTTCCCTTTCAGTCCGGCCTGCCCGCCCGCGATGGTAATCCGCTGTTCATCCCGCATTTTCTTGACAAGCGCCAGCCCGTCAACGTTTTCCGGCACCTTCACCGCTGTTACTGCATTGGAAGGATTTTTAGCGAAAAGTTCCAGACCGAGCGCTTTTACCGCCTCGCGGGTAGCGTTAGCGAGGCGCGCATGCCTTGCCAGTACGTTATCAAGCCCTTCTTCCAATATCATGTCCAGCACTTTATTAAGCCCCGTCATCAGGGATACCGCGGGTGTCCATGGGGTATCGTCCTTGCTGTATGCTTTCATCGCGGCTTTCAGATTAAAATAATATTTGGGCAGGCCTGAAGTCTCCGCCAGCTTCCCGGCTTTTGGACTGAGGCTCATAAAGGCCAGTCCGGGAGGCATCATAAGGCCTTTCTGCGAACCCGCGACTATCACGTCCACACCACATTCGTCCGGCTTCATCTCATCCGCGGACAATCCACTGACCGCATCTACCACCAGAACAGCGTCCGTGGACGACACTACTTTACCTATGGACTCTATGTCGTTAACAACTCCTGTAGATGTCTCGCACAGGGTGCCGTACACTACTTTGATGCCAGGATTATCCGAAAGAAGCTGTTTGACCGTCGAAGGATCCGCGGCCTCCCCCCAGGTGACGTTATAAGCCACGGTTTCAACACCGTAAGCCTCGCAGATCTCGCCGAACCTTTCTCCGAATTTTCCCCCGCGTATCACAAGCGCTTTGTCTTCCTTTGAAAGGAAATTCACCACCGACGCCTCCATCGCTCCCGTGCCGCTGGAAGAGAATGTCAAAACAGGGTTTTTTGTGTTGAATACCTTCTTGAGTTTCTGGTTCACATCTTTCAAAACTGCGCTGAACTGTGGCGTCCTGTGGTGTATTATCGTATCCGCCATTTCCAACAGAACTTTTTCGGGCACCGGCGTCGGCCCGGGCGCCATTAATCTGTACTTCCTCATTGCTTCTCTACCTCCTTACTGGTAACTGTCTACTTTTATCTCTACCCTCTTCCTAAATATTCGACATCACGTCATCTACCACGCCATACTCTTTGGCTTCTTCGGCGCTCATGAAAAAATCCCTGTCGGTGTCTTTTTTGATCTGGCTCAACGGCTGGCCAGTGTGGTCCACCAGTATTTGCTCGAGACCCTTTTTTATCCTTGTGATCTCTTTGGCATGGATCGTGATATCCGAAGCCGATCCCTGCATTCCTCCCCATGGCTGATGAAGCATGATCCTCGCGTGCGGCAGGGCATACCTTTTGCCCTTTTTCCCTGCTGAAAGAAGCACCGCGCCCATGCTGGCAGCCTGTCCCACACAGTATGTGCTGACATCGGGCTTGACGAACTGCATGGTATCATAGATGGCCAGTCCGCTGGTCACGTTTCCTCCCGGCGAATTAACATAGACATGGATGTCCTTGCCCGGATCCTCGTTCTGCAGGAAGAGGAGTTCCGCGATTATTATGTTCGCTACGTTATCGTCTATCGCCGAACCTATGAACACGATCCTGTCCTTTAAAAGGCGCGAATAGATGTCATACGCCCTTTCGGCTCTTCCATCCTTTTCGATTACCATGGGAATTACGCTCATTTCCCCTCCCTTTTTAGTGGCATTTAATTTTTCTTAACGGAAACTGCGGCCTCGGAAAGCAAAAAATCCAGTGTTTTGTCCTCTCTTAACTGCTCTTCCACGCCTCCAAGGAGGTCGTGTTCTTCATAATATTTTTTCACATCGTCAAACTCCTGGTTGTAATATCCCGACATGGATTCGAGCCAAGCGTCAACTTCTTCATCTGTCACTGAAATGCCCTCCTGATCGGCTATTTCATCGAGAATAAAATATATCCTTACCTTGTTCCGGGCTTCCTTCATCAACTGCTCGTTCAACTTGCCGGTATGCGACTCGATGGCCTTCTCATCAACGCCTTTCTTGACCAATTCATCTTTTGCCCTCTTCATAAGGACATCGAACTGTCTATTGACCATGGATTCGGGAAGATCGAAATCATGCTTTTTCAGCAGGAACTCCATTATCCGGTTCTTCATCTTTATCTTGTCGTTGAGCTCTTTTCTTTCCATGATCTGCGTACGAAGTTCCTCGCGCAGCTGGGCAATCGTCTCTTTCCCGGCTTTTTTGGCTAATTCATCGTCCATTTCGGGCAACTTCTTTTCACGTATCTCCTTTACTTCCACGGTAAACTCGGCCTTTTTACCCGCGTACTTCTTATCAGGATACCCTTCCGGCAACGTCACATCTATGGTCTTCTTCTCTCCGGCGTTCATGCCGCAAAGCTCCTCGCCCAGGCCAAGCATGGAATTCTCCCTGTTCGCTTCTATCCATGCTTTTTCCCTCTTCTTGCTGATCAATTTGCCGTCAATGAAAGCTTCGACATCGCAGATCCCGTAATCACCCTTTCGAATGGGCCCATCGGTCCCTATGAACTCCGCGTGCATGTTCCGGACTCTGGAAAGGGCCTCTTCAACTTCGTCATCGGTAACGGTGATCTTCCGTCTCTCGGCTTTGATCCCCTTGTATCTTTTCAATTTTATTTCAGGCCGCGCGTCGACCTTTGCCGTAAAAGAGAGCTCGCCTTTCGGATCCATCACAACATCCGACAATTCCGGCAGGCTTACCGGGGTGACCTTGTGCGCGGCCAGCGCGTCCTGGTATGCCTGGGGAACAAGGCGCCTTTTGGTCTCGTCCATGATCTTTTCCCTGTAATTGCTGAGAACAAGATCTTCCGGCGCTTTCCCCCTCCTGAATCCCGCGATGTCCGCTTCTTTACGGATCTCCTGCAACACTTCCTTCAGCACCTTATCGACCCTGTCCGTGGGCAGCACTATCTCCATGTGCCTTGCCGTTCCGTTCGATTTTTTTATCTTGCTCTTCATCCGCCCGTTCTATCTCCTCCCTCGAAACATTGTCATGGGATTAATGAACCTTTTCATCATGGTCCTGCGCCTCTTGGAACGCACCCTGTCGTTCAGCCTTCTTAGCTGCTTCTTTATGCTTTCTAGCGCGCTGTCAACAGAAGAGTATGTCTCCTGGGAGCTTTCCTTGGCAATGATCCTGTTCCTTTTAAGGTGAACTATTATCTCTACATTCTTCCTTATCTTTTCTTCCTCAAGGATGACTTCGAATCGGTATATCCTGGAGTAAACGCGTCCCAGTTTGTCGAGCCTGCTATGGATATACTCCTTCAAGGAACCATCTAACTCGAAATTTCGACTCGTAATGCTGGTCTCCATTTCAATACCCCTTTTCCTGTTATTTCACGATTGATACTGATTTTTAAGCTAATAACTATACCATCAAGAACTATCTTTTTCAATATAATATTTGCGCGAATCGTAAAGAAATCCTACGCTCGGTCTGCCGGCCTCGCCCCGAAGGGCTCGACACTTCCTCGGACATTTCGTCCTCGGTCGGCCTCGCCCGGAGGGCTCGACACTTCCTCGGACATTTCGTCCTCGGTCGGCCTCGCCCGGAG
>Ga0163203_1000008_pt1 | contig 52156 bp, 57 predicted proteins | sample PL_2010_330m_FD_113534 | JGI IMG/M metagenome (GOLD analysis project Ga0163203, IMG submission 113534) | Freshwater microbial communities from Powell Lake, British Columbia, Canada to study Microbial Dark Matter (Phase II) - PL_2010_330m | ecosystem: Environmental > Aquatic > Freshwater > Lake ... | reverse complement strand
GTTTAGTTATTATACCAAAAGATATTTATTTAGTCAATGAAATAGTTAGATTTAATACTTTCCTAAATGTGTTAAATAAAGGAGTTATAGGCTGTTAAACGGAAAGAACAGGCCCTGGTTTAGTATATACCAAGGTCCTTAAGTCGTTTATCCGATATGCCGAAATGGTGGGCCAATTCGTGATGAACAGTATGAGTTACAAGCCGGACGATCTCTTCATCCGTTCGACACACCCTCTCGATGTTCACCTGGTAGATCGATATTTTATCCGGCATCACATTACCGTATTGATGCGTCCTCCTGTCCAGCGGGACTCCATGATAAAGTCCCATAACCATTCTCCTGTGTGACGCGTCAACCGCGTTCGCAAGCTCTATTGTAGGCCTGTTTTCTATCACAACATCCACATTCTCAAGGCGGTCCTTAAAGACCCTGGGCAGGTCTTTGAGCGCTTTCATTACAAGTTTTTCAAAATCCTCGCGTTTCATTCACTTTTCATTTAGAACCATTAAAAAGATCCTGATCTTTGCCGGACCGATTTCCCTTTGATCTCTTTCCCTGTTCTTTTCCATCGTTAGACTGCGCTGTTTGCTTCCAATCCTCATCTTCCGCGTGCTTGATATAATATTTTCTCCCCTTGATACTGACGTAATTACTCCACACCTTCCCTTCGTCGGCCTCGCGCTTCTGGATCTCTTTTACCGCGTTAGTCTGCGAGACCAGCTCATCAGTATGGTACACTATTGTCGCCTCAATGGTCTTTGGCAGGACCGGCGACTGCTGCTCATATTCACCGTGATGGCTTAAAATAATATGCTCAATCCGGAGCCGCAGTTCATAAGGAAAATCCGGGATGTTCCGTATCTTCTCCATCAGGATGTTATGGCCTATGGAAATGTGGCCAAGCAGTCCGCCTTCGATCGTGTATTCCAGTTTCTTGGGGTCCAATTCGCAAATTTTCCCTATGTCATGGACGAACGCGCCAAAGAGAGCAATGTCTCTGTCCGCTTCTGGACAAAGATCGCACATCTCGTGTGTTATGAACATGACTTCATGAGTATGCTCAAGAAGTCCTCCGATATACGCATTGTGCCAGTTTTTCGCGCCGATACCGTCCATGAATTTCCCCATAAGATCCCGGTCCTTAATAAACTCCTCCGCGAGCGCGAGGACCCAGGGGTTCTTTATGTCTCTAAGGAAAGATATGGTCTTATCAAAGATCCGCTCCCTGTTCTCGACCACGCGGACCATATCCTCGAAGCGGTAAGCCCTGTCGTCCGCTTTTTCTATTGAATCCACTTTTATCTGCTTTTCCTCCCTGAACTTATCGATCGTGCCTATTACCCGGACAACATCACCGGTCTCGGCTTCCTCGTTGAACTTATCCGCGTCATCCCAAAGCCTGCCTTCTATTTTTCCGGTCTTGTCCGATAAGCCCAGCTCCAGGTATGGCTTATCGTACTTGGTGAGCTTGAGCTTTTTCTTCCGCAGCATAAAAAAGGAATCGATCCGTTCATTGACCTTAATCTCATTGATGAATTTCTTGCTCATATTGACCTCTCTTTCAGCTTTCAGCTATCAGTCTTCAGCTTGCCTCAGCTGACAGCTGAAGGCTGATGACTTAAAGCTGTTAATCCCCCCAGCAGATGGGATCGTACTCACAACGGCCGCAGCGTCCATTAGCATCCCTTTCCGGAAGCTTGTCAAACTTCAGGGACCGTATCTCGCCCCAGCACCCGGCAATGACCTGCTCGAGTTCCGACACCATATTGTCCGTCAGTTCCACCGTTTCATCCCTGTAATCCCCTTTCTCAAGGCCGTATTTCTTCACCGTTGCAGACACCGGCTCAAGGAACTGGAGAACGCCTTTGGTAACAATGGATATCCCCTCCCCGGGGCGCCGGTTCCTTTCGTACAACATCTTGTATGCGACAAGCTGCCGGAAATAATCATCGCACTCATATTTGGAAAGTTCCCGGCAATTGGCGATGGCCTTTACATGACCATCGGGCTTGCCCGTCTTGTAATCTATTACCCGCACCGTCCCTTTCGCCTCTTTTTCGATCTTGTCAAAGGTACCCCTGAATACCACTCCACCGGAAAGGGTTATCTCCAGCTTGTTCTCAAGCTCGAGCGGCATTACCGGCGATCCGGACTGCCTGTCATACCAGTGTTTGAGTGTCTCCATCCTGTCCAGACACCAGTTCCTGATCGAAGCATTGACCCCCTGATATTTCAGTTCCCGCTTGAAACTCTTTTTAAAAAAGGCGAATGACGGGAATTCCTTTTTTTTCATATAGTTGGTATATACCTCCTCGAGGGCCTTGTGGGCGCAGTTACCGAACGTAAGGTGCTGATTCCTTTTTGCCGGAAGCATAAGGACGTTGTCATAGAGGAACTTCCTCCTGCAGACTATGTAATTGTTGAGACTCGTCGGGTTCAAGGTGATATTGGAAACAATATCCTTCAATATCTCCCGAGTGTCTTTAAACGGGTCTTCTTCCGGGACTTTTCTTAGAAATCCCGCCAGAAAATCTTCCTCATCAGGCGGTGATCCGGATTCAGGCTCGATCCCTAAACGGCTCAAGAACGGGCTCACGATGACTTTTTCCGCCGGGGTAGCCGTGTATATAAGATGGGATTTAGCGCGTGTTGAAGCCACGTAAAAGAGGCGCAGTTCATCGTAAAGGTCCAGCAGTTTTATCTTCGCTTTCTCTTCCACCCGCTCTTTGCTTTTATAGATATCCGGTGGAAGCGGTATTACGTCGGGTTTCCTCCTGATAGGCCAGCTTTTCTGCTGGAGACAAAAAGGAAGAAAAACAGTGTAGAACTCCCGGCCCTTTGACTTATGGGCCGTATAAATGCGCACCCCGTCCTGGCTGAGTGTGGCCAGTTCACCCCGAACCGGCATTCCATGCATATCCCGCAGATCCAGCTCTTCGGTGAAAGCGTCAAGCCCCTTGGCGGGGTCGGCAAGATCGGACTGTTTCACCATATTTATAAAAGAGACCAGCGCCCTGAGATCCCGCATACGCAGGACCTTGTCGTGTTCATACCTTTTCAGTATAAACCTGTACAGGCCGGTGTCCGCTACATACCCCATCAGCATATCATGAACTGGCTTACTGCTGGCGTCGGTAAGCAACCCCTCCACCGCCCACGCCGCTTTATGAAGGGCGTGAGGATCTTCAAGTGCTATGTCGCGCAGAATATCCAGCCGTTCGGATTCTTCCATCGACGGGGGGATACACTGCCCGTTTTCGTCTTTTCCGAAATGGGCAAAATGTTCCTGGAACTGCTGGAAAAGGCTGAAAAACTCCTGATCCTCAACGCCAGCTTTTTTAGCCGCGCGTTTCTTTCCATTGACAAAGCCTATGAATTTCAGGATATCCGAGTGCGAAATGCCCATATAATCAGAGGTGAGTACTTTGTAAAGACAGAGGGATTTTTTTTCATTGTTCTCGATATCAACGCTGGCGAGCCTGAGGACATCCAGCATCTGCCGCACCCTCTTTTCGCCGCGTATGTCCTCCTCCCCGTCCGTGGCATAAGGAATGCCCGCCTGCAGAAAAGCATCTATGACCTTAAGTATCTGCCCGCGTTTTCGCACGAGCACCGCGATATTGTTGAACGGCTTTTTCCTTTCCTCTTTTGAAAGAGACTCCTCCTTCTTTATGAGTTCGGCCTGGCGCCTTATTTCTTTTACCATAAAGCCGAGCTCTTCCTCTTCGGTCAGGAACTCCAGGAACCGTATATCACTGTTATCGTAATCGCTGCAGGCTTTGAGCGTTTTTTCGGCTATACGCTCCTTCCCGGGAAGCTGGGCGATAATCCGGCCTGAAAGCTCGATTATATCCGGAGTGGAACGGTAATTGTTCTTAAGCGCTATCGTCTTTAATGAAGGCAGTCTTTCCCTTAAAACGCGGAAATTCGACAAAGTGGCTCCCTGAAACCTGTAAATGGACTGATCGTCATCTCCCACGCAGCAGATGTTCGGGGAATCAGGATCAAGTATAGCGAATAAAAGTCCCAGCTGGGCGCCGTTGGTATCCTGATATTCATCTACCATTATGTATCTGTACTGCTTCCGGAACGCGTTCCGCAGTTCCTTATCCTTCCCGAGCGCGTCCAGGGCTATAAGTATCATGTCGTCAAAATCTATGCGCCCTCTTTCATCAAAAAGAAGGCTTGAGTCAGCGTCTTTCAGCTTTTCATAGTTTTCGTATATAAGTGCGAGTGCTTTTAAGCGCGGTATATGTTTTTCTTCGATATTGACCCCGTCAGGCTTAATATCCTTCAGGCTTTTTTTGAACTCGCCTGGTGAGATCCCGTCATTTTTAAGCTCACTGACCCTTTTTTCTATTTCCCCGCGGTGGATATAAGGCGCGCCGAACGGCCTCAGTGGCTCGACCCCTTTCACATTATCAAGAATGTGTTCAACGGCCCTTACCTTGTCTACCTCCCTGATCTCTATCTTGTCCTTGACATAGTTGATAGCTTCTTCTGATTCAAGAACTATGGAATTGGCAAAACTGTGAAAAGTCTCGACTTCGACATTATAGCCTTCCTGCCCGACGATCCCGGCCAGCCGCTGCCTCATCTCTCTTGCTGCGGCGTTCGTAAAGGTAAGGATAAGAAGATCCTCCGGGGCGACCTTTTTTTTCTTGAGTATATTAGCGGCCCTTACGGACAAAAGCTGTGTTTTTCCGGTGCCGGGACCGGCCAGCACCAGGACAGGTCCGTCAATCAGATCCACGGCCTCTCTCTGCTCTTTGTTTAATATGTTGTAATGTTGTTGAAAATTCTCCATTTTGTCGGAGGAGCCGATAAAGTTTAATTAGGGATTTTCAATTTTTGGATATCTGGAATACTGCGTTCAGCGCGAACAGGTTTGGCATGAATTTTATGATCCTGTATTCCGTCAGAAAAATACTTTTTTCAATATTTATCTTCTGTTCGCGGCAAAAACCCCAGAAATCTTTTATGCTTAAAAAATGGAGGTTGGGGGTATCATACCAGTTGTATGGAAGGGATGGGGTGATCGGGACATGTCCGCTGAAAAAGATCTGGAACCGCGCTTTTATATGGCAAAAATTAGGGAACCCGATTATCACTTCATTCCCTATCCGTAAGGCCTCGCGGATCGCTTCCTTTGGCCTGTGGACCTGCTGCATGGTCTGGTTGAATATGACATAATCGAAGAGTTTATCCGGATATTCCTTAAGGCCGGAATCTATGTCTTCATGCGACACGCTAAGCCCTTTTTCCACGCAGGCGTAGATGGCTTTCTCGCTTATCTCCACGCCACTGCCATTCACTTGCTTGTTCTCCACCAGGTATTCCAGAAGATCCCCGGTGCCGCATCCCATGTCAAGCACCCTGGACCCCGTCGCGATCATATCCCCTATGATCGTGTGGTCAAACCTCAGTTCTTCCTTCGTCTTTATCATCATTTACTTTCCCGCCGCCTTTTTGAACGTCTTCTGCAGGAAATGCTTTATGAGCTTTGTCTCTTCGTCAAATTCAAGTAGAAACGCATCATGCCCGTGATTGGAGCTTATCTCACAGTACGTGACATCGATCCCGTTCATTTTCAGGGCCCTGACGATGTCCTTTGACTGCGATGGGGGATAAAGCCAGTCCGAGCTGAAAGCGATGACCAGGAACCGCGCTTTCAGGTCCTTGAAGACATGGGCCAGCTTCTTGTCTTTTTGCAGGTCAAAATAATCCATGGCCTTGGTCATGTAAAGATATGAGTTGGCGTCAAATCGCTTTACAAAATTGTCTCCTCTGTAGCGGAGATACCCCTCCACTTCAAATTCGGTGGAAAATTCATATCCTAACTTCTTTTTTTTCAACATACGTCCGAATTTCTGGTTCATGGACTCATCGCTCATATACGTTACATGTCCTACCATCCTGGCAACGGCCAGGCCTCTCACCGGGTGTTCACTGTTATAGTAATCCCCGCCGTTCCACGCCGGATCAGCCATAATGGCCTGTCGGCCCACTTCGTCAAAGGCGATCTGCTGAGCTGAATGTTTATGCGCAGTCGCGATTGGAATACATGAGATAACATTTTCCGAATAATCCAATGTCATCTGCAGTGCCTGCATACCGCCCATTGAGCCCCCGCAGATCGACAGGAGTTTTTCTATTCCAAAAAAGTCAATGAGTTTTTTCTGCGCATTGGCCATGTCCCTGATGGAAACGATGGGAAAACTGAGACCATAAGGCTTTCCCGTATCGGGATTTATGGAATTGGGGCCGCTTGACCCCTTGCATCCACCTATAACGTTTGAACATATGACAAAATATTTATCCGTGTCAAAAGCCTTTCCCGGGCCTATCATAGGGTCCCACCAGCCGGGTTTCTTTGCTTCTGAGTGGTACCCCGAGGCATGGGCGTCGCCTGAAAGAGCGTGACATATCAAAACGGCGTTCGTCTTTTCCTTGTTCAGTTCCCCGTATGTCTCGTAGGCTATTTTTAATTCGGGAAGTTTTACCCCGCTCTCAAGGATGAACTTTTCGTCCTCGGGCATCTTATAATACTTTGTCACAACGTGTTCTTTTCTTGGGTTCATCGTTCTTTTGCGTCGCTAAACAGCCAGGTGCTGAGATATCTCTCGCCTGAATCCGGAAGAATGACGACGATATTTTTCCCTGTGTTTTCCTCTCTTGATGCCGCTTTAACCGCCACGGCTACCGCAGCACCGGCAGATATCCCCACAAGCATTCCTTCCTCCTTCGCCAGTCTGCGGCAAAATTCGCCGGCCTCTTTATCCGATACGGCTATTATCTCATCTAACAAATCCTTTTTCAAGACCTTTGGGATAAAACCAGCCCCTATGCCCTGTATCTTATGCGGCCCGGGTTCTCCGCCGGACAGAACTGCCGAGCCTGCGGGTTCCACTCCGATCAGTTTGATCCCGTGATGCCTACTCTTCAGGGCTTCGCCTACACCGGTTATGGTCCCTCCCGTTCCTATGCCAGCTATAAATATATCGATCTGGCCGTCAGTATCCTCCAATAATTCCCGCGCCGTGGTCTTTCTGTGTATCTCCGGATTGGCCTGGTTCTCGAACTGTTGCGGCATAAATGAGCCGGGTGTGTTCCTTGCCAGTTCTTCCGCCTTTTCAACCGCTCCCTTCATCCCTCTTTCTCCGGAAGTAAGGACCACCTCCGCGCCTAATATTTCTAAAAGCTTTCTCCTTTCCACGCTCATCGTATCCGGCATGGTCAGAATAAGCTTGTAGCCCTTAGCCGCGCACACAAACGCAAGCGCTATACCGGTATTACCGCTTGTAGGCTCAATGATAACGGAGTCTTCCGTAATCTTACCTTTCCTCTCCGCGTCTTCTATCATTGCCAGTCCCACGCGGTCTTTCACGCTTGATAAAGGATTGAAAGACTCTACCTTTCCTAGAATATTGCCCGGCAAGCCTTTATCTATCTTCGCAAGCCTCACAAGCGGAGTATTTCCGATAGTCTTAGTAAGATCATCGTAGATCTTCATGTAATAATCCCTCAACTGGGGCTACTTAACCCTTGAAAGCGCCTGGCCCAGATCCTTGATCAGGTCGTCCACATTTTCTATCCCGACCGACAACCGGATAAAATCCTCGGTAACACCGGCTGCCTCCTTCTCCTCTTTAGTCAGCTGCTGGTGTGTTGTAGATGCCGGATGGATGGCAAGGCTCTTGGCATCCCCGATGTTAGCGAGGTGGCTGAAAAGTTCAAGGGAGTTTATAAATGTCCTCCCGGTTTCCAGCCCTCCTTTTATCCCGAAACCGACGAGACCCGAATACCAGCCGTTCCTGAAATATTTGGCCGCAATATCATGCTGAGGATGATCCTCCAGCCCGGGATAATTGACCCAGGCGACTTTTTTGTGTTTTTTGAGAAACCGCGCTATCTCCATCGCGTTTTCACTGTGTCTCGGCATCCTGAGATGAAGCGTCTCAAGGCCGAGCAGGAACAAAAATGCGTTGAACGGGCTCATGCATGGCCCCATATCGCGCAGCAAACTCACACGGGCCTTCACGGCAAAGGGGATGTTCCCCGAACCCGGAACATCCCCGAAACTCTCCACGAACTTTACCCCGTGATAACTGGGGTCAGGCTCTGTCATGTGCGGAAACTTCCCGTTCGCCCAGTTGAATTTTCCGGAATCGACGATAACCCCGCCGATAGATGTCCCGAACCCTCCTATATATTTCGTGGTGGAATGCACCACGATATCCGCTCCATATTCGATCGGATTGACCAGAAAAGGCGTTCCAACGGTATTATCCACTACAAGCGGAAGATTGTTTTCATGGGCTATTTCCGCGACTTTTTCGAAATCAACGGTATCCAGTCTTGGATTCCCGATGGTCTCCGCGTACAGGGCTTTTGTATTGGGGGTGATAGCTTTCCGGTAATTTTCCGGGTCCGTGGAATCCACAAAGACAAAATTAATTCCAAGTTTGCTCAAAGTGTACTGAAACAGGGTATAAGTGCCGCCATACAGGCTGCTCGAAGTTATTATATCCCCTCCCTCCGGAGCGAGGTTCAGTATCGTCAAAGTGATGGCCGCCTGGCCCGATGCCGTGGCCACACCGGCTGCTCCTCCCTCAAGCGCGGCTACCCGTTTTTCCAGGACATCGTTCGTGGGATTCATTAAGCGCGTGTATATGTTCCCGAACTCTTTTAAGGCAAAAAGGTCCGCCGCGTGTTGAGTATCCTTAAAGACATAAGAAGTTGTCTGGTAAATGGGCACAGCGCGCGATCCTGTAGCCGGGTCGGGAACATACCCCGCGTGTATACCCAGTGTTTCAGGGTTCCATTTTTGCTTGTTCATGACCTTCCCCCATTTTTTTCAATAAAATCAAACCAGTATTCCTTATCATCGAGACTTGGAACGCGAATCGATTCGACCTCTGTGTTCCTGCCAAAAATATACCCGGATCCATAAAGGTTCCGGAACCAGTACATTGCCTCTTTCCAGAAATAATATGTCAGATATTCCCATAAAGGAGGGGATACTTTTCTTACCTCATACGTGACATAATCATGATTCACCATTACCCTTATATAATGAAGGTACCCGCCTTCCGATTCAGGTATCTCTGTAAGCATGCCACCCCCGCCTGTTACTATGTAATCCACTCCATCAAAATTTTCATGCTTGAACATGTGCTTGTGCCCCGCAAAGACCATATCTACATCATACTTAGCGCATAATTTTCGGAATTTATACGCCCAGGGGCTGTTGTCCATGTTGTACCATTCCTGCTGATAGGGGTCAAAAGGAGACTTGTGCATGGCTATGAATATGTGGTCATACTCCTGAGCCTTTTTAAGCTGCTCCTCGAGCCATTTGAACTGGGCGTTCGAGAGTTCCCCTCCCTCGTTATCCAGTATAATAAAAAAAGAATTGCGGTCCGCGAAAGTGAATTCTTTCTCGCCGCAATACTCATCAAAGAGCTCTCTATCATCATGATTACCTATGGCGGCTATTACAGGCCATTTTATAAGCTTCTGCATTTTTTTGTAGGCCCTGAAATGTGATTCTTCACCGTCAAGGGTCACATCGCCGACGCTGAGGACAAAATCTATAGGGACCTTCCGGAACCTGTCCTCCCGGTTCATGTGCCATATCTCTTTAAGCGTTGCCGAGTCGTTAAAGATCAGCCCGGAATGATTGTCCCCGAAAACTATGAAAGAAAAATAAGCGCCCTTGTTCCCCTCGAGTGTTGCTATATTGGCCTGGTTGTTGTCGTTCTTTCCCGCGCCATGCATGAACCAAAAAGGGAACAGTGGAAGAAATGAATATACGACCGCCAGCGCGAACAGAAGCAGAAATAGCCGCATCCACTTGATCTTTTTTAAGAACATTAAAACCTCCTTTAATTCCGACCTGCGCTATCTTAAATCCACTATTTCACCGCCGGGCACGTGGCCATCAGGAAATCAGCATATCGGGTTCTCGTCCGATGCCCTGATATCCCGCCTTCTGATACACCATGCCCCATGCTCATTGCGCCATGCCATTGGTTATCTGCTGATACTAACTATCTCATACCTTATGTCTCCCGCGGGAACATTCGCCTGGACCTCGTCCCCCACTCTATGCCCCAAAAGGGCTTTTCCCACCGGAGAGGTAATTGATATTTTGTTCAGATCGAAGTCGGACTCTTCTTCTGAGACGAGCATGTAATCAAATTCCTCGTTCGCATCAAGGTCCTTGACCCTTACTGTAGCCCCCAAAAGGGCCTCATCTTTTGAGATAGCGGATTCGTCTATCAGCTGGGCCCGGCTCAGGATGTTCTCTATCTCCGCGATCCTCTTCTCGTTCATGGCCTGGGCCTCCTTGGCCGCATCGTATTCAGCATTTTCGCTTAGATCACCCTGCGCCCTTGCTTCGGCCAGGTCTTCCGCGATCTGTCTCCTCTTTGGCCCTTTGAGCGCTACAAGATCTTTCTGCATTGAATTATATCCTTCACGGGTCAACATAATACGGCCCTCACCCATTTTGTCTCCTTTCGCTCAATCCTCCGGGACCCCCCATTCCATAAGCTTTCCATCCTTGTCAAAAACGAGATGCACCTCGTCCTTTGTAAAAAAATCCGAAGTGCCCGGCTTATAGACCCAGTCGTTTGTTCCCGTAACCTCGTCATACACAACTATAGAAGGTGCGCCAAGGCGTTTCCTGACGCTTGAGGCGGCATCCCCGGATCCAAGAGTTCCCGCTTCGAGAGCCGCTTTCGCCTTGTTGTAGTTTTCGGTCTCCTGCGCAAACCCTTTCACCATTTCTTTTCGGTCTTTGCTGAAGTTTATAAGGGCTTTTATCCCGTGTTTTGATTTCACGTATTTCTTCTTTTTTTCCCCTGCCCCTGCCTGAAAATCGGTAGCCAAGGAAAATGTGATCAAAAAACAGATCAAGACACGTAATGATGCTTTCATCGTTCCGATACCCCTCATCACCATGTTAATCACTGTTCTTGCTTTTGGCCTTGCTTTCCAAAAGCGCCTTTTCCAGAACAGTCCTTAACTTATTTACCTCTGGCCGTGACAGTATAAAATGCGCCCTGAGTTTTTTTTCTATGGCCTGAAACTCAAAAATATCGTCCTTCTTGATATAACGGATATTTATCTTCATCTCCGGCTACACCTCCATGTCAACATCACTAAAATCGTAAGAACCTCCCCATATTTTTATGCTCTTGCCGTTCACTATCGCGTCCGAAACGGTCTTGCGGGCGTTTTTAAGTATTCTCTCGAATGTCTGGCGTGAAATATGCATGAGCACAGCGGCTTCGGCATGCAGCCTGGATTGATAATCGGCCAGCCGTAGCGCCTCGAATTCCTCCATCCTGAGCACCACGTTGCCCGGTTTTCCGCGTCTCCCCCTGGGGCTGAACTTGAAACTCTCCGGTTTTTTTCGGACTATTCGCCTTTTTTTTGATCTCCCGTTTACCATGAGCGTCCTGATCCCTCAACATGGACTTAGTCCAGCCGTTTTACCAGCCCGGCGGTCCGTCTCCCGCATTCTTTGCACTGTTTTTTGACGCGCGCGTCCGGAGACCCTATTGAGACCGGACCGTAATGATCACCCTGCGAGTTGCCCTGGACTATCATGCCATGTATGAGCATTGCGTTCAGGATATCGTTTATCGTTGTTTCATTTCCTCCACCGATATTGGCAGCGGAGGAAAAGGCCGCCCCCACCTTTCCTTCCATCTGTCCGTGAAAGGCGACTGATCCATCCAGGAGCTCTTTCACCGGCCCGGCCATGGAACCATAATAGGTTGGCGAACCTATTATCAGCCCATCGTATTCAAGGGCCTTTTTAGCGGGGAAATCCTCCACCTTTACAATATCCACTTCCACCCCTGGTTCGCTTCCAGCGCCTTCAGCGACCAGGCGCGCCATCTTCTCGGTGTTTCCCGTTCTGGAATAATAGATTATTGCAAGTTTTTTCATCATGCACTCCTTTTTCGAAATATAAAGATTATTCATTATACGCTAAATTAAATCTCCACGCAAGAATCAATCAATTTTACGGATTCCGCTGAAGGCTATCCCGCACATGATGCGGGACCGACTTTTCCGGGGATAAACACGATCTCTTCAGGTTCCGTTTTCATTTTAAGCTTACTACATGCTTTCCACGGCCCTTAACGTCGCGGTCACTTTGCCGAAGGGTATCCATAACACGCCATAGATCGGATATCTCTTTTTGCTGGCGCCAAAATACATGTATCCCCTGCCTTTCTTCACGTGCTTTCCGTCCAGAACAGCATAGGGACGGACGCGAAAAGCCGGGGAAGGACCAAGGCCGGGCAGCTTGACAACGTCAAGACTTTCTATTTTTCCGTACAAATCATAGTTCTTCTCGTTCAAATTGACCGTGATATTTATTCTATCGTTCAGGCTTACCGGCAAACTCATGAAATAACACATCGCGCTCACGGGATCCTGGACGTTATCCTTTATCTCACAGTATTTAACCGACCCGTCGGTCAGGTTTGTGTAGGTGGCCTTCCTCCCCTCATAGTCGTATTCCACGATGACATGTTTCCTGTAATTTCCCTCTCTGCGGTCAGCTTCATACCTGCGGCTCAGCATTTCAGTGGCAGAAATATACGACGTATAGATATCCTCGACCCTGTATATCTTTGAAAGAAACTTGTTCGATTCCGTCCTTAGCAGGACAGGATACACATCATCTCCCCTGTATTCTTTAATGTCGCCAATCTCGGCAGTGATCTTTCCCACGGGTATACCGTTCCAGGCGATCGCGTAAGTGAACCTTTTTCCCGTGAAAAAAATCGGGGTTTTTGACATGGTTTTAACGGACTTTTTCCGTGATATGTCTTTCTCGCGGTTAAACGATCTGATTTTCCCAGTGCTTGCGCACCCGCACAAGATGACCGATGATATGATAATTAAAATCTGTAATTTTCGCATGACATGGTATACTATAGGGGTCGCGTCTAGACATTAGACATCCCCATAACATTAATCGTATGAAAATGTCTAATGTCTAGACGCGACCCCATTATATCATGGAAAATCTGCTTAAACTAATAAAATCCAGAAGAAGCGTCCGGGAGTTCACGGGCCAACAAATAGACAGAAAGCACCTTGAATTGTGCGTGGAAGCCGCCCGTTACGCGCCATCCGCCTGCAACTCCCAGCCCTGGGAATTCATCATAATCGATGATCCACAGAAAATGAGATCAATATCTGACCGTGTATTTTCCGGACCCTACAGCATGAACATTTTTGCCAGAAAAGCGGCGGCCTTAATAGCTATCGTGTCCGAAAGACAAAAATTAGCCCCATGGCTTGGTGGAATAGTAAGAAACACTGATTTCAGGCTCATTGACATCGGCATAGCCTGCGAACACCTCGTACTTCAAGCGACTGAACTGGGAATAGGAACCTGTATCCTTGGCTGGTTCAATGAGAAAGAGCTGAAAAGATCACTTTCAATCCAGTCTTCCAGGAAGATCGATCTGCTAATAGCGTTAGGGTCCCCAGCGGAGACCGAACATAAAGAAAGAAGACTCAAAGACAAAAAAAGAGTGGCTCCTTCGTTCTGAAAGCAACCACTCTTTTTTTGTCTTTAACTGTTCCCTATTCGCCTTCTTCAGGATACCAGAACGTGGCAACCTTCCAAAGTCCGCCCACAACTCTGGCAATACCGCGACCAACGTCATCAGTGGTGTCTTTATTGCAGTCAGGATATGCCGGCGTGCCTTTCGTATGCGTCTCATCGATGCAATCCGGGACCTCGACACCACCATAGAGCATGTCATCCAGCCCATCGGAAAGATTTTCCAAGGGTTTATTTGTTGATGCAAAGGCGTTTACATAAGATAATAATAATAATATCAAAATGACGCACACTATCTTCTTCATCTTACCCCCCTTTGATATCTGTCTGGAGTATATCTGACATAGCGTGAGTTGTCAAGCCAAATACGGATATATCCCGCAGAAACGGCTTCCTTTATATGATCCCCGCAAACGCAAGAGCGGCTATTGTCTTGGCGTCCTGGATCTTTCCGTTCCTGAAGAGTTCGATGGCTTCACTTTTTTTGACAAGCCGCACCCTTATGAGCTCGTCGGCATCCCTTTCGGAACGTCCCTTTGAAACACAATCCGCCTTAAATACATGTATGATCTCGTCACAAAACCCCGGAGACGTATATATCTTGCCTATCCTTTTAACGTTCCGCACGAGATAGCCTGTTTCCTCAGTTATCTCGCGTTTGGCGCAGGCATAAGGCGTTTCACCGGGTTCCAATATCCCGGCCGGCAATTCCCAGATATACTTATCGATCACGGCTCGGTACTGCCGTATAAACACTATCCTGTTTTTAATAAAAGGCACGACTAGTGATGCTTGAGGATGGATGATCTCTTCAAAATAACCAGTCTTACCATTGGGGAGCTTTAATTTTGATATGAAAAGCTTTACGAGTTTTCCACTGAAGATCTTTTTGCGGCTCATCTTTAGAAAGGAAACCGAGCTGACTTTGACCCGAAATTCACATGAATATGCTTGACGATCTTCTGTTTGTTGTATGGTTTCAATTCGCCTAAATGGACGCCTGCCTGATAAGCACTCTCATTGTCCGGGTCTTTCTTTACCCATTTGACTATTGCGTTAACGAACATCGGCACATCGTCTGCGGGAAGCATGATCTCAAGCTTTACCCTGCCGCCTTTATGCATTTTTTCATTTGTTGAGATCCTGAGACCGCTGCAGGAAATATCATTGATATTCATTTTAGCATCCCGTGAATCGCATCTTGAGCAAAATAAAGGGAATGACAGCACAGGGTATCTCGCGTGTCCTCTTTTTTCGTCCATTATGAGCCCTCACAAACGGTCATTTTCGCTTTCCTATAAACAAAGTATAGTTCCATCAACCGTCCGTGTCAACTTATAATTGCAGGCGTAAAAGGACTTAGTCTTTGAGGTAGTCAAGGATGACCTCTTCTTCTTTTTTCTCCCATTCTTTCTGGAACTCATCCCTGTCACCGGTCTTTAAAGCCGGCATGACGGTGCATGTGTCCGGAAAGTATACTCCGCCAGTCTTTTCCGCTTTCTCTGCCCCGCCGAATGGTATAAAGTTTACCAGCAGGGATGAGATAAAAAGCAGTGCGACAATGGTGGTCAGGCCGTACTTTACAAGGCGGTGCGCGTCCGCGCTGACCGTCCTGCACCGCATATCCACACCTATATCGATCATGCTTCGGAGATATTCCCCCGCGGTGTTACTCGCCTCTTCCTTATCCGCTGCCTCGCATGTCAGCTCTATTATGGTTTTGTATTTCATCGTTTCTGCCTCCAAAATAAGAAACCATCTAGCTTTCTTATTATTTACATTGTACTTCCATATGCTGGATTTGTCAACACGCATATTTCAAATATTTTAAATCCTAACATATAGGGATTTATAGTTGCCTAACTCATTCAAATATAATTACTTACAAGACTAAAATTTTTAATTAGCTTACTTTCTACATGAATAACCAAGGGGTGTTATTGAAGTGTGTATTGAGGTGGGGATTTCACGAATTCAATAATCCTAACAATGCTCCCTGTATCCTGCCATTTGTAGCAACTATTTCTTTTTCAAAAATGCCATACTGGGTCCCTCCCAGGGTAGTCACGTCTCCACCCGCTTCTTTGACCATGAGCAGGCCAGCAGCGGTATCCCATGGCTTCAAGCCGAATTCCCAGAAACCGTCCAGCCTGCCACACGCGACGTAACACATGTCCAAAGCCGCTGACCCGCCGCGTCTCACGGCCTGCGCGTGTTTAAGGATCCTTCCAAAATACGAAAGGACCACGACTTTTCCAGCATAATTATAGGCAAAACCCGTTGCTATGAGCGAATCCTGAACTTTTTCGGTTCCAGAAACCTCGATCTTTCCATCGTTCAAAAATGCCCCTTTTCCATCTTCGGCGACAAAGAGTTCGTCCCGTGAAGGGTCATAAACAACACCGAGCCTCAGCACATTTCCCTTTATCAACCCGATCGAGGTGCAGAAAACCGGAAAACCATGCGTGTAATTAGTGGTCCCGTCAATCGGGTCAATTATCCAGCTGAATTCCGCTTCACGGATCTCTCCTCCGCTCTCCTCTGCAAGTACGCAATGAGAAGGAAAATCATTTTTTATCCGCTCGATAATAATGTTTTCGCAGCCCTTGTCAACATCGGTAACCAGGTTACCGTATCCTTGCTTGTACGATATCTTACCGATCCTTCCCATGTGCGACAGCGCGTATGTTCCGGCTTCCCGGGAGACCTCTACGGCAACTTTTTTTATTTTTGCCAATTCTTCCATGTTATTCATTTCAGGACCCCGAGCGGACATTCACCGCAAAGCAGCTTTCTCTTTTTGCAGAACTTTTTGCAAGTTTCGACCAGGAGCGCGTGAAACTGGTTCAAGGCTTTCGTGTCTTTGGGGAAATTCTCATGAACGAGAGTTTGTATCTCACCGTATGACGCTTTCTCGCGTATCAGGCCGTGGCGATAGAATATTCGCCTGGTATACGCGTCAACGACAAACACCGGTTTATGAAAAGCGTATAGCAGGATGGAATCCGCTGTTTCGGGACCCACGCCCTTTACGCTTAAAATCTCATCCCGTAATGCGTGCTGTTCCTCTTTCCGCATCTTTTTCAGGTCACCGCCGCACTTATCAAGCAAAAAGGCGCATACCGCCTTCAACCTGATCGATTTAAGCCGGTGATATCCCGAAGACCTTATTATCTTTGACAGGCGGATCGTTCTTTCGCGGTGGATCTTCACGGGGTCCATCAGCCCGTGCTTTTTTAATCCTTCTATGGCCACAACCACATTGCGCCATGCGGTATTCTGGGTCAACACCGCGCCCACGACCACCTCAAAATCCGAATCCGCGGGCCACCATTTCAAATCCCCGAAATATCCTTCGAGCAGCTTGTAAACCCTGCTCAATATTCCCTTGAGGCCTCTTTCAGGTGCCTTCTTCATCGCACCTCTCTGCCATCCGTATTCTTTCCCCGACAGGAGGATGGTCATAAAAAAATATTTTTTTTAACTTCGACGGTTCTTCGTCCGCGAGATTCCTGGACGCGAGCTTTCGCATCATGGAAATAAATATACGTGGACTTCCTGTTATTTCAAGGGCGAACGAGTCGGCCTCGCGTTCCAGCCGCCTGGAAAACAGGTTCTGCAGCGGGAGGATGACCATGCTGAAGCATATCATTAAGAACACGAGACAGGGAAAGATGTACAGGTCTGAAACACCGGTTGCCCCGGCAAACACTGATATCCGCTCCAGCACGCGGGAAAGGAGAAAAAAACCCGTCAATGTCATCAGGCCTGAAAAAATGATCAGCTGCCAGATGTGCCTGTATTTGTGGTGGCCGAATTCGTGGGCGGCCACTGATTCGACCTCTTCCGGCGTAAACCCGTCAATAAGAGTATCCGCGAGGATAACTTTGCGCGTCCCACCGAGCCCAACGAGCGCCGCGTTCGCTTTTCTGGTCTTGCGGCTGAAATCGATCTGGCACACATCAAGTATCCGTATTCCCGCCTTCTTCCCCAGAGCTCGGATCCTTTCCTTCAGGGTATCATCGGTTATGGGGGAATATTTAAAGAACAGAGGTATAACGATCACCGGCAATAGCCGCGCAACCACGATCGAAAAGAATATCCATAGAAAAGCGGCTATTACCCACCATGTCGCATGGAAATTCCTTAAGATCAGATAGAAGGCCTGGACTGCAAGCATTGAGACTACGAATGTCAACATGGCGGATTTAGCCTCGTCAAAAAGCCATGACGGGAAGCTCTGATCCGACAATCCGAAGCGGTGTTCCAGAAAAAAAGAACCCAAAAACCGGAGTGGAAACTCAATGACATACATGAACCCGAGGAACACGGTAACGTAAATAAAACAGGCGGGATAAAAATTGCGGAAAACGCCGCTGGCCATGCCGCTCGCGGGGCGCGAGATGCAGACCTGAAACACAAATAGAGATATAACGGTAACCGCCAGGTCTGCCAAAAAAATGCGGACTTTAACGGCAGAATACCTTTTCGCGCGAGATGCAGGATCTCTATCGTTCATATTCTGCTGTTCACCGCCTGTAGCGCGCCTCCGGCCTTGCGCCTTACAAGTGTTGACTCAGCGCCCAAGAGAGGTTCCAGCAGGGCTTTCTCCTTCTCACCGCCGATCTTCCCCAATGTCTCGATGGAAGCAAGCCTGACTGACATGTGTTCGTCGTCCAGGTATTTCTTTGCGACTTCCAGCGCGTCCGGGCTTTTTAGATCGCCTAAAAGGATGATAGCGCGGGTGGCGATGCTGGGATCATAACTGTCAGCGGTCTCTACCAGGATCCTTTCCGCCTGCGGCCCCTTTATCTCAGCTATACTTTGCATCGCCACTAAGCTGACACCCGTTTCCTGATCCTTAGTCAGCCAGTACAACGGCTGAAGGCAATCAGCTGTCCCTATTTTACCCAGAGACTTCCCTATTTCCATGCGGACTCCCGGGTCATAGTCCTGCACGAGTTGAGAAAGATAGGGGATCGCTTCTTCAGATCTAATATTACCCAGGGCCATAACAGAGAACCTCCTTATCCGTGGATCGAAATCCTCCAGCGATCTGATGAAAAGGTCCGTTTCTTCCTTCGGCGCGATACTGGCAAGCGCCCTCAACGCTTTAAACCTCACATTGGCATCACGATCAGCTAAAAGCTCTTTCAGCGGTTCCACGGACTTTTTTGCCCCTATTCTGGTCAAGGTCCGCGCCGCCTCTCCCCTGACCCTGTGATCCCTGTCTTTCAGCATGGTAATGACCTTATCCTGCACCGAAGGATCACCTATTTTCCCGAGGATATATAATGCCACCACTCGGATCGAGGCATTGTTCTTGTCGTCCAGGAGCGGCAGCACATACTTCACGGCATCTTTCCCGTAGCTCGGCAGCACCCGCTGGGAATGCATCCTGTATTTCCTGTCATAAAGTTGTGCGGCCAGACGCTTTATCTTATATCCCTTTTCCTTCTCGCCGGCATAAGCCGCCAGGCATGCCATGCTCAGTGACAAACAAAACACAAAAATGATGATCTTCTTCATGACATCTTCTCCTTTTTCCTGTTTTTAGCTTTTCTTTTTAGCCTTTTTAGGCTTCTTTTTTCCAGCGCTTTTCACTTTTGACATGGCCTTTTTTTTCTTCTCCCTTGCTGCCTGTATCTCGGCCAATGGTTTTTTATATTTCGCAAGGTCCTCTATCTTCAACGTCCCCTTTATCATTTTTTCAGCCACTTCTTTGCCTATTTCATAGTAAAGCTTCTCCTTCTGCAGGCTCACGCCCAGCATATCAAACTGGATCTTAAGCAGTTTGGACATGGTCACCAGACTTTCCTCTCCTCTTTTTGCTGCTTCCCCGACCTCGCTGCCGAACTTCTTCAGCATGGGCCCGTACTTCTCGAGTATCTTACTTTCATCATGTTTCTTAGCCATTATCCCCCCTTTTCATGCCTCGCACCCGAAGTGTGCGGGATCAATCGAAATATTCCTCTTTGTTCGCGAACCTGTATTTACATATCCCCCTTCTGGAACCCTCTATAAAGGATATGAATTCGTTTATTTCCGGAGATCGCAGTTTTTCCTTTATCGTGGTTATGGCCTCTTCCTGTCCCAGATTGGAACGGAAAAATATCTTATAGGCTTCCTTTATCTCCCGTATGACATCATTCTTCACCCCGGAGCGCCTGAGTCCCACAAGATTAACACCCCAGACCGTCGATGGGCCCCTTACCAGCATAAAAGGCGGAACATCCTTGTTCACGCCAGTAAATCCTCCGATCATGGCACCGCGCCCGATACGGCAGAACTGGTGAAAGACAACATTGCCCGATATAAAGACCCCTGTCCCGATCTCCACATACCCCGCCAGTAAAGCGCTGGGTGCGATCACAACGTTATCTTCAATAATGCAGTTATGCCCCACATGGGCCTGGACCATCAAAAAATTATTGTCTCCTATGACCGTGGACGACCCTTCCTTGGTCCCGCGATGGATTGTCACGTATTCCCTTATTATATTATTCTTCCCGATCTTTGTGAATGTGGCCGCATCGTTATATGCGTAATCCTGCGGAGTATTCCCGATCACGGCCCCCATATGTATGACTGTTCCTTCGCCTATTTCGGTCCCGCTGCATATGTAAGAATTGGCCATGACCCTGACCCCGTGATGCAAGCACACTCCCCCTTCGATGATCACATTGGGCCCGATCTCCACGGACGGTTCGATCTCAGCGGAGCCGGATACGAGCGCTGTTTTATGAATTCCCACTTCTACTTATCCCTTCCGTTCATTCAGCTTATCCACAAGCATATTGATAACATTGGCGATCGGTCTGAGATCGTGGTCTTCCTGGATCTGAAGACGCACTGAATAATCCCCCTCATTGATCTTGCGCATGTCTTCTTCCAACCGCTCCAATGGCCCGATAAATCTATGAGACAGAATTATCGCCCAGGTCAACATCGCGACAAACACCACTGGCAGCCCTATCACCAGTATAAGATTTATCATGTGTATGACCGGCACAAGGTCCCTTGCGATCACGTCCGGCAACAACAGACGGTCGGCCATGATGGTGAAAATGAAATAGTAAAGGCAGCCCGCGACGAATACCGTAGGTACGATCATTGACAGAATGATAAGGAACAGATACTGTGACCGTAATGATCTATTAATGCTCCTGATGGTTCCCCCTTTCTTTTACCGACTCGATGTATCCCAGTCGTATGTTGCCGAAATAAGCGATAGCGCTGGAATCGGTGCTGTCGGAATCGGTCATGAACGCGAACGCTTCCACGTCCCTTGTCATTTCTTCACCGAAAAGTGTCCGGAAGTCTTCCTTCACATCTCTGGTCTCGTGTTTCCATTCGTTTGAAGGGCCTGATTCCAGGACCATAAGCTTCACGTTCTTGGTGTAAGGACTGTCTGAAACCGTTCCCACTGGCAACTTTTCCGTCCACACGTACTGTATGGCTTTTGTCGTGAGGAAAAACCGCGATTTAAATATGACATAGACCTGGGCCCCGAAATCAAACTCTTTCTTGTCGTCCAGGGTTTCTTCTTCCTTGCGCTCCGGAAATTTCGCCACTATCCAGTCCCATGAGACAAATGGCCTTCTCGAACGAGAAAGCGGCTCCTTGATAAAAAGAGACGACGCGGAATTCTTACTCTCCGCTTTTACACACCGCTCCCCTTTGTGTTCGGCAAGGCTATAGTCGGTTCTGTATCTGGTCAGGACCTTTTCATCCCATCCGCCCAGACTGTCGGCGGTCTCGAATGATAGTTGTTTGACCACCACATGCTCGATGTCCTTTGAAGGTTTTTGTGGAGCTTCCTTTCTGGATACAACAATACCGACTATCACGATACCGATTAAGAGGACCAAAAATACTAGTATCCCCAACCGTTTCACACGGGTTCCTTTTTATATTGTTATTTTTTTCGCCCATTCCCCGATAACGGGCATATTCCACTTATTGCCCATAATCGCCTGCACCATACCTATCAGTGAAAGCAGGCCGCAGATAAGCAGCACCAGCACAAAGGCAAAGTAGCCAAGCAAAGGTACTACCTGCAAAATGCCGAAGATGGTCTCTATTATAAAAAGGACCAGCCCCTGCCGCACATGAAACATCACGTATTCATTGTCCCGTTTTACCAGCAACGAAACAAGACAAAGAACGCCGAAATAAGCGAATACCGAATATATCTTTTCCTCAGAACTCAGGAGACTTCCCTTCGCCTTGGTTCTCCTTGCCATTTCGCCTCCTCTTCAGTTTTCGGGCCGATAAATCGGCCCGCTACCTTCATTATGTAGGGGTTTGATTTATCAAACCCCTAAACCACTATATTTTCCCATATGATATGCTACTATTGTAATCTTTATGGCCTGAAAGTCAATACGTCACCTCGCGTTACTAACTGCAGGTCCTTCACATTAAGCTGAATGGTCTCGATCCCCTCCCATCGGTTTATATGTGGCGTATAGGCGAGATCTATGATGCTTCCCCTCGGCGGTTTTGCCACCTTCCTCTTCCTGAAGGTAATGACCTCGCATGTAAGGTTCCCGCATGTCGCAAGGAACTTAAAGCCGTCCCTGCCGATATTGCGCGGGTTATTCTTCACTTGAATGCCGTTCGTGGAAAAAACCGGCTCGGCATTCTGTTGACCATAGGGCATGAGCATCTGTAATTCCTTGACGAGCTTCACCCCGATATGCGAAAAAGGCACGTTCACATCTATTTCCATCGCCGGCGATACCGCCTTTCCCTGGGCAAAATGTCTTCTGGCAACTGAAGTGAGGGTCTTCCTGAAGCCGTCCACTTCATCCGCGCGTATTTTGATGCCGCAGGCCGCTTCATGGCCTCCAAAATCGATCAGATGGCTGCTTGTTTCCTTCAGCGCTTCAAAGAGGTTGAATCCCTCCACGCTTCGGCCGGACCCCTTGCCTTTCCCGTCTTTCATGGTTATCAGGATCGCTGGAAGACCGTATTCCTCCGATATTTTTGCGGCCACAATCCCTAAAACACCCGGATGCCACCCATCACCCGCCAAAACCAGAACACCGCTTTCCTCAATATCTATCTCTTCTTTCGTTAATCGCTTCACTTCACTCAACAGATTCTTTTCTATCGCCTGGCGGTTCCGGTTCTCCCTCTCAAGGACCTCGGCAATGCTCCGCGCTTTTGCCTGGTCCCTGCACATGAATAGATCCAGCGCGACATCCGCTGACCCCACCCTGCCCATGGCGTTTATGCGCGGCCCCAGTATAAAGCTGATGTGCCGGGACGCCAGGGCTTCGGGGCTTATCCTTGCCACGTCCATGAGCGCCTTGAGTCCGTATTTATCCGTTTCCCTCAGTCTTTTTAATCCCCACTTTGCCAGTATCCTGTTCTCGCCGTCCAACGGGGCGATATCCGCGATGGTCCCCAGCGCAACAAGATCCAAATGAGAATCTGCCAGCTCCTCGCGCCCCTCCATAAGCGCTCTGGCCAGCTTGTAGACAACTCCAACACCCGCAAGGTGTTTATATGGATACTTGCAATGCGGCTGATGAGCGTCGATTATCGCAAAGGCCGGAGGCACGTCGTCACCTTTTATCTCATGGTGGTCGGTGATTACAACATCAATACCATAATCTCCGGCGCATTGGACCTCTTTGAACGAATTTATGCCGCAATCGACCGTGATTATCAGTCCGATCCCGCGCTCTCTTGCCAGGTGAACGGCCCTTATATTGAACCCATACCCATCTTCCAGCCTGTTCGGGATAAATGTGTCGTAATCAGCCCCCATTTCGTCCAAAATGTAGGACAATAACGCCGTTGACGTCACCCCGTCCACGTCATAGTCCCCATAAATAAGGATCTTCTCCTTTTCAGCAACGGCTTTCTTTATCCTTGAAACACTTTCCGCCATGCCTTTCAGGAGAAAGGGGTCGTGGCATGAGCGAAGTTCACCAAAGAGGAACATCTGGGCCTGTTCAGGCGTCCTGATATTGCGATTCACTAAGAGCTGGGCGAATATAGGCGAAACGCCAAGCTCTGAACACAGGACTTTCTGCAGCCGGGGATTAGCTTCGAGCACCTTCCATATCTTCTTCATTTCCCACCGCTCTCTTCAACCGGCTCTATGTGCACTATTACCTCCCTGACGCCGGGCATGACTTTGAAAATGTCTCTTCTTATCCTCATCGTGACAATGTGCCCCTCTTTAACGGTCATTCTTCCATCAACGCCTACCGTGATCTCAAGAAAAAACTCTATGCCGGATTTGCGGACCATTATCTTCCTGATCTCCGCAACACCCTCGCAGTCCCGCGCTATTTTTCCTATTTTCTGCTTGAATTCCTCCGGAGGAGCGGCATCCATAAGCTCGTCATAGGCCGCGTGGAAAGACACTATCCCTATCCTGAGGATAAACGCCGCGACGACAATGCCCGCGAGCGGGTCCATAAATTTCCATCCCAGTCTTGCGCCTGCGATACCCACAAGAGCCGCGCCCGATGATAAAGCGTCACTGCGGTGATGATAGGCGTCCGCCATCAGCGAAGTGCTTTTGATCCTTTTGCTTAACGAGATGACCCTCCTGTAGGTAGCCTCTTTAACAATTATGGACAAAAAGGCTACGACAAGAGCAATAATACCGGGCGTGGGCAGATCCCCTGAGATCAATATTTTTGTCGAGTCATAGGCAATCTTAAGGGCGACAAGGATCAATATCAACGACACGATCTTGGCGATGATAGATTCCGCGCGTCCGTGCCCGAACGGATGATGCGCATCTGCCGGTTTTTTGGCGATCTTGAATCCCAGAAGGACCGCCAGGCTTGTCAGCGCATCGCTCGCGGTGTGAAACGCATCCGCGATCATTGCTTGAGACCTGCCGAGAATACCCGCGGAGATCTTTATGAGGAAAAGCAGAAAATTGCTTAAGATGCCTGTCCACGCCCCTTTTTCCCCTTGCTCGTAACTGTGTTTATGGATATGTGCTATCAACGTTTTCTGCTTACTCTTCTAGATGGCCAGTCTATCAATAGAGGACTGGCAATGAATATTGAGGAATATGTACCGACCAGTACGCCGATCATGAGTACAAACGAAAAATCATTGATGACTTTACCGCCGAAGATGAAGAGAGCCAGGACCACGAGCAGGGTCGTAAGCGACGTCAGGACAGTTCTTGAAAGAGTCTGGTTTATGCTGGTGTTTATGATCTCCTCTTCACCGGCCTTGCGCATAAATTTTCTGTCCTCCCTTATCCGGTCGAACAGGACTATGGTGTCGTTGATCGAATAACCCACTATGGTAAGAAGCGCCGCCACAACAGGCAGGGAGATCTCCCTGCCTGTAAAAGCTATTATGCCAAGGCTCACCAGAACGTCATGGATAAGGGCGATGATAGCGGTTATGGCGAACCTGAATTCGAACCGGAACGAAATATAAAGACATATCCCTATCATCGCAAAGATAAGCGCCTTGACCGCGACTTTCCTCAGATCCGCGCCCACCGCAGGGCCAACAGCCTCTACCCTCATCACTTCAAAAGAGCCACCCCCGAACTTTTCCTCGAGTCCGGAAATTATTTTTTCCGTATTGCCGCTGAACGATCTTATTATAAGCCCTTTGCCTTTTTCAAACTGCTGGATAGACGATCCCCCCAATCCCATGCCGGCAAGGATCGCGCGGACATCTTTTACCGGTACGCACTCCTTGAACTGAAACTGCTGCAGCGTGCCTCCGGTAAAATCTATGCCGTAATTCTTCTCTCCCCTTCGAACAAAAAGGAACATGCCTATGGCTATAACGATCACGGAAGCCAGGTAAGTGAATTTGCGGATCTTTACAAAAGGGATGTTCGGTTTCGCGAAAAACTGGAGCATTGGAAGTTTTTTTATACTGAACCTGCCTAAAGTTATCAAGTCGAGTATCAGGCGCGTTACTATTAGCGCTGTGAACATGCTTGCAATAATACCTATGCTTAAAATGGTGGCAAATCCACGAACCGGTCCGGTCCCGAACTGGAACAGGATCAGGGCCGTAATAAGAGTTGTGACATTAGCGTCCAGTATTGTCCAGAAAGCTTTATCATAACCGGCGGAAATGGCCGCCCGGAGCGTCTTCCCGAGCTGAATTTCCTCCCTGATCCTCTCAAATATAAGCACGTTTGCGTCCACGGCCATACCGATGGTGAGGACAAGACCGGCTATGCCCGGAAGCGTAAGTGTGGCTTTGAAATACGCGAGAGCTCCAGTGATAAGGACGAGGTTCATGAGCAGGGCGACATCCGCTATACAGCCGGCCAGGAGATAGTAGGCGGCCATAAAAATAAGCACGGTAAGACCGCCGATAAGAATGGCCCTGATACCCCTCTCAACGGAATCCTTACCAAGAGCCGGTCCAACGCTTCTTTCCTCGATAACCTCGACCGGGGCAGGCAGAGCGCCGGCCCGCAGCACAATGGCTATATCCTTGGCATCCTGCACCGAGAAATTACCGGTTATCTGCGCTCTTCCCGAAGGTATCCTTTCCCTTATAACCGGGGCGGTGTGCACTTCACCGTCCAGGACTATGGCCAAACGTTTTCCCGTGTTCCTGCCCGTAACATCCGCGAATATATCCGCGCCTTTGTCGTTCAACTCAAGCGAAACATACGGCTGGCCGAATCCCTCCTGGCTGAACTCCATTTTCGCGTCAACAAGCATGTTTCCGGTCAATACGGCGTCTTCATCCAGGAGAAGAGGTTCCCGCTTGTCTTCCCTGGTCTTCATGTATTTGAGTTCATAACCTTCTGTCGGCACTCCTTCCATGGCTTTTTTCAGCAGTTCCGGGTCATCTCCCACGAGCCTGAATTCCATGTGAGCGGTGCGGCCCACTATAGCTTTGGCCCTTTCCCTGTCAGTTATACCCGGAAGCTGGATGAGTATCCTGTCTTTCCCCTGCCTCTGTATCACAGGCTCCAGGACCCCGAACTGGTCTATCCTGTTCCTTATGACTTCCAGAGCGCGCTGCGGCGCGTCCTTTGCTTCGTTCGGTGTCAGCTTGGACATATCCACCTGCAGAATAAGATGCATACCGCCCTGCAGATCCAGTCCCATATTTATCTGCCCTTCCCGCGTTACTTCCCCTTCCTTGTTATGGATGTCCAGAGGAGGGTACGAGTACCAAACGGCCAGTCCCACTATCAGGACGACGAGAACACACTTCCATCTGATCCTTGTCCACATATTGCGCTGATCCTTCCCTTTTGGCCATGGTCAAGCACACGGCCTGTTTTCATATGGTCAACCTTTTTCTTCTGTTTTGGCCCTTTTCTGGCTGGATATTGAACCCTTTTGCACTTTTATCCGGGTATTATCGTCAATGCGCAGTGTAACGACATCGTTCTGGATATTAACTATTGTCCCGTGAATCCCGCCGGATGTTATAACTTCATCATTCTTCTTGAGACTGTCACGCATCATCGCCTGGTTCTTCTGGGCTTTCTTCTGGGGACGTATCAACAGAAAATAGAAGATTATAAATATAAGGGCAATGGGCAAGAGACCCATTATCGGGCTCTGCTGGGTGCGCGATGCCTGTTGCTGGACACCTTGTGCGAATGCTATCGACAACATAATAAGACTCCTTTCATTTGAAGCGTTTGCTTAATTATACATAGAGCTTAGGCAAAAAACAAACAAAATAAATTAAAAATTTAAAAGGAAAAATGAAACATTGCAATTAATAATTAAAAATCGTCTATAAGTTCGTTAACGCTAATATATTAGACTAAGGCGAAGCGTTCTGATTACAGGATTGACGCCAACTTTTTAATTTTTAACTATCATTTCCACTCTACATTTTAACCTTTTCATTTTTACTCTGTCTTTCAAAGCGATTCAAGAATTCCTTTTTGAATCCACTAAAGCGATTTTCCTGAACAGCTGCCCGTGAAAGCTCAATAAGCTTTACGTAAAAAAATATGTTATGGAGTGAGATCAGCTTCATAGCAAGGATCTCTCCAACGTTAAACAGGTGCCGTATATATCCCCGGGTGTAATTTCTGCAGGTAAAACAACCGCATTCGGGGTCTATGGGACCGAAGTCATCCTTGAACGGCGCGTTGCGCAGCTGGATCTCGCCGGAAAAGGTAAAGGCCTGGCCGTTCCTCCCATTGCGGGTGGGAACAACGCAATCAAACATGTCTATCCCGCTCGATATCGCCTCCAGCATGTCAGGCGGCGTACCCACCCCCATCACATACCGCGCCTTGTTTTCCGGAAGAAGTGAGGCCGTATATTCGGTCATCTCATTTATAAGTTCCACCGGCTCGCCTACACCAATGCCTCCAAGCGCGTAACCATCCATGTCCATATCCATAAGTCCCCGGACGCATTTTTCCCGAAGATCATGATATGTGCTGCCCTGAACAATACCGAAAAGCCTGGACTTCCGCTGATTCTCAGCAAGCCTGGCTTTTGACCTCCCGGCCCAGCGCAGGGTAAGATCCACGGAATCCTCCACGTAATTCTTTTCAGCCGGATAATGGACACATTCATCCAGGGGCATCATGATATCACTTCCAAGCAAAAGCTGGAAATCTATCACGCTTTCCGGGGTAAAAAAATGCTCACTCCCGTCAATATGTGACCTGAACTCCACCCCTTCCTCGCGTATTTTACACAGTTCAGCAAGGCTGAACACCTGAAACCCCCCGCTGTCAGTGGTTATGGCTTTTTTCCACCCCATAAAATCATGGAGCCCTCCTGCTTTCCCGAGGATCTCCCTGCCAGGCCGCATATAAAGGTGGTAGGCATTCGATATCAGCATATCGACCCCGCACTCCAGTAGTTCCTTATTCGAGATCGTCTTGACCGTTCCCTGCGTGGCCACGGGCATAAAAACAGGAGTGGGCACCTCACCATGCGCTGTTATCAGCTTTCCACAGCGCGCTCGAGACCCTGTATCTTTGTGATCGAGAATAAAAAAATTCATTTGTTTGGGTGGGTTCTTTTATGCAGGAAATGAAAAAAACATGCTACGCAAGTTCATTTACGGCATTCACAAGACTGTCCACATCCGCCCCTTTTACCAGGAACCGGTCCGCCCTGCGGGCATACACGCTGTCCGCGTATTCCTGATACCCCGTATAGATGATTATCCGAGAATAAGGCGATAGCTGTTTTATGGTGTCAAAAATAGAAAGACCGTCCTTTTCCGGCATCATAAGATCAAGGATGACCACATCAGGATGGAAATTTTTTAAATAAGCGAGAAGCTCGTACCCGTTATAGACCGAATCCACTTCATGCCCCGACTCGCTCAGCACGTCTGTGACCAGGCCGCAAAACTCTTTATTATCATCGGCTATGACTATTTTTTTCTTGGATCCCATGATCTCCATCCTTGCTGCTTTTACCACACAATACTTCTTTTTACCATGTCCAGCAGTTCTTCCGGCTGAAACGGCTTGGTTATATACTGATGAACACCGTATGCCTTGGCCGTCATTTTCTCCACGTCATCGTCAAGGCATGTCAGGAATATCTTGGGGATGTCTTCGTACAGTCCTTTGCCCCTGAAATCCTCGATAAGATTGAAACCTGACCTCTCGGGCATAAAGACATCAATTATCAAGAGGTCCGGATTGAAACTGTCGATATATTCTTCTGCTTTCCGTGGATCCGACAGGGTCTTGACTTCATAACCGCCGTTCCTCAGCATGCCTTCAAGTAAACTTAAAAAATCATGGTTATCATCTATGGCCAAAACGCGCTTACTCATGACACCCACCTCCCGCTTTTCTAATATCGCGACAACAAAATTCTTTTATTACCAGGCGCGCAGGATTTCGGTAAAAATTTTTTGCTCCTACTTGCCGTAAAGTTTCTTCACGCACTCGGGACACAACCCGTGCGTAAGGCTGGCGTCTGTCTCCGTGGAGATATACTTCTCGATCGAGACCCACGCTTCGGGATCTTTCGGGTCCTTCCCTTCCAGCCTCATCTTTTTACAGTTCATGCAGATCGGTATCATCCCCTCCAGCCGCTTAATATGGTTCAAAGCAGCTTCCAGCTCTTCTATCTTCCACTTGAGTTCCTTGTTGATCTTGTCAAGCTTCTCCCGATGTTCCAGTATCTCAAGTTCAGCTTTTTTTTGCGTCGTAATATCCCAGAAAATGCCTAATACACCGGCTGTATGACCTTTTGCGTCCTTCACAGGCGTCTTGACGGTATGGACTATTATTTCCATCCCGTCTTGAATATACGATTCTTCGATATCCGTTGTTTTTCCGGATCCCAACACACTCCTGTCATCAGCCCTGTATTTTTCAGCCAGGTCCCCGGAGAAAAAATCATAATCGGTTTTCCCGATGATCTCCTCGGCGCTTGTCTTCAAATCCCTTGCATAATGCTCATTGCAGGAAACATAGACCGAATCCATGTCTTTGAGGAATATTTTCTGCGGGAGATTACTGAGAAGCGTCTTGTATTTATTTTCGCTTTTTTGCAGCTTTTCCCTTATTCTCTTCTGCTCTGTTGTGTCCCGGAACAATCCTAACATATGTTCCTGCCCATCGATCATGACCGTGGTCGAATCGATATCCGCAAACCGAATAGTGCCGTCTTTTCTGAGGCAGGGCATCCCGGGAACCCGTATCTTCTCACCTCTTGCCTGTGATTCAAATTCGGAGATCGCGTGCTTAACCGAGTCCTTGGGATGGATATCTTCCACACCCATCTGCACAAGCTCTTCCCGCGTATATCCCAGCATCTCGCAGATAGCAGGATTCGCGTATTTGAACTTTTTTGTTTTTATGTCAGCGACTACGATCCCTTCTGATGCTGCTTCCAATAAAAGCTTATACCTCTTCTCGGATTCCCTCAGCTCTTCTTCTGCAAGCTTGCGCTCAGTAACATCCCTGGAAATCGTCAGCATATCATACCCTTTTTCTGACAGGCTTTTTACGAGGTTGGCTGTAGCTTCGATATAGCGCCAATTACCATTTTTATCAGAAAAGCGGAATCCAACGTGTTCGGCCACCTCCTCTGCTTTTTTCTTATCCAATTCCGTGATTTTCAGCTTCCCGTATTGCTTCAACAGGGACAGCAATTTTGATTTGTCCTCAGGATGTACCATATCAAGTACCGACTTTCCTAAAAGCTCCTCCGGTTCATATCCAAGCTCCCGGTGAGAGGGACTTATATAAGTTAAAATCCCGCCGAGTGTCAGGATAGCCACATAATCGCTGGTGTTTTCTGCTATAAACTTGTATTTTTTTTCCATTTTCGGACACTCTTTTACTGGCCGCTGTGCTCTATTTCGCCGGATTCAAGATACATCTTACCGTTAGCGGCGCGGCAATATTCGTAAAAATCTTTCCCAATGATAATGATCTCCGCAGCGCCAAGTCCTACATCACGGACACCGGCTATTATTTCCTGGCCCTTCTTCTTTCGCGATACAGTCAAAGCCGACATACCCCCGCTTAAAACCGCATCAACGATTTCATAAGGCTCATCCTCATCCAACTTGCCTTCACGGTCGCTGTAAATGACCTTTTCAATTTTGATCAACCCGTCTTTTTTATCAACAACACATCTTGCCTCGAACCTGTCGTTGGTAGAGGTGAACTCGCCGTCTTCATATATGCCGCTTGCTACCGATCTCAGGGTAACTGTTTCACAATAAGCATACTGAGAAACAACCCCGCATGCAAATAATACAGTAAAAATAAGCACGACCATCTTCATTCTATCCCTCCCCCATTAGACCACAAGCATTGCGTCCCCATACGAATAAAATCTGAACCCCGAATTAATTGCCCGGCCATATGCCCTCAGGACAAGATCCCTGCCGGCAAAAGCGCACACCAGCATAAGAAGGGTGGACTCCGGGAGATGAAAATTCGTTATAATCCCGGTTACTATTTTAAAACGATATCCCGGATAAATAAAGAGATTTGTTTTGCCGCTCAAGGGATTAACTTCCCCTCTGTCCCCGGCAGCAGTTTCAAGAACACGCGTGGATGTTGTCCCCACGGAAAAAACCCGTCCTCCTGCCCGTTTCGACTTATTGATCACATCTGCCGCGGTCTCATCAATGTTGAAATATTCAAAATGCATTTCATGATCCTCAATGTCCTCTGCCTTTACGGGCGCGAAGCTCCCATAACTTGTATGAAGGGTAACCTTTGCGATCGTTACCCCCCTTGTTTCAAATTTTTCAAGAAGTTCCCGCGTAAAATGTAATCCGGCAGTAGGAGACGCGGTAGCTCCATCCGCATGGCCATAAACAGTCTGATAATACTCTCTGTCCTCGGGCAGATCATCGCGGGAAATGTACGGAGGCAAAGGAGTGTGCCCGGACTTAAGCGCCTCAGAGAGAGGGATGTCGAATTTGACAAAACGTCCTGTGTCCGCCTGGCCCAGGACAGTCGCGATGTGGCCGCTCTCCAGCTCTATTGTCTCTCCCTGTTTGACACGTCTTGAAGGACGGATAAGCGCCCTTGACTGAACTTGATCAGTATCAAGAAGGAATATCTCCACTTTACCGCCTGTTTTTCTCTTTCCATAGAGACGCGCCGGCACTACCCGCGTATCGTTCAATACCAGACAGTCACCTTCCCGCAGGTATTCGACAATATCCCTGAATACCTTCTCCTTCATGCTCCCCTCAAACCTGTCCAGTACCATAAGCCGCGCCTTATCCCTTTCTTTCAAGGGCCTCTGCGCTATCAGGTCTTTTGGCAACTCATAATAAAAATCACTTTTTTTCATCGCTTCAAAATATTGTATCTTATTACGCCAAAGGCGGTTATGCTGCTCAGGGCATTCAGCCAAATGTCCCTCCAGTCAAAGTACCTGTCCGGCATGACGCATTGCAGCGACTCATCAACAAAACCCGCCAGCAGGCAGACAAGTGAACCGATAACATAAAGCCGAATGTCAAACCTGTCAAGGTCTATCCTGAGCGCGTTATAAACAAGAACGCTCAACACGGCATACTCTATCAGGTGGACCTTATCAACGGCAAATACTGCGAGTTTGTTCAATACCAAAAACATAAAAGCGAACAGCATAAGCAAAAGATAATTGTTTACGGATCTTTCTTTCTTAATGGAGGCCATGTAAGCGAGGATGGCGATCCCGGCAATACTGCCGGCCACAAATACCGCGAACACCCCCTTCCCGCCTAAAAAATCATCTACCGCGTCCCATATTATCGGCGCGGCGCCAAGTGTGGCGTAGATCAGCGCGAGATACATGATAACGAGTGACCACCACAGGTTTCGTAGATCCTGCTTATCCATATTTATCCACCGAAACGCATTAAATAAATTTAAAATGTAAAGTGAAAAATGTAAAATTGAGATTAAAAATTCGAAATTGTCCCACGGGGATTGCCGGCGTCTAAAAAGAGTGCTGGGCATCTTGACGCGAAATTAATTTTTAATTCTGAATTATCCTTTTTCATTTTTCGCTTTTCATTTTTGATTGCCCCCGGCTCCTGCGAGGACTTAGCGACCCGAGTATTTTACCGAATATCTTGAGGAAATGCACGATTAAATACGGATATACCACCAAACTCAATAAAACAAATTTTACCGTGTCCCATACACTGTCAAACAGGGTAAGCTCGGCAAGGTAATCCGTCTCTGCATTGTTCGCCTTTATCTTGTCGAATATCTTGTGATCGATTTTCCTTTCAATGCCCTCCATGCTTTCAAGCACGTTATCAGGCACCGGTGTCCCCAGCATCCTCTTTGTGAAGAGCAGGCAATAGTAAACCGGCCTCAGTATCCTGTAAGACCTCGCTAATTCCCGGATATCGTCCCAATCGATCATGTCACCATATTTGTTTATGAACTCATGAATATCCACGTACCAGATAAGCCCAAGAAAGCCATGCTGGATCGAAAGATGCATACAGCCGTATAAGAGGGTGTGCGGAACGTCCAGCGTATAAACACTAACCCCTTCCGAATTTACTTCCCTTTTGCCTTCCCATATCCTTTTTTTATCTATGTTCAAAATCCGGTTGTGCAGTCTGCGTCCCATAAAGTCAACATGGACGTCTAAATAGACTTTCCCATCCAGAGTATACAGCCTCTGGGACCTGTAAGAATTAAAAACGCCGCGGTTTTCATATGGCTTGAATCCTTTTCTTTTTAAGACCTTTTCTGCTTTCCTGAAATCTTTTACCAGTACATCTATATCGCCAAATCCCCTTAAGCCCATATCCACGTAAACATCCAGCATAAAAGGAACGCCTTTGATGAAAAGAACCTCTATGCCTTCCTCCCTGAAGAGTTCCGTAATGGATCTAATGTCTTCCAAAGCGCTGATATTACGGGCGAATTCAGCACCGGCTTCCTCCCTTAACACCTGTTTTACATGAGCAGGCACATATTCGTCAAAGGGCTGCAGGTGCCTGTAAGCGAACGGTACAACCCTGCAGGTTGTCGCGAGCCCGAGAAAATGATCCCAGTCCAGTTTTTCGGCTTTTACGAGAGACAGGGCTTCGGCATTCCCGTTTTCGGACATGTCTATTCTGGAACACAGATTAATGAGTTTTTCCTCGTTCCCTGCTCTGGGAAAAGAAAAATTAAGGGCCGGGTATAGGTCTATTTTGTTTGACATTCCCATAAAAAACGGATCCGTCCGGGCAGGACCGACCTGTCTGTTGGATGAAGCAGCTTTTTGATTTCCGACTTGTCAACATATATATCATACTGGGGACCGTATTCCTTGTCGGCTGTCTCAACGGCCTTTTGCATGAATCTGTCTATAAAGAGCCTGTTGCGGTCTCTCCGCCGGATATAACAGCTCGTGAGCGTAAGACGGTTCTCATTTATATCCATTATAGCTTCGGCGCTCTCTCCCCTTCCCACAAAGACATGGATACTGCATTGAGTCCCGTTCCTCTCGCTCTTCACCTTAATATCTCCATACAACGGGCTCCGCAAAAAAACATATAAAGAATTTCTGGATATCCTCAATGCCGCCGGGTCTATGAACCGCCTTTTAAACAATAGTGGTGTCAGGTCATAACGTGACAGAAAAGCTATAATTCTTCCGAACAGCCTGCGGTGAAAAACTCCAAGGTCATAGACTTGTTTGCCTTTCCTTACGGATACAACTTTTCCCTTTAGATCAGAGAAGGGCACCTTTTCGCTTGATCCATAGGGGCTATTATCCCCCTTCAACAACGCATAGTTCTTTTTCCCGTTCACGCTCAAAACCCTGTGAACGTTAAGGACTCCATTGGCTGTATTTCTGTAGATAACTATATCGCCGGTTCTGACCCTTGACGAAACTATTTCTTTGGAAGTGCAGATATCCAGAGGTTTGAGGAAAGGAAACATGCTTTGGCCTTTTACCACACTTTGCATCTTTCTAAGGGCCTTTTCGGATGGTTATCTAGCGCCGCCCCACGAGCACTTTCCTCCGGGGGTATTGCCCCACTGGCATTTTCCCCCAGCTATGGTCCCGATCTGGCACTTACCGCTTTGAGCGGAAGACCCGACCTGGCATTTCATGCCGGCAGTGTTCCCGATTGCGCAATTATTGCCGGCTGAAGGCCCGGTCACGCATTTTCCGGGCGCGCCGGGCGATGTGCCGGTCACGCACGACGCCTGAGCGTGAACTTCCTTCCTAACGGAGTGTGTCAGGTTATAGGCAATAGGCGGTTCATATTTTAATCTCTTTTTTTTCATTTAATCCCCCGGATCTTTGTACTTGATAAATCCCGCCTTCTCCAGCTCTTTCAGATACTCGAGGCAATCCTTTTCCGCCTTATCCAGGGGCACTTCATACCTTTCTTCCATCTCCCTGGCTATTTCCCCTGCGGCACGGGATCCGTCACAGATATCCCAGACATGCATACCTGTCCCATTGATACACAGGAGATTCCCGTCCGAGGGATTGAACAGCAGCGCCTCGTTCTTTTCTTTGCGAACAACAATTTCTTCATTTTTTACGGGATATGCCGTTTTCATGATCCATTCCTAACTTGCACGTATATCGCTTTCCCTGGAAATACCGGCTCCATTTAACATAAAAACTTCATCAGCGAACTTTCTGGCGCTGTCCCTGTGAGTGACAAAAATAACAGTAAGATCCGGAAAGTGCTTTTTGATGTTTTCAAGTATCTTCTCTTCGCTATCAGAATCAAGGAACGAGGTCGCTTCATCCATTACCAGGATCATGGGATCCCTTGCCAGGGCCCTGGCGATCGCTACTCGCTGCTTCTGCCCGCCTGAAAGCACGGAACCTGATTCCCTGACATGGTAATTATACCCCATTGGCAGGCTGCCGGCAAGCTCATCAAGCTTCGCGCAATGCAACAGTTTCTCTATATCTTTCTCCTGCCTCTTCTCACCCAACAGAATATTGTTAATGATAGTGTCGTCAAAAAGATAGGGCTCCTGGTGGACAACGGATATTTTGCTGAAAAAAGAACTTCTGTCCATCCGGCATATTTCATCATCACCGATAAATATCCCCCCGCTACGCGGCGGGAACAGTCTCAGAAACAGGCTTAACAAAGTCGTTTTTCCGATCCCGGACCCCCCCCGGATAAGAGTCCACTTGCGCGCGGGCACGACAAAAGACAGGTTGTCCAGCAGCACTCTGTCCTTTGCATACCCGAATGTCACGTTCCTGAACTCAACATCCTCCTCAAACCGCGTCCCTTTAATAACGGCCTCCGGAGCCCCCGCTTCTTTTTTTTCTGATACCTCATTAATGAATTCCGCGCTTCTTTTTATGGACACCCTTTCCTCGTTCAGATCCTGAAAAAACCCGCTTATAGTGTACATCTCAGAAACGATCAGGGCCACGTACATGGAAACCGCGCTGAATGACCCGAAACTCAGATATCCCTTGATCACGAAATACCCTCCCAGCAGCCAGAACAATGCCGTATTGAGCTTCAGAAAAAGATCGCCCGCGAACCGGGATTTATGCGAGAAAAGGAAGGACTTCAAGGAACTGTCAGCCTTGTCCCGGAATAATGAGATCACCCTCCCCACGGCCCAGTCTTCTTTGAAAAAACTTTTTATCAGTTTTATGTTGAGCAAAGAATCATGCATATGTGAATAATGTTTCCGGGAACAGTATAATTCCCTTGTCCTGTATCTCCTGCCCTTCCGCGCGGCCCAGACGGTATGCAGCGCGATGAACGGCAGAGAAACGAACACTAACAGGGTAAGAGGCAATGAAAGCAGCGAAGCAAGCACGAAAAAGACGGGCACCTTTGCCAGGGATGCCAGCGAAGGTATGTCATCAAAGATCAGCCCCTCAATGGTATGGTGATCATAAGCGACTATAAAAGAATGTTCCGCGGAACTCAGGTCCTTTATCTTCAGGTAGTCTAATCCGAAAAGCCTTTTTGTCATATCGTAGTTTAAATCCACTGAGAACCTTGCCTTCACGCTTTGCAGTTTTCTATTCGCAAAATATCCAAGTATCCGTGAAAAAAAGAATGCCAGCACTCCCAGCGCCATGAAATTCAAAAATAAACCGAGGTTCTTACCCAGGATCCCCTTATCCAGAGTGACTTTAGTGATATATACAATGGATAGCCCTAAAGGAAAGGACAGTGCCTTTAAAACCGCAATGCCCAACAGGTCTCTCCTGTATTTCTTCAAGTTCCCCGTCGAGTATTGTAGTATAGTCCTGACATCCCCAAGCAATGAAGAAGCTCTGGAGAGCAATAAAGCGCGTCCGGACTTTATCTTATCCATTATTGTATTCATAGCATGCCGCGTAAGTACGAAAAAATGCTCGGATCTCTTCTGAAATCCAACAACCTGATATCCACACTTTGGAACATCGAATCCAGAAAGCTAAAGGCATTCCTCCTGTAGTTGGCCTTTTCAGCCTGTGGGACAAGGTCGTGGAAAAAGCTGGTAGCTTCCGGCATTGTCCTCCTGATCGCCTCGATTATCGAGATGCCGCTTGCCCTGTTCGCGTCAGCTTTGTTAAGAAGGAAGACACCTCCGATCTCCCACTTTTCCCGGGAATGCAATGACGGCAATCCGGAAGGGAACAACGCCGCGAAAAACCTGTTATTTCTCCTTTTTATGACACAATACTCTTCGCTAAGGACCCTGAGGTCTTTTTCTTCCGCAAAGGAGGAAATAGTGGACTTCCCGCCTCCGCTTGGCGCGACGAACAGATAGACCTTGTCCCCCATTATTATTGATGCCGAATGCAGAAAAAGCATGTCCAGGATGCTTTGAAAGACAAAAAAGGACCGGAATACCGCATAATTCATGACAGCCTCCAGGGATATAGCGTCCTCAAATAAGCAGAAAAACCTTTTTTTTCTGAAATTGAAGATCTCGCAATACGGCTTCCCCTGGAACTTTTTTGCGCTGCCGGCCATCCTCCCCCTGCTTATCCTTTTTATCCCTAAACCCTGCTTATCTTTGAAAAAATATATATCCAGATCGGGTCTTGTATCTCCACCGGCAACTGTCAGATCGAACAGAGGGGGCATATCATTAAAATTCAAAAAATTGAACCTTATCGTGGTTTCCAGGATTTTAAAGTCATACCTTCTTCTCATCATGTCCTCAACGCCTCCGGGATAAGACGCGTTGAGGGAAAAAAACCCTCGACATAAGCTTTCTGGCAGAACCAGTATGGCGCTGTCAGTCTCCTCGTATTGTAATAACTCTCCGCGATGCAGTTTCCAAAGCACCTGTTCCGGAAAACGCATATCCCGCATACTCCCTCAAGTTTCGAAGGGATCTCCTCCCGTATCCTGTTCAGGACGGGATTATTGAGCCATATCTCTTTCAGCAGGGATGGTTGACTCCGGACATTCCCGAAAAGCAGATCCTCATCCAGATACCCGATGCCACAGATCGAGACGCTCCCATCGGATAATATCCCCAGGATATTCTTGATAGCGCATACGTGGCCGCCGTGATGCTTGATCTCCGCCAGTGCTTTAAATGCTATCGGAATATCAAGATACACCGACCCCGGAAAATTTTCACTCATTTTACGTAATTTTTTTGAAAAATCAAGTATCTCTCTCACGGTAGGCGTGAGCCCGGCATTCTTCAGGGCCTCTCCCCGGCCTATCGAGCAAATAGTATTGATCTTGATATCGCTCACATTCAGTTTCCGCATCAGGCGCAGGAAATAAGGGAACCCTTTCAGGTTCTCTTTATAAAGAGATGTTATCACCTGAACATGGCAACCCTCGTTGATCAGGTTCTCAATACCCTTTACAGTGAGCTTGAAGGCGCCCTTCTGTCCCCTGAAAAAGTCGTGCTTCTCTTCGGAAAAACCGTCAAGGCTGACCGAGATATGGTTCAGCTCGTATTTCGCGAACATCCTGGCAACCTTTTTTGAAACAAGAGTTCCATTGGTCTCTACATCAACCTCGATATCGGAATCCAAACAGAACCTGAGCAGATCTTCCAGGTCATTCCTCAGAAGGGGCTCTCCGCCGGTAAGCTTTATGGAGTCCAGGCCGAGTTCCTGCGTTGCTTTTACTATTGCTATTATTTCCTTGATGGACATCTCTCGGTCTTCTTCTTTCAACTCCTCCCGGCGGGGTGGAGCCAGCCAGCAGTGTTTACAGCCCAGATTACAGAACCGCGTGACATTTATATAAAGACTGTTAAGGCTTTCTGGAGGATACTGAACAACTCTCTTTCCCTTTTCGCAGACAGCCATAGCTCTACTTTTTCCCCTTTTCATTGTCCGGTAGCAGAACAATGTCTTTGTTGACCCTGAACCCGTAAAGGTCTGAAAAAACCAGACAATTGGCGCGATCTATCCCTTTTAAATCATCGCCCGAGGAGTAATACGCGCTTGCCCTGCATCCGCCATTGCAGTATGCCAGATAATCGCACTTCTCACATTCGGGATCATGCTTGGTCAGAGCTTCATCCCTGAGCGCCCTTATCTCATTTAAACATTTGGAATTATCCCAGATATCCCGGATGGGATCCTTCCTTAGATCCCCGCATACCAGCGTCCAGAACGCCGAACACGGGACCACTTTGCCGTCGGAACGTATGGAAAGCATGGTATGCCCGGCGGGGCATGTGGAAAATGTTCCTCTTTTTCCCTTGCCGGGGCCATTCTTGTAAAAATCCAGCAGCATTTCCATTTTCTGGGCGAGAGTCCCGCCAAAACCGAACCCTGGATACTTCTCCTCCAGGCGGAACATCTCTTCCATTATATACCGGTGTGCTTCCCCTTTGAATCGCATATCACTGGAGTAGACAGCCGCCCTGCCGCAGGGCACAGCGTCTCCGAAATCCATGCCATCCAGACCCAGGCTCAGTGCCAGTTCCACCATGTTCTCAATATCCCCGTAGTTATACGTGTTTATTATAGCCTTTATTTTTACTGGAAGATCATTTTCAATAAGCAACTTCACGGCTTCGATCGCCCTCGCAAAAGACCCCTCTCCCCTCTGCCAATCATGGATATGCGGCGTCGATCCATCGATGCTTATCTGTATATAATCCAAAAATCTCATCTTTTTCATATGCTTTACAGCGGGCCGGTCTATCAGTGTCCCGTTCGTCAAAAAGGACACTCTCATGGGATAATCATTAAGGACTTCCAGTAACTCGAATATCCTTGAATAATAAAAAGGTTCGCCGCCGAAAAGGCTGAGATTGAATAATTTCTCCTCTTTCAACTGGTCCAACACACCTATGATCTCTTCAAAGGAGAGCTCGTCCTCAAGGTTCCATGTGTCAGAGGTATTGCAGTGTTTACACCTGAGATTACACTTCCCCGTAAGGGCTATATCTACTGTCGTCGGAAACGGGATCTTATTCATTTTTTGAAAGCCCCTTATCAACCCTGCGCGGTTTGATCGGTCTACCTACAGAATGCTGCTAACTGCTTTAATTACCCTCTCCTGCTCTTCTTCGGCAAGAGAAGGATAGATGGGTATGGACAGGGCTGTTGAATATGCCTCGTCCGTGTTGCGAAACCCGGACCTCATCTCAAAGTAGCGGTGCAAAGGGTTAAATACCGGTTTTGCGCACATTATCCCCTTTCCCTTCATGGAAGAGATCGCCTCGGCCGGATCCTTTTTTATTCTTACAACATATCGGTAATAAATGTGGTCGAATTCGCCTCTTGGCAGAATAATATCCGCATCTTTAAAGGCTTCATCGTAACGTTTTGCTGTTTCCCTGCGGTTTTCGATCAATCCCGGGAGCTTCTTAAGCTGTATTAAACCGACAGCGGCCTGCATATCCGTCATCTTATAATTGTAGCGAACCTTATAATTTTCTTTTTCATCATAGTCGCGGAGATCCCTCGCTTTCCGGAGTATCTCTTCGTCATTGGACAGAAGCGCGCCGCCCTCACCGCATGCCAGCATTTTATTGGCGTAAAATGAAAGGATGCTGATGCTGCCGATGCTCCCTGTCCGGCTGTGCCCGAACATGGCTCCGATCGAATGCGCGCAATCTTCGATCACGGGGACCCCTGTTTCCCCTATCCTTTCAAGGTCAGCGGGATTGCCGAACATATGAGGTACTATAACCGCTCTGGTCTTATCCCTCATCTTGTTCCTTATACTTTCCATGGAAACATTAAAACTCTCCAGCTCGATATCGCACAGAACAGGCCGCGCTCTTACCTGACATATAGTGTTAAGCGGAGCGCTGCACACATAGGACGGCAATAATACTTCATTGTCTTCACCTATTCCCATGGCAATGAGTCCCAGATGCAGAGCAGATGTTCCGGAATTGGTTACTACGGCGCCTTTGACACCTATGAAACGGGCAAGTTCCTTTTCAAACTCTCTGGCTTTGTCACCCTGGGCGATATGCCCTGATCGTATGACTTCGGATACCGCCTCTATCTCCTCGCTGCCCAGAGTCGGCTTGGAATGTGGAATAATTTGTTGGGCCATATAATCCGTCCTCCTGGGGTTCGATAAATCGAGCCCCTACAAACTGTCCAATAGATACCGCAGGGCGAAAAATCCCTCGGCGTACTTCACCTTTGCCTGGAAACCACGGAAGTTCGCGACCGCCCTTACGCTTTCCACCATGTCCAGGCTGGTGGGATACTCCCTTTCCACCTGGGATCTGTGAAACTTCAAAAGCTCGACTTTTTTCTCTAAAGTATCCTCGATATCCGTGAAAAGGTTCGGTTCATAGTTCCTGGACGTGTAATCCTCGTAAAACATGACCTTTCTATGGTATCGCGCGGCAACAATAGTGCTTTCCGCCAGATACCTGTGGTCCTGGTGGGTATCGTCCGGATAATTCACGAATATTGCGTCCGGATTACACTCCTTTATCGCGTCCTCTATTTTCCCTATAAGCTCAACGCCAACATTCAGCATGGTGTCAGTGAACCCGCCCCAGAAGACCTTCTTAACGCCCAGAAAATCAGCTGCCGCCTCCTGTTCCATTATCCTGATCCCCGCCCCGCCGCTGAAATCACCGTGGGTTGCTATGAAAAAATATATTTTAGCTTTTTGCTTCTTGGTCAGTTTGATAAGCGTCCCGCCGCACCCGTATTCTATGTCATCCGGATGTGCTCCTATCGCCAGAATATTCATCGATCACTCCCTTCTTTTATTATACTTAAACTCTCTTTTCCGTGACAGAATAAAAGATCCACAACTGACATATTGGGATAAAAACCACCAAATGCCTGGGAATACCGAGGGGGCGAATAATGCTGGAACTCCAGGACTATCCCGCTTTCTTCAAACAACCCTTTATCAAGGTATTCGTCCCCGCCTGCCCCGGACAGGTAAGTATCGGCTTTCAGGGCTTTACATATTTCGACCAGCCTCTCTGTTTTGCTGCCATTCACCTTGAGGACAGAACTCCTGACAAGGTCTGTCTTTATCCCCAGCGCGTCTTTCAGGTATTCTATGAAATAAATATTGATATCCACAAGGAACTCCCATTCCTGGGCGAAAACATCACGAAAGAACGTGAAGTAATCCCAGAAATACGGCGCATTGGAATAGTTGATCTCCAGGCCCTTCATTTGCCTGGCGCGCCAGTCCTGATGGCTGTCTATCCTGACCTCGTTGATCTTCTCCCCGAACTTGTACATGACAGGCACGGTCAGCCACTGCCATTGGCTAGCGGTCCGTATCTTGTTCCGGTTCTGCCATTCGTTCTTTTTGTATTGCACGTCATCCAGCAGGACAAAAACATCGACCTGGTCCATCTTGTCAAAATAACCAAGCCATGGCAGATATTGAGGTTGATGGATCGCTACTTTCATATTTAACCAGAGATATTATAACGTAATCCGCGTGTTATTTAAAGTCCACGAATACGGGGTTCGAAAAAAGCATGTCCGGATACCCCCCGCGGACATCAAGCCGGTAATAGGTCTTTCGTCCATCTTCGTATAGGTCATCCGTATACACGAACTCTCCCGGCTCTTTAATACTGAATTCCTTTACGACCTCCCCGGACCTGATCAGCTGGGCGGTAACGGCCCGACCGGCCTTCCCTTCCCAGCTGACACCGAAACTGACCGTTACCGGGCCGGCGGCTTCCAATTCTTCTCCCATTATCGCTTCCGCTCCGCAGGGGGCTTTCACGATAAAGGAATCCAGCCGCAACCGGCATCCTTCAGAGCATCTCACAGCGTACATTCTCCCGAGCCGCATGGCCTCCAGTATGTCTTCTCTGGTATTGGACGGCACCAGAAAGACGGTCTGGACTTCATCTATTCGCTTGCTGCCAGGGCCCTCACCCGCGTGATAGGTCATCTCTCCAATGGCCCATGCGGGGTTCTTCCTTTTCCCGGAACAGTATTCCTCCAGAACAGTATCCCACACACCCCCGGGGCCGCCGACGTCCCTGTACCCCTCATAGAAACAGCAGAATCCAGTATAATCTTCTGAATCAAGCATGTGCTTAATCGCGTTCGAACTCGCCACCCTCACAGGCCCGACATCTCTACTGGTACTTACCTCGGGATTTGACCAGAAAACTACGCCTCCCTTTCTGTTGACGTAATCTATAACTTCCTGATATGGCCCGACACCCATTTCCTCATTGTACTGGTGATATTTCGCATGCTTGAACGGAAAATTGTTCATTGTAAATAGGGCTCCCGTGATGATCAGTAACCAGCAGATCGGATCCGCGATATAGAAACGCGAGTGCTTTTTCTTCAACAGAACAATCCCGATGATCAAGAGCGCGACCGGCCACAATTTAAGAATGCTCCTCAGGCCGTAACTCGCGAACCCGCGGTTGGACACCGTGGGGATCCCCCAGTAATCACTGATGTCGATCCCTGATACGATGAACTGGATATCCCAATCGTGCAGCGTAAGCCCGTCCTCATGAAAGGGGTGACCTGTCCAGTAATACGCAGGGACAATCCGGGAGGCCAAAAAGATCGTCACGCCCGGCGTGTTTTTTTTGATCTCGGCTAGCTTCTTCCTGCAACGCCTCAACCCGTATCTCAGCAGCCCGGGTTTTTCCACGGTCTTTTTTATAAGATTCCTCAACGGGAACAGGCCGTATTCCCATCTCGGCCTGTGATATTCAGTCAAAAAAACCGCATCGATACCCGCCCTGTCCGCCATTTCCACCAGTCGTTCCGGCGCATGCGCGCCTTCGGAGACGTTGGATTTGATGTAAAGGACCGCCCTGACCTGGAAGAGCTTCTCTTCCTCAGCGAAACAGATGGCCGCGGGAACGAGTATTGAAAGACAGATCAAAATGACAACATGTTTTTTCATCTAAAAAATATCCCTGTTTTCCGAGACCCACTTAACAAGACGTTCAACGCCTTCCTTGACATCGACCCGCGGTTTCCATCCAAAACTATCTCGGGCTTTTCTTATGTCGCAGATGAAGGTTTTCTGATCGCCCGGCCGCCAGTCATCAAAACCGTATTCGAGCTTCTTGCCCAGGATCCTTTCCAGCATGGAGATCAATTCAAGGAGAGAAAGTGTGTTTTCCGTTCCTCCGCCTGTGTTATAAACCTGTCCGCTGGCCTTATCGATGTCCCTGATAGCCCTGAAATAACAGTCCACAAGGTCATCTATATGAAGTATGTCCCTCATCTGCTTCCCATCACCGTAAACAGTAACGGGCCTTCCAAGAACAGCGCATATCGCGAACCATGCGACCCAGCCCTGGTCTTCTACCCCGAACTGGTGGGACCCGTAAATGCAGGATTGACGAAAGTTTACGGTCCTTAAGTTATATATCCGCGAATAATCCATCACATACTGATCCGCGGCTCCCTTTGAACAGCCATACGGAGAATGAAAATCCAAGGGCCGCGTTTCCGGGATCCCCTGAGACAGATCTTTATAGTTATATCTGCCGTCTTTCTCGACTATTTCCAGATCCTTCATCTCTCCGTAAACTTTATTGGTAGAGGCATTGAGAAGGATCGACCGGGGTTGAAATCCCCGAACAGCTTCGCATACATTAAAAGTCCCAAGGGCATTGACCTCAAAATCTACCCTGGGATCCGTCACGGATGTGGTTACCGCGACCTGGGCCGCAAGATGCAGGACAACATCAATATCCCTGTGCTCAAGAAAACATCCCTTGACCTGCTCAAAATCTCTTACATCCCCTTTTATGAAAATAAATTCGCCCTGTTCCTTAAACCATTCCAGGTTTTTTTCGGTGCCGTCGCGGGACAGGTTATCAAAAATAATGACTTCATGACCTTCGTCAAGAAAACGCTTTGCGGAATTTATACCGATAAAGCCAGCCCCGCCGGTAACAAGAATTTTCATGTTATCTCCCGTGTGTAGGGGCCGGATCTATCCGACCCTTTTTATTGGGGTTTGATAAATCAACCCCCCTGCAGATCCCGAGGCTTGATAGATCAAAGCCTCCACATTTATACCGTTACGTAATAAGGGTCCTGTATAGCGCATCCAGATCATTGATCATTTTTTGAACAGAATATTCTGAAACGACTTTATCTCGGCCTTTCCGTGCCATTTCCCTCGCCTTTTCCCTGTCATCAAGCAAGGTATCCAGTGCTCCGGACAGTGCTGCTGCCGACCCGGAGGCAACCAAAAACCCCGCTCCACCGGAAACAACCGAAGAAACACCGCCGACATTCGTCGCGACCACTGGTTTTTCCAGAAACATGGCCTCGATCAGAACACGTCCCATGCCTTCATTCAGGGAAGACAAAACAAAGATATCAAGACAATCAATAACCGCGCCGATATTTTCCTGCCACGGGATCATGTGGAACCGCTTATCCATGCGCGCTGCTGCGATCATTTCCCTGTATTCCTCGCGGAGCGGACCATCGCCGGTAAGCAAAAAATGGACATCGTCTCTTTTCTTCATCTGTTCGATGGCCGCTTCTATAAAATACCGGTATCCCTTTATTTCAATGAACCGGCCTATGGACCCTATCAACGGATTGTCCCGTGAGATGCCAAGCTCGGCCCTCCAGTCCTTTCCCTCATCAGCCTCGCGCTCCAGTTCATTGAATTCGATGCCGCTTGGTATGGAAACATATATGTCTTTCCTGCCGATCCCGAACCTCAACCAGTCGTCACATTCCGCGGATGTAAGGCCTATTATCCGGTCAGTTACGCGAGCGGCCATGGATTCAACGAGGATAATAATACACGTGAGCAGCTTGCCGAAATATCCATAAAATACGTGGCCGTGCGGGGTGTAAACAATCCCTTTTACCCCGGCGCACTTCGCAGCTATACGGCAGATCAAACCCGCCTTGGATGAATGTGCGTGCACGATATCGTATCGATTGCGCCGCATTAGACGGGCGAGTTTGAAAAATGAAACCATGTCCAGAACAGGCTGTATGTGCCTGACAAGGGTTTCTTCCTTGATAAAACAAACTCCCGAACCCTGTACCCTTTCCAGGAGGGCGCTATTCACGTTCTCGGTGCGGCCGAACAGTAGATCCACATCATATCCTTTTTCCGCAAGCCCCATGGCGCTTAACAGTGTATTCGTGGAGGAGCCACCCCTGTCCAGACGGGTTATGGCATGTAATATCTTAATTGTTCTTTTCATTCTTTTTGTTTCTATTTAGTCTATGGTGTATAGCCGATAGACCATCGGCCATTGACCATCGACTAAATAAGCTTCCGCAGGCTCTCCGCGCGGCTCTCCCAGCTGAATTCATAACGAACACGCGAAAGCCCTTTTCTCCCTAGTTTTTTAGCGTATTCTTCATCCTCCAGAAGGAGTAAAACCGCGTCACGGATCTGTTCCACGTTTTCCGGATCCACTAAAATGCCTGTCTCACCGTCTATTACGGCCTCGGATACACCGCCGCTCATTCCCGCTATCACCGGTTTCCCGCAGGCGTTAGCTTCAAGGAAAACTGTCCCGAACCCCTCGACATCTCCTCTTTCACGTATATACCGCGGGACCATGATAAAAAGGCTGCACGCATTATAGAAAAATATCAGCGCATCACCGGACAATTCACCGGCAAATATAACCTTGTTCTCAAGACCCAATTCTTTGACAAGATTTTCAAGACTTTTCCTCCGACTTCCTTCCCCGGCCACAACATACACAACCCCTGGATATTTTCGGATGACTTCCGGTAATGCCCTTAAAATATTCTCGTGTCCTTTCCGGCTTGCCAGTCGGGATACCGTGAGCATGATCTTGCTTTTATCCGGTATGTTGTACTTTTCCCTGATACTGCCCGAGCCACTTTCGGGCCTGAATATGCTAATATCGACTCCGGGAGTGATCACGGTTATCTTTTTCTCAGGCGCCAGGCGGTGTTCCACGGCAATGGCTTTCGTGAAATTACTGTTCGCCACGATATGTTCACTCCCGGCGAATATTCTCTTCATAAGCCATTTTGTGATAAAATTGCGTTCAAATTCCAGTATATCCGCCGAATAGGTATAGACAACATAAGGCACGCCATTTAATTTCTTCATTATTAGTCCGGCTAACCCGGCAGAAATGACCTGAGCGCAATGGTTCTTTCTGATATTCCTCAACCGGTTCTGCCGCCAGACATGCCAGGCGAGCAATATTGTCCGAACGACCCTTGATAGCATAGAGCCTCCCAGCGGGTATGTCTTTCTCACCACGTTAAGCGATGTGTCCAGGTCGGGATCTCTTCCCTGCGCCATTGTCGTCAGGATTATAATCCTTTTCCCCGGGAGACCGCTCCAGAGGTTGAAGAGCTGTGTGGCTATCCCGCCTATCACCGGCGGGAATTCGCTGCTTATGCAAAGTACTTTTTCCGCTCCGGCGTCCTCAAGGGCTTCCATTATGTCATTGCACTGGTCTTTTGTATTGAACAAGGAAACGTGTTTGAATCCACGTTCAATATATTCTTCGCGGAGCCCGCTCTCCTTCAGGAACCTGAGCATGGCTCTGGCTATGTCTCCGGGATCATACGGGTCAAAGAATAAAGCCGCGTCACCGAGAACCTCCGTCATGGGCGGCAGATTTGAAGCCGCTACGGGCACACCCGTTGCCATCGCCTCTACCGGAGGTATGCCGAACCCTTCGACCAGAGAAGGGAAGATAAAAAATGAAGCGTTTCTCAGAAAAACGTAAACATCATCATGCTCTATGTTCTTGACGGTTATGATCCTGCCTGACAGACCATGCCCGGCGATAACCTTTTCTGTCTCGGATGCCTCTTTTCCAGAACCGCCAACGAGCATTAACCTGTAGTCCTTTTTCACATCCTCCGGCAGCAGGCCAAAAGCAGCGACCAGCCTTTCCAGGTTCTTGTGCGGTTTAAAATTCCCGACGTACAGGATATATGGCCTGTACAAATCGTACTGTTTGATAAATCCATCGGCTCGCTCGTCAGGCTCTATGAACGATCTGGGTATTTCCACTGAAGGATATGCGACTTTCAGCCTGTTCTTCTCGATCCTGAATATCCTGCATATCCTGTCTTTCGCATCCTCGGAAAGCGTAATGGTCTTCATCGAGCGGCGGATGCATATGAAAGTGTACACCAGAAAATGCGTTTTTTCCAGCGCTGCCATGACCCACTTGAATCTTGAAACTTTCAGGGGTATAACATCACAGACCGTGTTAACATACGGGCAAACGCGCCGTAACGGGGTTTTGATATACGGGGACAGGAAAACATTGATCTTTTTTCTTTGCAAAGCTCCCGGCAACTGGAACTGGTCCCACCAGAAAGTGTTCCGTTCCCGCATCAGGACCTTTTCTCCGCGTTCCGGTAAAGAAGAAAAATCCGTATGCTGATTGCCGAAAAAGACGAACTCATGTTCACCGTATTTTTGAACATAGTTAAGGAAATTCCGCAAAATGGTGCGGAGCCCCGTGTAAACGTCTTTTTTAAATTCTCTTACATCAATACCTATCCTCATTCTTTCCCGTTCCCTATCAGCTCCATGTAGACCTGTTGCGTCTCCAGGGCGTTTCTTTTCACGTCAAAAAGTTTCTCGGCCCGCTCCCTTGCCCTTTTGCCCATTTCTTTTCTTTCTGCGTCATCGGTCAACAGCTCCTCCGTAGCCCTGACAAAACTTTCAATGTCGTCCGGGGGAGTCAAAACCCCCGTAATTCCGTTTTCCACCAGCTCGGGATTGCCGCCGTCATTCATGGCAACAACGGGTTTTCCCGCTGCCATTGACTCTATGATCGCCCTGCTGCACGCCTCTTTCCGGGTAACATGAGCGGATACGTCGAAGCTTGCCAGGGCCCCGGTTATATCCTCCATAAACCCGGTAAACCTTACTCGATCATCGATCTCCAGCTCATTCGCCCTGTTCTTAAGGAACTCGAGCCTGCCGCCATCTTCATCCGCAAACCCACCTCCAACTACCAGGAACATCACATCGCTTAATCTTTTAGAAATGAGAGAAGCGGCTTCTAAAAAATATTCCAGTCGTTTTCTCCTGCTGAAATTCGCGATTATACCGAGCACCTTTCCGCGGCCAGGAGACAGTTCCTTTCCTTCTTCTTTAGCGATTGCTGCCGGATTAAACCGGTCCAGATCAACTCCGTTCAGTATTACCTTAACCTTAAAAGGCATTTGTCCTCTTTTGTTGAATCTCTGCGCAACCGCACGGGAATTGCATATAATTCTATCCGGCAGAAAAAGAAACCGCCTTGTTACATCAGTTTCGTCGCCAAACACCAGATTCCTCTCATGCCAGACAACTGGTATCCCTAAAATTTTTCCAGCGAGCGCGCTCAAAATGTTGTTCCTGGGAGTATACGAATGTATAATATTAATCTTGTTTTTTTTGAGGCACCCTGCGAGGGCAAATGACGCTTTTATGATCTTAAAAAAATTTGCCATTCTTAGCCGGGGTATTTCAAGGCAGACAATTTCTATACCCGCTTTTTTTGCCTCGGCGCTAAAACGCCCTTCGCCCGGAACTATCAAATAGGGTTTAAACCTGTCCGTATCCAGATACTGCCACAGTCCAAGAAGACTTCTCTCCCCGCCGCTTATTCCGGTCTTGTTGTGAAGATAGGCGATGTTGCACCGCCTGCCCATGGCATCACCGGACATCTCATTCACCTCTTCTCCTCCTTTCTCTGCATGTCCCACAGCGCGGCATAAGTGGAATAATAACTTGCCGCCGAATTGGCGCAGACGAAAAATCCCGGGACACCGTCCATAAATCCCCTCCTGACAATATACTTATAACTGAATATAAGTGCTGGCTTCAGGAACAGGAAAAAGAGACCATTCCAGCGTGTGATCTTCAACCCTTTTGTCCTGTACTCAAGGGCCGTCAGGTAGGAGTACCTCGATATTTTTCCGAAATAATCGCTAAAGCTGTCCCCGCCGTAATGGATAAAATGATTTTTCAAACGCCCTATCCTTCCTTTGACAATGAAAGGGTCGATGCATTTCAGGTTCAGATCATAGTTTCCCTTTTCCTTGTTGAACAGCCGGAGGAACCTCAGGTCAAACCAGCTGCAGTGCCTTATCTCCCTGCCAAGGAATATGGTCAACCCCCGCATCAGGAACGCGTCATACTTGATCCCCGTCCCCAAAACGTGCCTTATCTCGCTGCATATCTCCGGAGGGAAATACATGTCCGCGTCAACGGAGAGCACCCACCTGTTGGACGTCTTTTTCAACACAAAGTCCCTTTCCACGGGAAAAGATTCAAATCCTTTCTGATATATCTTATCGGTATACTCCTTACAAACACTGACTGTTCCGTCCGTGCTGTACCCGTCCAGGACGACTATTTCATCGGCCCATTTCAAGCTTTCCAGGCACCTGCCAATGGTCTTTTCTTCGTTCTTTGTGATTATCGCCACCGATAGTCTGTTCATCATTCACCTCTTCCTGCATTTCAATATCAATATTTCCCCCATCAATAACTCGGGAGAGTTCAATGTTTTACGCATGAATGAGTCCTTTACCTTGATTGAAGTCGCTATCCTGCAGCAAAAAGCCAGGATCCACAATAATGGCCTCACGGGAAACCTTCTGGCAGATATAACGTTCCTGTTAGTGACCGTCTCCAACAGCTCAAATCCGGCTCTTCTTAACGCCAGAAAAAGCTGAGGGAACCCAACAGGGTTGATATGCAAAGTGTAAAACCGGGATTCATCGCTGTAATACCCGCCGAAAAAATCATGATATCCTGTCAAAAAATACCGCAACCGCGAAAAGATGCTCAGTATATTAGGGGTGCTGATGATCAACGTCCCGCCTTTCTTGATGATCCTTCCAAACTCCCGCAACAGGTGATAGATATTCTCTAAATGCTCAATACCGTCCACGCAAATTATACAGTCAAAAAAGGAATCCGGGTAGACCAGTTTCCCATTCAGGTCGATTTTTTGAAATTTTATATCATCGGCACGAAATATTTTTTCGTCTATATCGCCTGCCAGAACATCAAACCCCATCTCCCTGAAACGAGAAGACAACTTCCCGATACCAGCCGGAACATCCAGGAGCCGGCCGCCTTTTTCTTCTGACATCATCTTCACGACCATCTCGTGCAAACCCGGCGCCGTGTCTTCAGCCACGTCAGTCTTTGCCATGATACCTCCCAAGTAATTCCTGATATACGTTATCCAGTTCACGGATCATCTTCCGACTGGTAAACTTTTTCTCAAAGATCTTCCGGCCTCCCTGCCCCATTTTCCGCATCATAGGGGGATCTCCGAGCAGTTCGATCATGGCTTCGGCCAGGGCCTGCTCGTTGCCGGACGGGACCAAGAGACCCGTCTTTTTATCTATGACCACTTCAGCTATCCCTCCCACATCAGACGCCACAACGGGTAACCCCGAGGCCACCGCTTCCACAACGGCAAGAGGTAATCCCTCCCTCAATGACGTAAGGGCGAATATGTTTGATCGAAACAGAATTCCAGGGACGTCCTCCCTTTTCCCAAGAAAGGAAACCCGAGAAGCTATTCCAAAATCCGCGGCCTCCTTTTCCAGATCCTGTCTTAAGGGCCCGTCACCTACGATCCAAAGGCCTGCATCCGGAAAAACGGAAAGAACCCTCCGCATCGCCCTTAAAAGATAAGTATGCCCTTTATGTGAATAAAGGGAAGCCACTATGACAATGATCTTCTTTTTGTCGTCAAGCTCGTGCACAGCGTATTTTTTTCCATCGATCCCGTTATATATC
>Ga0163203_1000007_pt1 | contig 59358 bp, 61 predicted proteins | sample PL_2010_330m_FD_113534 | JGI IMG/M metagenome (GOLD analysis project Ga0163203, IMG submission 113534) | Freshwater microbial communities from Powell Lake, British Columbia, Canada to study Microbial Dark Matter (Phase II) - PL_2010_330m | ecosystem: Environmental > Aquatic > Freshwater > Lake ... | reverse complement strand
TATTATAACATACCACCCGGAGAAAAACTAAATCCTTATTGGTAACTTTTTTATGTTTAACTTGAGGGGCGGGACGTTTTATTTAATTTCTTTTAAGACAGGACGTTATAAGAAATATTGCGAAAACGATGCATAAGAGATCTCTTTTGTAATTCATTATAAACCTTGGCTTTAGGTAAAGTGTCTACAGGATTATTTGTAGAAATTGGTATCTGAACGATAGGCGATGCGGCCGCGGCAGAGGGTCAATACGGCCTGATAATTTTCGTCCAGGACTACGAGATCAGCGTCTTTGCCCTCGGCAATGCTGCCCTTGCGGTCGAAGATAGCGAGCTCTCGGGCAGGGTTTTCTGAAGTCATTTTGACGGCATCCTCCAGGCTGCAGGCGGTAAAAGATATAATGTTTTTGACCGCGCCGTTCATCTTTAACACGCTGCCGGCAAGGGTGCCGTTCGCGAGACGCGCCTCACCGGCTTTCACTGTGACCTGCTGACCGCCCAGTTCAACACTGCCGTCACCAAGATACTTCGCCCGCATGGCATCAGTCACCAGGACCAGCTTCTCTTTGCCTTTGATCTCGAAAGCCAGTTTAATCATAGCGGGATGCAGGTGCACGCCATCAACGATCAATTCCGCGGTCACTCGGTCGTCAAGCAATACCGCCACAACCGTTCCCGGCGCGCGATGATGGATCGCTGCCATGGCATTATAGAGATGCGTCGCATGGCTGCATCCGGCTTCTATAGCGGCAAGGGTCTCTTCATAGGTGGCAACACTATGGCCGACAGAGGCGATCACTCCATGCTGCTTCAGGTAACGGACAAATTCCTGGTCATTGGTCCGTTCGGGCGCAACTGTAACAAGCTTTATCAGGTCGCCGGATAGATCCTGCCAGCGCCCGAATAAATCACGATCCGGCGGTATTATCATATCGCCGCGCTGCGCTCCCTTTCGTTCGGGTGATAAGAAAGGGCCTTCCATGTGAACGCCGAGGACCTCTGCACCGGCCATTTTCCGCGGCAGATCTACGTATTCCCGCACGGACCGGAGCGCCTCTTCTATACGCCGCGGTGTTTCCGTCATAGTAGTGGCAAGAAAAGCCGTTGTGCCTTCAGCTGGAAGCGAATTGCTGATAGTCTGTAAAGCTTCACTGCTTGCGTCCATCACATCCGCGCCAGCCGCTCCATGAATATGCATATCGATCATGCCGGGGATCAGGTTATATGTATCAGGAAAATGGATTGTCTCGATGTCGGGGAGGTCTTTCTTCCGGATGTCGGGCAGGATCTCTCGAATAACGCCACGTTCAACGATCATGCCGGCCCCATCGAGTGTGCCGTGCTCGGCATAGACAGTTAATCCCCTGATCACTAAAGAATTGCGGGCATTATTCACAATATGTAAGAGGGATGGGACACTATGCCCCTGTCCCATCCTTTAGCTGCAGCAGGTCTTCCTTGTGCTTTTGCTCGTCCTCGATCAGACTGTCAATGGCAAGGGAACATCTCTCGTCAACGGATTTCTGAAGCTCTTTATAAAATCTGATCGTATCTTCCTCGATCCTGATAGCATAATCCAGCAGCTCATCCTCTTTCTGCACGTCATCCAAAACCTCTGATAGCTGGGCCTGCAGAAAGATATTGTTGTTGGCTATGGACAGCAAATGAGATACTCCCTCGAGAAAGTTATGATAGGAACCCTTTGTTTCCATCTTAAAATCGCTGTACAGGTCCAGAACGGCGCTTCTGTGCTTTTTTTCATCTGCTGACAGGGAAGAGAACGAATCCCTTATCTTATCGTTCTTGGTCCTTTTGGCCAAAGTTTTGTAGAACTCTTCGCCGTTCTTTTCGATCTTCATGGCCATGAAAAAGATATCGTCAAGTCTATAAAATTGGCTGTAGTCCATTCCTGTCTCCTTATTAGACACTCTCCGGTCCATTCGTGCTTCAGTATTTACAACATTGCCTCTTGATCCCTTTCGCTCCAGGTAAAATCATCCTTCAGCACTGTCTCCACCTGCCCTATCTCTTGCCTTATTTTCACCATCCCCTCAATGTTGTCCAGAAACACATCGACGAGTTCCGGGTCAAAGTGTTCCGCTCTACCTTTCTTAAGAATATCATAGACGATCTCAACTGGATAGGGGCCTTTATAAGGCCGGCTGGAAATAAGCGCGTCAAAAACATCGGCCAAACATGTGATCCTCCCGGGAAGAGGGATGCTATCACCGGCAAGTCCGTAGGGGTAGCCTCTTCCGTCCCATCTTTCATGATGCGAGACAGCTATGATCTCCGCGAGTTGAACGATCTCGGATCTGGAGTTTGCCAGTATTTTCGCTCCTATGAGGGGGTGGGTCTTTATTATCTCAAATTCTTCATCGGTCAACTTGCTGCGCTTCATTAATATGGAGTCGGCAATGCCTACCTTGCCGATATCATGTATTGGGGACGCGTATCGTATGTTCTGGACATCATCGTCTGGCAACCCTATTTTCTCGGCGAGCAGGCTGCAGTAAAGACCCATACGTTCGATATGGCGGTAGATGCTTTCATCCTTGTACTCGGCCACGAGAGAAAGCCGGTTGACCGTGTCTATGTATGACCCCCGTAATTCCTCGTTCAGGGATCTTAGATCTGAAAAGGCCCTGTTCATATCTTCGGCGTATTTCATCAACTGGTCGGTAATATCCACGACCTGATGCCTGTCCGCTTTTTCCTGTTTATACAGGGCGAGGAGATCCATCGCGTATCTTTTCATCTGGTCAAAAACAAACGAATTATCCGCAGGGGTTGTCTCTTCCATTTTTCACCTTTTGATTTAACGCGGTCATTTGAGGCATCCTTCCACTTTACGCAGTAAGTCCAGCGGGCTGAAGGGCTTTATAAGATAGTCATCCGCTCCTGACTCTTTGCCCTTTTCTATATCCTCATCCTGGCCTTTAGCGGTAAGCATGATCACGGTAACCGACCTGGTACTTGGATCGGATCTGATCTTCCTGCAAGCTTCATGCCCGTCCATTACCGGCATCAGAATATCCAAGAGCACGAGATCGGGCACAACCGACAACGCTTTTTCAACCGCCTCTTTACCGTTAGTCGCCTCGTAGAACTCATACTGCTGATCTCCAAGGGTCGCCCGTATCAGCGATCTGATCTCTTTTTCATCATCTACAAGCAATATCTTTTTCATTTACCCCTTACCGTTATTTTTGAAAGCCTGGACTTTATAGGCGATATCACCGATCGGCCTCTTCAGTAGAACGAACAGAAATTTTTCCTTCTCCATAGACCATTCTCTTATTATGCGATCTCTTTCCTTGAATTCTGATTGGGCCATATTTTTTATTATACGGCACATCTCCATGATTTTCCAACATTTTTGAACATTTTGGATATGGTCCGGATAATTCTTCGTGACTGCCGGCGGAAAATTATTGATAATCAATATCCCGGCGACAAAATTGGCCAGCCCTCCCTGCAGGGCCACCCACACCCAGGCCCATGGCGCCTACACCGGCAATGATCGAAGCGGTCTGGACACCCAGCTTGCCCAGTGTGGCCACGATAACAACAACGAGAATCCCGACATACACGTTCTGGTGGTAATCCGCGGGATTGGATTATGCGGCTGTGAGGACCTGGGAGATCTTGTCATAGTCCTCCTGGGCGTCATACGGCGTGATCGGCATGTAAGAAAGAAGGCCTTTTATCAGAGTCGCTATATCGTTCCTCACTATAGCGTCGATATAAGCTTCGGCTGTGACCTCATCCAGCTCAAAATGCGACCTTATATAGAAGGCCAGGAGTCTGTATATTGAAGATTCCCTGGGGATGTTTTCGTCTACACACCGGGCAAGCAGCATCATCGCGTACGTGTCCTGCTGGAACTTGCTTCTTTCTTCCTTTTTGTCCCTTCTGGCATCTAAAAGGATATCGGTATTTGCCCTGATAAACCTTATGCCGGCGTCTGTCAGCCTCTTAAGCTGTTCTTCAGGCAATTTATCCGATACAAGGGCGATCGCCCTGTTTTCAATAGCACTTGCCTGAGCCAGTATCTTGTCAACGAAACGCTTGCTCTCACGGTCTCCAGGCTTTACGCTTACAGTTGCCAGATCGAACCTGTCCGCGTACATTGACCTGTGCTCTTCAAACTCACCGTTGGCAAAGAACTCAGAGGTCATGAACAGGGTGTATCTGGTGTCCGGATGCGTGGGGATCTCTTTGCCCGCTTCATCAGCAAGGATCAGCATTTCACTTATTTCTTTATCTCCTCCCGTTACCTTGTTTTGTTCAGCAATCACCTCAAGCACTTCGGGATTCTTCAGGGCAGCGGGCTCTTCACCGTTTTTCATGGGTATAAAGTTGTCCTCTATTGCCGCCCTCGCCATCTCGTACCTCACCGGTTCTACCGCACTGCCGGTATGCCCTGTGCACTTCACGTTCGGCAATTCCGCTAAGCCCTTATCCGTGTCTTCTCTTTCTTCCTCCGCCAGAACATCCACCCTTACCGTAACGTCTGTCCTTTGCTTAAGAAACTCTATAAGTTCCGGCTCATTTAATGCTGCGCCTCTCGATGTGTTCAGGATGAACGCGTCTTTCTTTAACATGGCAAGTTCGCGCGCTGAGAGCCAGCCAGTTGTATCCGGCGTAAGGTTCATCAGTGTTGTAATAACATCCGCTTCTCTAACAAGCGTGTCCTTATCAACAAAATTCTCCCTCCCTATCAGCGCCCCGGCCTGGGGAGAAATCCTAACATCATGTCCCAATACTCTCATGCCAAAAGCCATGGCCCTTTCTGCGACCATGGTCCCGATTCTGCCCATGCCTGCTATTGAAAAGGTCATACCGGATAAACTGCGCAGTTTCATGTCCCTCCAGTCCTTTTCCTTTATGACCAGTTTAGCAGGATCCACTATTTCGGTGCCGTGCTCCTCCGCTAATGCGAGCTCTTCTTCTCCAAGGCCTTCACTTCCTGGGATCCTGATAACATAATCACATTCCGCGAGCATTTCCTCCAGCTCTAGATACCGGACAAGCCCCTGCTCCTTCTCCGCCGCCTCAGCGTCCTTAAAAGAATGGAACCTCGTATAAAGCAGGCTTTCTCCTTTTCCATAGTAATATGCCAGGCCTGATTCGATACCAAAACTTTTCGCGTACTCGGCTAATTGCTCTGTAAACTCGCGGCCTCTCAGCGAGCCATCAACAATAACTCCGACTTTTGTCCTGTTGCCTATTTCATCATCGGTTGCAAGCTGGTTATGAAGCACTGTCCTGTCCTTACCGACACCGCAGCCGACAAACTTGCCTTCATCCACCAGTTTATACATATCATCCAATCTAAGAGATGTTCTAAGAAGCTGGCCCCATAGTATCTGTGAATACATCTGGCGCTGTACCTCCGACATCGGCTTCTCCCCGCGCATTATTTTCTCTAACGTGAGCTGTCCCGCTGGATATGACTTTTCCACGGCCTCTATATTATCGGTCAACCCGTAGAACGCGTCCAGCAGGAGCCCCATGTTCAGCTCTGCCATGGCTCTTGTCAATGGGCCGGGGGCGTTCGTCACTTTTATTCCTCTCTTTGTCGCTTCTTCTATATCGGTATTGTTAAACCCGGTCGAGAAATGCACTATCTCTGTCAGATCCGGAAGAAGATCAAAGACCTCGGCGTTAAACTCATATTTGACGAACACCAGAAGCGTGGTGTAATCGGGGTTCGCTCTTAGCATGGCTAAAAGCTGGTCCTGTGACAGTGGCTCGGATTCGGGCAGCAGGATGTCAAAATCAACGTCGCCTTCTTTCCTTAATATATCCACCGCTCTTTCGTCTATCGGCTCGACTATCAGGACCTTCCTCTTCGGGTTATCCACCCTGTGACGCAGCCATTTCGCGCCATCCACTTCAACAGAACTTTCATTAGTCAATTCATCACCATCCGCATAATCGCGGTCCGGAAGATTTTTATCCAGATCGACCAGATCGTAAGTCACTTCTTCCCAGTCACGTTTCGATTCACCATTGAACCACTTATCTACTCTTTCGTCAATTTCATTATAGACCCGGCCGTCCTCATCTACCCTTATTACGGGTAATCCGCATATAACGCCGACCTCGTGGAAAAGTGAGCGCAGCATCTGCGTGGGAAGATCGTTCTGTCTCGGCGGGGCCTCGTTCTGGTTCGCGAAGATCCTGTCTATCGCGGAAGTATCCTCGTCGGGATCATCCCCCGCAGGCACTTTGAACTGTCCTGTCGCGCTGGCCATGCGCCGGAGCACAATAGATCTCTGCAGGAACGCCTTCCGGAAAAACTGATCAACGTTCGAAAGTCTGTTATCGGCCATGAAATCTTCATATTCCTGCGCCTCGACAAAGATGTATATCGCGTTGTTGCTTGAATGGGCCCGCGGTACGACCTGATGTTCGTTGCCGTCCGCATCGACTATACGCACCGGATTGCTTTCGAGCAGCTTCTGTATCTGCGCGTTTTTCTTGATAATGGACACTTTGCGTTGAGCAATCTGGCTGAGATCCGGACCCGGTTTTACATCGATCTTAAGGTCCGCAGCGAAATCGTTTAGCATTTCCTCGAGATCGTCTGACAGCCCACCCTGCAGATCTTTGGCAAGGTGCCTGTTATAGGCGTATCTGATTATCGCGTCTACTCCGGTCTCATGTGAGATATATCTTTCTATGGCCTTTTCATCTTCGATCTTCCTTCGCAGAAGTTCCGGGGCATCCTTTATATATCGTTCATATTCCTCTTCGGTGTATATCCCTTTAACGGGAAATCCATTGTCCTTATCGGTCGTGGACGCGAAAACAGCGTAATAAGTCCTTGTTCCTTCCGTGTCTTTTATCCTGCACATCACGGATATGTTTTCACCTACAGAATCGGCCTCCCTGAGAAACAATTGTATCTCGGCAGGCTGGTATATTGTCGCCTCTTTTTTGAGCTTGTTAGTAATACTGGTGTGCATAAAATCAAGCAGGCTTCCCTGTCCCCTGCTCTGTTCTGATAAAGCTTTCAATTGCGCCTGTAGCGTGATCGATATTCTGCCTATATCCTTGTGCTGTATGCCTGTCAGGTCGTCAAGTATCGAAGGCGTGGCAAGATTCTGCTGGATATCATTGCTTCCGACCGGAAAACTGAAAGCATTGCTTGGTATGATCGTGTTTAGAAGAAAAAATGCCAGGGTTACTGTGCTGATAAAACAAAACTTTTTTCTCATTTCACGCCCCCTTGGGTTTTGAAAATCATCAGACTGGTCCTTCTTTTTCGAATGTTAACAAGCCTTAAATATTGTATCAGCACCTCTAATGTTAAGTCAATAGAAAGGAATTTGACTATTGTATCCTTAACAATTTAATAGGGACAGCGACCATTTTTTACTATCAGATCTTTTCTAAAAAACAATAAATCGAAAGAAATTTCCCATTTTCGGTGTCTCTATAAATAGGGACAGCGACCGTTTTTTATAAAAGCTTTTTTTACAGGAGGAGTTGATATGCCCAGAACAGCTAGAATCGTAGTACCCGGACTTCCGCATCACATTACTCAGAGAGGTAATTATAAACAAATAACTTTTGTGGACAACTCCGATTATTTACGTTATCTTAACTGGCTTGAAGATTATAGCGCTAAGTATGGATTATATCTACTCGCATATTGCCTAATACCAAATCATATTCATGTAGTGGCTGCTCCTGAAAAAGCAAATTCTATGGCTAAAGTTTTTAACGTTTGTCATATGCAGTATTCTCAATATTTTAACAAGAAAAACGAAAGAACGGGGCATCTCTGGCAAGGCAGATTCTTTTCATGCGCGTTAGATGAAAAACATCTTTATTCTGCGATAAGATACATAGAAAACAATCCTGTAAGAGCAAAATTAGTGAAAAAAACGGGTGATTGGAAATGGTCAAGCGCAAAAACTCACTTGAATAGCAGCAAAAGCGTAGTATCACTAGCTGATGTTAATAAGTACATTGATGTGAGTAACTGGTCAAACTATCTTGCTGAAAATGAAGACCAGACATTAATATCAAAAATAAAGGCCCACACATTAACCGGTAGACCGTTGGGTAACAAAAATTTTATAAAAAAGTTAGAAAAAAGATTTAATACACGCTTAAAGGCATTTCCCAGAGGAAGACCAAAAAAGGAACAATAAAAAATGGTCGCTGTCCCTATTTTTTAGACTTCTTCGACTATCTTGTAGATCTCCTGTTCCCTGAAAATGAAAGGTTCGCCCTGGCTTACTCCGTGATTGGGCGTGCAGACAACGTAGTAAGCGCCTTCAGTCTTGAATATCGCGGCGACTTCTTCATCGGAAGGTCCTGTGATCTGCTTATCAAGATATTTCCCTATTTCGATCGTAACCCACTTGTAACTGTGACAGCGGGTATAGAGGCCGATCTTATCGATCTTTTTATTGTATATTCTGTGACCGGTAAATTCTTCCGCGCTTTTTCTTATGGCCTCCAACTGCTCTCCGGTCATATCTTTAAGCAAATCACCTTCCGCCATGTCACTCTCCTTTTTTGTGGTGCATATATTTTAACACTTTGTTATGCCCGCAGCAATCTCTCTTTTCTGATGATCTTTAAGAACAATAACCACAATATGAGGACCGCGAAACACCCTGTTCCGAGAACACTCATATATTCAACGACCTGCAGAACATACAGCACAATGGCCAATAAAAATATGATCCGCATGGGCCGGCCGATTATCCCGCCTTTGCTCTGCGCGCAGTTAAACGCTATAACAGGGAATATCACCGCGGCAAGTGTATGGCTTTTGACCATGGGAAAAAGGAGCAGCATGCTTAAAAATACAATAGAGTATTCAAGGCTCGGGTAAAGCCCGTCCCTGTATCTGCGGCCATAATCCAGATTAAGGAACGTGACCGCGAAAATTATCAATAAGAGCGTCTTCACCACGATGTCCACCTGGACCGGCCTTAATGGATGCGGCCAGTATATTTCGTATTCGAAATCCTCTTTTTTCATCCTGCTTACATCCTCGTCATCCCTTATGGAATAACGTGTCACCACGGCCGATAACGCCTGGTTCTTCGGTTTGAGCTGTGCTTCGTAATGAGCGAAATTATCCCCAACCGTCTGCCCGCCCATTTCCATGTAAGGCATGACCCTGATCGCCACCCAGCTCTTCATGGAATCCATGAAATTATCCTGCCCCAGGCCCACCCATGGCACGATAAATATGAACAGCAGTATCCCGGCAAAAAAGCCGATCACGGCCTTGAACCGCCTTTTAGCCAGAAAATACAGCAAAAAATAAAAGGGGTAGATCTTTATCACGCCCGCTATTGCCAGAACAACACCCGAAAGAAAGGGCCTTTTCTTCTCATAAGCAAAAAGTGACAGGAGGAGCAGAAAAAATACCAGAATATCGACCTGGGCAAGGCACGCATTATCAACCCATACCATGACGGGAAAAATAACTGATACTATTCTCAACAGATAGGGCCTCGTCGCGAAGATCTGACTGAACTTTCCTTTCCCTGCCGCTATTTCCACGGAAAGATAAACAGTGCCCGCGAATACCAGAATATTGAACACGTACCATATTGCCGAAGCAAACCTTATATGCAGGAAGGTCAAAGGAGAAATAAGGAGTGCAAAAAACGGCAGATAAAGATACGGACCCATGGTAGTCCTGAATACCTCATGCGTATATAGGTTCTCTCCTGATCGAACAAGATTCCCGGCGAAATAGTAGGTATCAAAATCATTGGAGCCCCAGCAGGTCCTCATGTCGTGATAAACTCCAAGTAGTATCAAGAAGATCACGGCAAGCAGAATAAAATAAAAAATCTTTTTGTCCCTGATCATCACGGTTGTCTCGCGAGTCTTTTGGTCTCCGTCACCTGAAATTTTGATCCCATGGGTTTCTTCCGCGGAAATTGGAGGCCTGGAAAAAGCTGGAGGCTGTCGATCATGGAATATTTATTCGTCACTTGGTCCATATCCTTGTGTTAAGATTGAGGTCTTTAACAATACCAGCGGCCATCCCCAGGTCCTCAAAATACTCCCGTACTGGCGCAAAATCCAGGAGCGTCCTGAATATCCTGGGCTCAAAAAGATCTCTCCCGTACGCGACAGCGACGAATATCTTTGATCCCACAAAAGACAGGTATACCCTCCTTTTCGTCTTTTTCTTGAATTCCACGATCCTCCGCATGAGACTCGTAGAGAGGACATACCGCGCCTCTATCTGGTCCTTGCCGTAGACGACGAACATTTTCTCAAACTCCGGGTCCTCAAGCTTTACAAGGTCTGCCCTCTTTATGTTCCAGGACTGGAGCATGGTCCCGATGTGTCCGAACAGTCTTTCAGCGGTGTCGGGCAGGACCACTGTAATTCCCTTGAACTCTTTGTTGAAATCCGCCATGAAGAACAGGCCCTTGAATATCGTGTGGTATCTTCTCCTGCCCTTACTGTCCCTGCTCACGTGCTGGGCGTGTATCTCCGAGAACTGTACCTTGGTCTCCTCCAGCATGCCCGTAACATGATCATCGCCATCGTACTCGTCTACCCTCTCCTTGAATATACAGCTGGCCGTGAACAGGCCCTGTTTCACATGGCTGTCTTTGGAATACACAAGGCTCTCATCGATAAATTTTACTATTTTTTTTATTATATCGGTCTTGAATTTGCTGACATATGCCCTGGAAAACCAGGCGGCAAGGAAGAGCCAAAGTATCGCTCCAAGTATACAAAAAACATAAGCCGCGATCCTAAACAAAACAGCGAGTAAGATACAGACAGGCAGGATAACAGCGCCCGCGATGACGATCTTGCGAAGGACCTTCTTCCTTTGAGCTTCCAGGACGGTCAGATCGGGCAGTAATACATCGTCGTAATACTGCCTGAGTTCTTCCAGTGTCTTCAAGTCTCTCTCCTTCGAAAAGTAGTAAAAATAGGGACAGCGACCGTTTTTTTAACGAGATTTAAAAATGGTCGCTGTCCCTATTTTTACTACTTGTTAAAAAGATCCTTCACGTCCACGTTCCGCCTCTCCGCATCAGGGATCTCAAAAACTTTTTTCCGCCGGTAATTCATCATGGAAGCGAGGATGTTCGTGGGAAACATCTCGACCGCGTTATTATAAGCCGTGACAGCGGCATTATACGCCCGCCTCGCGGCTGAGATCTGCTCTTCGACCTCGTTCAGGGATGCCTGGAGCTGCAGAAAATTCTGATTAGCCTTAAGGTCGGGGTAATTCTCAACAGCCACCATGATCCCCCCGAGGGTCCTGGTCAATTTGTTGTCCATATCCACTTTCTCGTCGTCAGAAAGCGTGCCTGAGACAGCCTTTGCCCTGAGTTCAGTTATCTCGGTCAGGGTCCCCCTCTCATGCTCCATATATTTCTGGACAGTCGCGACCAGATTCGGGATAAGGTCGTACCTTTTCTTGAGAAGAGCGTCTATGCTCGCGAACACGTTCTGCACCTGGTTCTTCTTTGAAATAAGGCTGTTGTAAAGAATGACTATATAAAAAACACCCGCTATCAGAACCCCGATCGCTAAAAACATCTTCCCACCTCCTTTATGTGCAGAGCTCGGATCTGTCCGACCCTTTTGGGGTTTGATAAATCAAACCCCTACTTGCCGGTCATATAATAACTGACCCGAAGAAATTTAGTGAAATTATTAATAGCCGCTACGCGGGCTTTGTCTTTTTCCCGGTCTTCAACTGCCTGCTCAAATTCCGGAACGTCGTCTATCAGCTTCTGCGCGTAGGCCTCTCTTTCCTCTTCACTCATGAACGTATCCCTGATGAGCTTCAACTCCCCTGAATCAAGAAAGAACCCGCCGCAGTTATAACATTCATCAACGTTCACTTCCCTGGAAGACTGGTATTTATGTATGTGCATGGGCAGGCCGCATTTGGGACACTTTATCTTTTGTCTGTTATCGTCATTTTCCTGGGGGTAATGCAACGCTTCCTGGAGCGCTTTGCCGCAGCCTTCATTATTTTCGTCAAGCTTGCCCAGTTCAAACCAGTCAAACCACATGCCTTTACATCCGTTCACGCAGACATCCACCATCAACCCGCCGCAATCCTGTTCCTTCATATCTTTTCCGCATACCGGACATACCATGATACGTCTCCTTCCATTTATTTGGAATATTTTGTGAACATTTCTATGATCTGTCCCATCATCTCCCCGCCCCAGGGTATGGGTATAGGAAACTTGACCTTACGGGGTTTTTATATTACGGCTACCCGGCAAAAGCGCCTCGGTCACTTCCGGCAGCTTCCCGAAAATATTCTGGTAGATCTCGTTGTATCTATCCTTGCCGCCGATAAGAGCGAACGTGAGCGGCATTACGTTCCTGGCCTGCTCGCTCATGGCCCGGGAAATATTCCGTATATCCCACTGGGCGTGGGCATCTTCCCTCAGCCGCGATATATGGTACAGTTCCCGCGCGTTAAGCCGTATCAGGACCCGTCTTCTGTGGGCATTCGTTAAAATATACGGCGCTGCCAGGGGGATCTCCCTGTTAATGGCACTGTATGCTTCATTTGTCTTATCAACGATCTCCTGGAAATACTTCTCCATGCCGATCTCTTTAACGGATTCGGGGATAGTGACGCCTAACTGCGGGTCATAAGACTGCGCGGTAATGGTTGACATGCGGTGGCGTTTCAACTGGCCGAAACAGGCGGCTGATAACACGATATTGAACGTGATGTTCACGTATTCAAATTCACGCAGCACGGAATCATAGAACTGCATGTTCTGCCAGGCGATCATGAAGATCCTTTTCTTTTCCTGTTCCGGCAGATCCTTTACAACCGCCCGGCACTGTTCGTAAGGCAGGCCCGAGGAAACGTGTAAGAGAGAAGCCGCGACAACATTATCGGCGTCTTCCGTGAATTCTACCAGCCGCACTTCCTCCCCGGTAGCAGGAACTTTGACCTTCTCCCCCATGACCCTGTCCGCGGCCTCTTTCAGCTCCGGATATGTTTTCCGGTCACGGTCATTCGCCCTATGAAAGATGACAATAGAAGGCGCTACTCCAGATATCTCGTCATAAAGCGTCTGGCCCAGCTTCTTGACCTCTGACAGTGGATGCGACGCGAACCTCCTCAGCATGAGCTCAAGGTTGCGGGCATTGATCGTCTGTCCTACCTGCGATTCCGTGGCTAACGAAGTAATATAGCGGGCGTCCTCTTTTGCCCATCCTTCCAGAAGGTTATGTTTTTTAAGATCAGCGGCAAGGTCCTTGTGTTTTTTGAAAATATGGTCCTTCAGCTTCTCAAAAAGCTTAATGTACCCTTTGCTCTGCTGGTGGATCATATCAACGAACACTTTCTCAAAACGCGTGCCCTTGATCTCTTCGGGTATGACAAAACCCTTGTCGAGCGTGATATACCTCTGCGATTTCTCCGTGTAAGAACACAACCGGAACCTTTCGACTTCCTCCATGGCAAGCCGAGAGACACCAAGGATATCCAGATTGAACACCGCGTGTTCAGCGACCGAATGATGCCCCATCTTGAATATGATCGTTGAATTGGACTTCCTGGATTTTTCCACCTCGTCCCTGGCATCTTTCCTTATCTCATTGATGGGACGGGGATCACGGCTTATGCGGGCGTATGCCGCGGAAAGGACTTCCGGGGTCAGATCATCGCGTTTTCCGGCTTTTTCTTCGAGTTCACGGAGAACCCCGGTATCAACATTATATCCTGCCAGATAAACCTTCATGACACTCCAATCCTTATATTATTTATGATATTTATAATGATAGCATAAAAACCCCTGATTTTAAACCTCAATTTCGGATGGAAAGGCATGGGGCCCATATGCTTCGCTCATGCATTCTGCCGGTATATATCCTCTTTTTCGCCCGTTGATGGGCCCATATAGTCGTTTTTCATGCTGAGACATTTCTTTGGACAACTCTCAACACAATAGCCGCAGGAACAACAGCGCATCCTGTCTATTTTCCACTTTTTTTCTTCTCTTATCACCGTAATAGCGTCAGTCGGGCATTTTTTCTGGCATATGCCGCAGAAAATACATCCGGTAATGTCTATATCGATCCTGCCTCTTGTGTTTTTGTAATATGGTCTTTTAGGGCCGAAAGGATATTTTCTTGTAGCCGGTTTCCTTAATATGCTTTTTATTACCGTCTTTGCCATGATGAAAAGTGACATGATTACCTTTCCGCGCAGCTTATACAAGGGTCTATCGTCAGGACCAGCACCGGAACATCGGCCAATTCGCACCCCGGCAATATTTTCACCAGCGCCGGAATATTGGCGAAAGTGGGCGTCCTCACCCTTAAACGCTGGAGGAACCTCTCGCCGTTCGCCTTGGCGTAATAAATGACCTCTCCCCTCGGTTGTTCTGTCCTGACGAAAATTTCCCCGGAAGGAGCGCCCGTTACTTTCACTTCGACCGGTCCTTTTGGTATTTTTCTGACCGCCTGCCCGATCATATCTATTGAACAAAATATCTCCCGTATCCTCACCTTGCACCGCGCGTAACTGTCCCCGTCCTGTTCGATCACCGGTTCGAACACAATATCCTTAAAAGCGGCATAGCCTAATTTTCGCATATCCTGGGCAACTCCGCTCGCCCGGAGAGTCGGACCTGCCGCGCCCAGAGCATAAGCCTCTTCCTTTGTCAGCACGCCGGTGCCTATCAACCTGTGTTTAACGGAACTATCCTTCAGAAAAATGTTCGTGATCTCTTCTATATCCTGGGTATAATCTTCAAGCTTCCGCACTATGTCCACCAAAGTGGCATTATCGATATCTCTTCTTACCCCGCCCACCTTGCATGAGCCGAATATAACCCTGCCGCCCGTTGTCGCTTCGATGATGTCCAGGATCTTTTCCCTTATCCTCCAGGTGTTCATAAAAAGGTTTTCGAACCCGAAGGCGTCGGAGGTGAACCCTAACCACATTAGATGGCTGTGTATCCTCGACAATTCAGACCATACGGTTCGCAGGTAATTCGCCCTCGGTGGGATCTCTATTTTCATTATTTCCTCGATGGCCATGCAGTATGTCATGCCGTGGATAAAACTGCAGATACCGCAGATCCTTTCCGCGATATAGACAAAATCCAGGAAATCTTTCCTGTTCACAAGCCCCTCCAGGCCCCTGTGGACAAACCCTATGGACGGGAGCGCCTCGACGATCACTTCATCTTCCATGACCAGATCCAGATGAAGCGGTTCTGGAAAAACCGGATGCTGCGGCCCAAAGGGAATGGTCGTGCGCCCGCTCACTGCCCTTCTTCTCCTTTCCTCCCGGTGTTATCCCGGCCGAACGGAAATTTCACGGCCGTGTGGTAAAAATTGCCTTTATAATCTACCGCGATATTTTTTATCTTGATACCGAACAGATCATGGATCTCGTTCTCATAAATGAAGGCATTCCAGTAAATGCCGCTTATAGTGGGTATTTCAGCGCCTTCCCGCGGAACGATCAGCTTCAAACTCATAAATCTGTAGTCCCTGTCAAATGAATAGGTTAATTCGAAATCTTCCAGAGTGGTGCAGCCTATCTGCGCCAGCCTGTAACCGGAATCCCGGAGCTCCGCTATCCTGCTTACCAGAATATCTTTTTCTATATTGATCATCTTCTGCTCCCGGCTCATACTTTCACCTGTTTTTCCATGTGTACCCTTACCCTGTTCCCTGATGCCTTTTCCCTTTTAAATATCTTGAATCCAAGCCCCTGAAAAAACACGATATTCTGCCTGCTTTTATGAAAAGTGAATATCTCAAATTTTTTCGCGCCGGCAGCATGTGTTTCCGCGTACTCAACCAGTCTCCTGCCTATTCCGTGATGATGATAGACGGGATTTACCATCAAACCGCTGATATAACATATCCCGTTCTCGGTGAACGTCCGCACCGAGCCGATCATCTTCTCGTTCATCACGGCCTTGAAGAACGTCATGCCTTCAAAATCGCGCTTCAGATCCTCCGGGCTCTGGGCCATATAAGGAATAGTATGATCACTGTAGATCTCCGCCTCGCTCCGGTAGGCGAGTTTCTGCAGCGCGAGTATGTCCGGCGCATCTTCAACGCCGGCCGTTCCAATGGTTATCTCTTTCGCGCCAGAGGCCATGTCCCTCAGCGTTTTATTCTTCTGTTCGAGGATCTCCAGCGACTTGATTATGCCGTCAATGATCGCTTCGGGCCTTACCGCGCAGCCGGGGACATAGACATCGACCGGAATCACCTTATCAACCCCGCCAACTATATTGTAACAATCCGCAAAAACACACCCAGAAGTGGCGCATGTCCCGAGCGCCACGACCACTTTGGGATCGGGCATCTGCTCGTACAGGTTTCGCACCACTTCCCTGTTCTGCTCGTTTATCGCGCCCGTAATAAGAAGCACGTCCGCGTGCTTGGGGTTTCCCATATTTATGATGCCCAGCCGCTCAACGTCATAAACAGGGGTCAGGCACGCGACGACCTCTATGTCGCAGCCGTTACAGCTTGACCCGTCGTAATGTACGATCCACGGTGACTTTTTTAAAGACGCCATAAGAAAACTCTTATTTCAGTATAAAAAACAGGATAAATATATTTCCCAGGCCGAATACAACCGCTATGGCCCAGGAACTCATCAGGACCAGCTGCCATCTGACCCTGGCAAAGGTATTATCAATAAGGATCACCAGAAAAAATCCAGCGGCTACCGCCGCGAGCGCTGAGACGGGGTTGTGGCCGAAAAAAAGATACAGAAAACTCAGGGTAATAACGCTTTCATACCAGTGCGCGACCTCGATCATGGCAAGCGTTTTCCCCGTAAACTCGGTAGTTACGCCTTTTACGAGCTCCTGGTGGGCGTGATGCGAAGTGGAAAGATCAAAAGGCGACTTCCTGAATTTGATCGCGAGGACATAGAGAAACGCGAACAGGAGACCGGGCAGGTAAAATACCAGTTGGCTTTTAAAGAACACTATCTCCTTTATATAGAAACTCTTGGTCACCATATACATACCCACAGCGCTCAGGATCATGACCGGCTCATACGCCATCATCTGCAGGAGTTCCCTCTGCGTGCCCGCAAAACTGTAAGGCGAGCTTGCCTTGTACGCCCCAAGCACAAAAAATATATCGGCCAGGGTCAAAGCGAATATCACCAGGAGGATATTCTCCCCCGCGAAAAACAGGGCGCCGGTAAAAATGACCGCTATAAGAAAAAATCCCATGTAGAAATTCTGCGACCTTCTTACCACCAGGCTTTCTTTCTGCAGCAGCTTGAGCACGTCATAAAAAGGCTGATAGACCGGCGGGCCGACCCTGCCCTGCATCCTGGCGGTGATCTTTCTGTCCAGCCAGGCCAGCATCCCCCCGATAAAAGGAGCAAGAATGATAAACGCTATTATTGAGATTATTTCCATGCTACAGAATACCCCAGCATCATCAATATCAAAATAATGGAGATCACCACCCCGGCCGCGAAAAATCTTTTTTCTCCGAAATATTTTTCCAGATAGTAATTCCTCATTTCCATATTCCTTATGGCGCCCGCTGCTCCGCGGTATTTCGTGGCCGTCTCCACGTTGGCGCAGCTCATATAGGCGTCCACGACCTTTACGCGCTTGCCGTAGTTTATGAAGCTTAGCGGAAAAAGAATGACCATCGCGAACATCATCACCATGATCGCTATATTATCGTGGCCGATTAAGACCGTCCTGCCGTACATCTCGATAAGAAAGGGCTCCACAAGGACTTTACATACTAACGGGAAGAAGAAGCAGACGCCTACGGTCAAGAATGATAAAATGTATAGCGGTACCCACTCGGTAAAACCTATCCTTCCTTCTATGTTTTCCTGCGCGCCAGTAACCGTGATGAGCTTCCCTATCCACCTCACCCAGAAGAAAAGCATGGCGGAACTCCCGAACACAACGAACGCCACCAGCAACGGATTATTGTCTGCCATGGCCTTGAGCGCGGCCCACTTGCTTATCAACATGCCGAAAGGAGCCAGGAACATGCCTGCCATGCCGACCTCGAGCATTATGGACATCCTGGGCATGCGCACGACCAGACCCGACATGTCCTCTATGTCCGTTGAGTGTATCTGGTTGTCAACAGCGCCGACGCACAGGAACAGGAGACTCTTCGCCACCGCGTGGAATATTATGAGAAGCACCGCTGCCCACATGGCCTCATAAGTCGCCACCCCGGCGCAAAGCACTATGAGGCCGAGATTCGCGATGGTAGAATACGCCAGGACCCCTTTTGAGTTGCTCTGCGAGATAGCGATGAACGAGCCCAAAAGAAAGGTCATCCCTCCTATAAGCGCGAGCATGAAACCCGTTAAAGTGCCCTCCAGGACCATGGCCAGCCTCAGCATTATATACACCCCGGCCTTGACCATGGTGCTCGAATGAAGAAGCGCTGACACAGGCGCGGGCGCGACCATCGCTCCTATAAGCCACGAGGCGAACGGGAACTGGGCGGCTTTGATCAGCCCGGAAAGGCAGAGCAAAGCGACCGGCAGGAGCACGGCTGCCTTGCCCAGCGCGATCATCTTGTCAAGCTCGGCGACTCCCGCGGAAAAATACAGGTACACTATGGCGACTACGAACGCGATGCCGGCAATAAGGTTGAGTTCCAACGCGTGGAAAGCATTCCTTCTTGCCTCGTCCGTCCGTTTATATCCGATCAGTAAAAATGAGGCCAGTGTCGTCAGCTCCCAGAAGAAATAAAGCCACAGGATGTTGTTAGAGAATACGATCCCGAACATCGCTGAGAGAAAAGCGAATGTCACAAAAAAGAAAAAGCACCTGTTATCCTTCACTTCCTTATGATAACTCGCGTGGTAATCCCTCATGTACCCTATCGCGAACACGGCGACCAGGCTTCCGATGATCCCGATCACCAGGGTCATGACAATGGATAATTTATCCACGAACATATTGTTATCTACAACAAGACCCTTCCTGCAAAAAAGCTCGAAACAGACCATGATCACGGTCTGCAGGAATATCAGGACGACTGTCAAGGGCCTTTTATATTTGATCCCCGCGTAAAATATGTACACGGCCAGTATGATCTCGATATAGAACATCGCTTTATCCACAAACAGGGATGACGCGGCAAAATACTGGATATCCCGGTGGAAAGTCGTGGCAAGCAGGGCCAGTGAGCCCAGACAGATCACGAAACCCGCTATCCTGACAATGACACCTCTTAAGACATCGTTCTTCAGGACCAGCAGGAACGCCGCTATGACAAGCGGGAACGTTATAAGAAAAAATAACAGCTGCACTATACATAAAATATAGCATATAATCCTTAACTGCCAAGCTTCCCGCGGCAAAATCTTCAATGATTACGCGGTAACCAAAATTCTTGCTCCATGAATTCCCTGCTCTCAAAGGGGCGGCGGGTGTACTTTTCGGTGTAAAATAAACGTAGCCGGTTAGTGGTAAAAATTTGGTTATCTAGGACAGTATGGTTTCGGTTAGTGGTTATTCAAACGCTGTTTTTTGCACTTGCGGCTCAATTAAACGCAAGTATTTTACACCTGCAAGCACACCCGCCGCCCCTTCTGGCAAGAGACATAGCGCATGGAAGATAAGTGAGGAACAAAGTAAAGGAGTGAAGGGGATGTTTCGTACAGAGGATTGACGTCCCGCCTCACTAATACCACCATGCGGCCGACCTTGCAAAAACCAATTTCCTTTTACCTGCGCCAGAATAGAAGTTTCAATCCTCTGGTAGAAACATCCCCTTAACTCCTCTGCTCTGTTTTGAATGAAATCCTGAACGAACTACAAAACATGGAAATATTTCAGTAATTATTGTATAGTAGTTAGATGAAATACGATCCCTTCCAACAAGAAGCTATCAAGCATATCAGGAACGGTCACTCTGTGATAGTTTCCGCGCCTACAGGCGCTGGAAAAACAGTAATAGCCGAACACGTGATAAACGACTGCCTTGCCGTGGGGAGGAGGGTGATATATACCGCTCCGATCAAAGCGTTATCAAACCAGAAGTTCCGGGACTTCAAAAAGGGCTATGGAGGTAAGATAGGCATCCTTACCGGCGACGTAAGCATAAACCCGCACGCGCCGGTCCTTATCATGACCACCGAGATATTCAGGAACAAGATCCTTACGGGAGAAGCGGACCTTGAGGAATATTCCTGGGTCATCTTCGACGAGATACATTATATCGACAATTACGAACGCGGGACCGTCTGGGAGGAATCCCTGATACTCCTGCCGGAACACATGAAGATGCTCTGCCTGTCAGCGACCATACCCAATATAGACGAATTCGCCGAATGGATACATTCCACGCACAATAGACCCTTGAAGATCGTAAAGGAAGAAAAGCGTCCCGTTCCGCTGCATTTCTTTTACCAGTGCGATGGGAAAATAATGGACAATATCAATGAGATCAAAAAATCCGGCATCAAAGGCAAAAAAAAGTTTTATTACTACCGCGGGAAAAAATACGCCAAACACCCACACCTCAAGCCGAACAGGCTGGATGCCCTTATAAAACATCTGGAAAATGAAGACAAGCTTCCGTGCATATATTTCGCTTTCGGGAGAAGACGATGCGAATACCTGGCGGACGAACTTCACGGTTTTAACTTCCTGAACAAGGATGAAAGGAAAAAAATAACGGAACTCTATGACGACTTGTGTGAAAAATTTGATCTTTCGAGAGAAAAAAGCGCGGCTATCCTTTCCCCGCTGGTCGAAAGAGGCATCGCGTATCACCACGCGGGCATGCTGCCCACACTTAAAGAAGTGGTGGAACAGCTCTTTACCAGCAGGCTTATCAAGGTCATCTTCACCACTGAAACTTTCGCGCTCGGGATAAACATGCCCGCGCGTACGGTTGTATTCGACGAGTTGAGGAAATTCTACGGCCGGTTCTTCGCGAACCTTAAAACGCGCGATTTCTACCAGATGGCGGGCAGGGCCGGAAGACGCGGCATAGACGAAGAAGGCTTTGTGTACAGCCGCGTCAATCTGAACTATATCTCACCCGAGGAACTGAAGCACATAATCTTCAACGTCCCGGAAAAGGTGAGGAGCAGGTTCAACGCCTCGTACGCGACACTTATAAACCTGTATGAGAAACACGGCGAGGAACTTTACGACATCTATACCAGATCCTTCCACCATTTCCAGGTAAAACCAAAACTCCGCAGAAACGCCATGGATGCCATGCGTTCAAAAATAGGCATCCTGAAAGAACTCGGCTATATCAAAAAAGGCCTTGTCACCGGAAAAGGCAGATTCGCGGGACAGATCTACGGCTATGAACTTCCGTTGTCCAGACTGTACGAGGAGGGCCTCCTGGAACACCTTTCCGAGACCGAACTGGGGATACTCTCTATCGCTGTCGTATATGAACCCAGGAAAAATTCCAGAATGCCGAAGATAAGCAAACCCGCCAGACGCCTCCGTGACATGACAGACGATTTGATTGCAAGGATCCACGGGATAGAAAAACGGGCCGGGCTTAACATTCTCAGCAAGGATTTCCGCTACCACCTTTCTCCGTGTATCGAAGCATGGATGCGAAAGGAACCATTTGATAAGATCCTGACCTACACTGACGCGGATGAAGGCGAGATAATACGTTACTTCAGGATGGCCGTTCAGATCCTCCGCGAGATCCTTGACACACCGGCCTCCCCGGAACTCAAGAACAAGATAAAAAACCTCATATCCCTTATCAGCCGGGATGTCGTCAACGCGGAAAACCAGCTAAGGAAGTAAACGTTTGGGGACAAGTTTATAAAACTAACTTTAGTTTGAGGCTCAGGATATTATAATTTATCCACTTGCTATTTTTCTTTGTCGTCTGCCAGAGGTAAAAGATATCTGTTTTAAAATGTTTGAATAATTTTGCGTTGAATCCCGCATAAAGACGATTCCGGTTAAGTTTCTCTCCCTCAAAATCCACAAATATCTCGTCGGCAACATAGGGCTGGATGTCCAGCTTTGTCCATTTCAGCGGGAATAGAACCGTTGCCTTGTTCCTGTATCTGGTGGTATCATCCCCGCCTTTTTTGATACGGTATTCAAACCTGTTCCTGTCCTTAAACTTAAAGCCCAGCCACTCCCGTTTAACTGTTCCGTTAATATGCGGCCGGTTTTCTTCCTTCCACTTATTTTTTTTCTTCTCGTAGAGCTGCCGGTAGTTGACCCCCAGATCGAGTCCATCCGTAACTTTCCAAGTCACTCCCCCATCAGTGTGACGGTAATATAATATAGAAACATCTTCTCCGAACCTTAACTCCTCTTCCACTTTTACCTTGAAAGAATCGTTAAGTTTTGCTTCTATGACCTCTGTGTTCCATAGCTGAAAATCGCCGTCCTCGAGCGCGAAAGCAGGTACGGCCGCAAATAAAAACAAAAAAATACTTGATCCAATTAGAAATTTAAGATGCATAAACCTCCTCTTCCGCCCCTTCCCATCTCATTCCACCCATTACAGCCTGCCCTATATTGGCAAGGTGATCGCCGATCTTCTCAAGATTATCAACAAAGTCCAGAAAAACTATGCCTGCCTCAAGATTGCATGCGCCCTGATTCAACCGGTCAACATGGGCTTTCTTAAGTTCCACCTGAAAATTGTTGATACGCTCTTCTCTCTGCAGAACTTTTTCCGCGAGTCTCTTGTCGTCCTTTTCCATGGCTTCTTTTGCCTCTTCCATCATAACGTTAAGCTCGTCCCACATTGACTTCAACCCTTCGATAGCCATATCGGAAAAAAACAGGCTTTCTTCTATCCTCCTTACGGCAATCTCCATGATGTTTTCTGCATGGTCCCCTATTCTTTCTATATCATTGACACTGTGTATCAAAACGGGTATTTCCTCGGATTCCTCCTGTAAAAGGTCTTTCTGCGATAGTTCCACCAGGTATTGCGTTATCTCTGACTGGAGAGTGTCTACCGCCTGCTCGAGGTTTGGTATTGGTTTTAAAGGTCTTTTATTGTCTTCGAAGAAAGCCCTTACCGCGCTGGAAATCGATCTGGAAGCCAGGTCAAGCATACGGACCGTTTCTTTCCTTGCCTGCTCCAGCGCGATCGGAGGAGTATCCAGAAGATGCTTTTCCAGATACTGTGTTCCCATTTCGACCGCGCCTTTTCTTTTTGGAACCAGCCATATGCTGGCTTTTTCAAGCAAACCTATGAACGGGAGAAAAATAATGGCATTCATGACATTGAACGTGCTGTGAGCAACAGCGATATAGAACATAATATTCTTGGCCGTTATCCCTCCCGGGATGATGAACTCTATTGCCTTTACGAACCAGCCCGTATAAACAAAGACCAGCATATAGGCAACGCCTATGACATTGAACAGCGTATGTGCCATAGCTGTTCGCCTTGCGTTCAGATTAGTCCCTATAGCTGCCAGCTGGGCGGTAATGGTGGTACCGATATTATCCCCCAGTATTATCGGAATGGCAGCGGGAAAACTTATCAAACCGTTAAACGCCAACACCTGGACAACAGCGATAGTGGCGCTGGAGCTCTGAAGGAGCACAGTAAAGACTATCCCGACCAGAACACCCAGAAGAGGGTTATCGCTGAACATGACTAACATATCTTTTATATACTGGCTTTCTTTCAGCGGCCCAAAAGCGTCTTTCATAAAACCCAGACCGAGAAAAAGAAGTCCAAATCCCATAAGGACCTGCCCCCGGAACCTCATGTTCCTCGTCTTACCGAACTTCATAAAGGCAAAGCCTATGCCCACAACCGGAAGAGCATATTGCGTAACCTTGAAGACAGACATTGAAGAAACAATCCATGCTGTGAACGTCGTGCCGATATTGGCTCCTATTACCACGCTTATCGCCTGTTTCAAGGCCAGGAGACCCGCATTGACAAAACCCACCACCATAACAGTGGTGGCGCTCGAGGATTGAATAAGACAGGTTATACCCGCTCCTACCAGAATGCCCACTATAGAAACTTTGGTAGCCATGTGCAGGATGTTTTTGAGACGCTCTCCGGCTATCTTCTTCAATCCATCGGACATTATCTGCATGCCGAAGAAGAAAAACCCGAGCCCGCCTATCAATCCGAATATGAGGTTCTTTGCTATCATCTGTATCCTCCGGGTTTTTTAGTTTAATTGAACTTCAATTACACCTAAAGGATACATTTTTAATGTGAAACGAATATGAAGGAATTGTGAAGATTTGATGAAGGGATCCCCCGCCCTTTCAGGGCCAGGAGTCTAATCTATTTGGGTAGTATGACCGTGACTTTGGTCCCTCTTCCGGCATCGCTGTTTATATCGATATATCCTTTGTGAAGAAGCACAATGTGCTTTACTATTGAGAGGCCCAGGCCTGTTCCTCCTGATTCTCTGGATCGGGCTTTATCCACCCTGTAAAACCTCTCAAAGATCCTGTCCTGATGCTCCTTTGAAATACCAATACCATTATCCTCGATCGAGAGCATAACACTGTCCTTCTGCTCAAAAAGCGAGACCCTGATATCGCCTTTCTTGCCGGTATATTTGATGGCGTTATCTATAAGGTTGACCAGGACCTGTTCTATCTTGTCTTTGTCGCCTTTTATGCTAAAATCGTTTCCGCTGTAATCCAACTTCAGCTTTTGTTCTTTTTCGGAAAGAGCATGGCTGAACCCCCAGACGACTTCATCCAGCAATTGCTTAGCGTCAAATTCTACTATTTCTATTCTACCTTTCCCGGTCTCTATTTCCGTTAAACTAAGCAGGTCGTTGATTATGTTACTAAGCCTTTCCGCCTGTTTCCTGATGATGGCAAGAAACTTCCCGGCATTTTCTTTATCATCTATAGCTCCGTCCTCTAACGTTTCTATGAACCCTTTAATCGAAGTAAGCGGCGTTTTTAATTCATGCGATACATTGGCCACAAAATCCGTTCTGATCTTATCCGCTTTTCCCAGATTATCTATCTTTAGCTGCAGTTCATCAGCCATCCGGTTGAAAGACCTTGCCAGCCCGCCGAGTTCATCATTTGTCCTTATTTTCACTCTCTTACTGAAATCCCCCCTTGCAATGCCCCTAGCTGTCTCGTCCATCTTACGTATCGGCAGGCTTATACTTCTTGATATAAAATACCCTATCACCAGGGTCAAAATAACAGCCAAGATGCCTCCTAAAATAAAAACCCTGTTAATGACACGCAACTCGTGTTCCACCTCGGTAAGCGGCATGGCAAGCCTGATTACACCCAATATACTCCCTTTCTCTTTAACGGGGACCGCTACATATTTCATGTTCAGCCCCAGAGTATCGCTAAGCCTGGAACTCTTGCCCACTCCACTCTCAATAGCGGCAATAACTTCCTCCCTGTTCCCGTGATCTTCCATCAAAGCAGGGTCCTTCTCAGAATCCCCTAAGACATTGCCTTTTCCATCAATAACCGTGATCCTCAAGTCCAGTGTCTTTGCCAGGCTGATCGTTTCTTCCCGGATCAGATTTCGCTTCCCGCTGATGAGGTCTTCTTTTAGAAGATCACCCGCCAAAATGGCATTACTTTCCAGTGTCGCGGAGATCTTTTTCTCATAATAATCCCGGAATTTCAGTCCGACAAAAAAATCCAGGACAAGGACCGCGACCAGGATCAAGAAAATATACGCGCCTAAGAATTCCCAGACTATGCTTTTTTTCACTTTTCCAGCTCCCTGAAACGGTATCCGGAACCTCTAACCGTTTCTATATAATGCCTGGCCTTCCCGAGTTTTTTTCTCAAAGACTTTACGTGCGCATCTACTGTTCTGTCATAGACTTCTGAATCGTATCCAAAGACACTGTCGAGCAGCCTGTCCCTTGTAAACACCACCCCGGGCCTCTGGGCCATAAACTCCAACAGTTTAAATTCAGTATGAGTAAGAGCAACCTCTTTCCCGGACACAAATACCCTGTGTTTCACGCTGTCGATCGATATGATCCCTTTATCTGTTTTTTTCTGGATAACAAGGGGCTCGTGTCTTCGCAATACGGCCTTCATTCTCGCGACAAGCTCCCTTGGACTGAAGGGCTTTGTCACATAATCATCGGCTCCAAGTTCCAATCCGGTGACTTTATCCGCTTCCTGCGATCTGGCTGTAAGCATGATAATGGGGATCAGTCCTGTTATCTCGTTATTTCTCAGCTGTTTGCATATCTCAAACCCGTCAATATCCGGCAGCATCAGGTCCAGGATGATCAGGTCCGGGCGCTCTCTTTTTGCCAAAGAAACCGCCCGCTGCCCGTTCAAAACTGATACAGTCGTATAGCCTTCCTTTTTCAGGTTATACACTATCATCTCGACTATATCTTTTTCATCCTCTACTATCAGTATTTTCTTTTTGGCCATTCCCCCTCCCCGTCAAAGGTATTATAGCAGACGCCTTGAGAAAGTGAAAATAAGATCCACTTTGGATGGATACGCAGCACCCTTAGAATAAAGCCCCCAAAGAACAAGACAGCAATGACCGGGTAAATAAAAGGAAGGGATCCATTGAAGATAAACATTATAAGTTCTGCTGCTACAGCTATTATCCACTTTTTTATGTAACGCCGCTGAATACTGGTGATCATAAGAGTTCTTTTGTTTTTGCGGCTCATTATATTATTAATATTCCTAATTTTTAAACTTCCAGGAGGGGTTCTTGAAACAGCTGATTATCAATGGCGCGGCGCACATGATTATCGTACCTATTATAAAAAATCCTTTATAAAACAATACATTCCCTGTCTTGAGCTGGGACGGCGGGAAAAAGCCTATGACTATCGTAAATAACGCGCCCAGGATCCCAATGCCGGCGACGATCCACATCCCGGAAAAACCTCCCGGGACCTTATATGGGCGCGAGACATCCGGCCGGCAATAACGCAGCCGGATCGCGGCGCTGTAAACAAAAACATACATGATCAGATAGAGCAGGATACACAGCACTGATAATATCCAGTAGGAACTGCTCACGGCGGGCATAACTAAGAAAACGAACGTGAACAAAGTAACAATCCCCGCCTGGACGTAAATAATATGCGTGGGGACCCCGTTCCCGTTCACGTGTTGAAGAAAAGGCGGAAGATTGCCGTGCTTCGCGGTGGCATACAAACCCTTGCTCGGCCCCACTATCCATGAACACAATTCCCCCACTGACCCGGCCGCGATCAGGACAGCTATCACGGGAATAAGCCATTTCAGGTCGAACTTGTCGAGAAACAGTGTAAAGGCCTCCATAATACCGGAGACCAGGCTTAGATCTCCCTGCGGGACCACTATAGCGATCGAAAGAGAACCGAGCATGAGCACGACAAGAGCGATACCTGCCGCCAGGAACGTAGCCCGTGGATAGTCGTGTTTGGGATCTCTCACATCCTCCGCGTGGACCGCTGAAACCTCTACTCCCGAAAATATCAAGAGCGCACCGGCCAAAAGTACGATCTTGTTTATATCGGTTAGATCCGGGATCATGTCCCGCGCCGAGAAAACGATCTCCGTCCCATTTCCCGTAATAAACCATATTGCCCCCAGGATGATGATCAGTAATCCGGGCAGGAAAACACCCGCGATGACCCCTACGGTACTTATCATCCCTGATGTCTTCATCCCGCGAAAACTCGCTAATGTGCCTCCCCAATACGCCACCAGTATGATACACATCATGTATAACTTGTTATGCGCGAGCGCGGGATCATAAATGCAGGCAAGACTGGCGCCCAGAAAGGAAAGAACCGTAGGGAACCATATGACGTTCTGTATCCATTGAAGCCATATGGCAAGGAACCCGCATCGTTCCCCGAAAGCTTCCCTGACCCATATATACACCCCTGGGGGGCCATCCGGTGGCAAGTTCCGCAGTAATGAGAGAAACAGGAACGAGAAAAATAACCGCCGCGGCTGTATAATAAAAGATCAGGGAGAGCCCTTCCTTGGCCAGCATGGGCAGTCCGCGCAGCGTGCAGATGACAGCCAGGTTCAGCATGGCCAGCACAAAAACACCCAGCGTCCCCCGCTTTGGCATATCAGAGGAACTTTCCATTTATTTTTCCTTTTACCTCGCTTAGCAGTGCTTCCTGTACTTATCTTTTTTGTCCGGCTTAGTCGGCTTGTGTCCCGGCTGATCGGCAAAATGTTTGAGTATGCGCTTCAGGTCAGCGAGCAATAAGTCTGCCATATCCTTGCTGAAGCCCTCCTTAACAACGATCCGCAGCACCGCAAGATCCTGCCTGTTCTCCGGCATGGTATAGGCGGGGATCAGCCAGCCCCGGTCGCGGACCATCTCCGAAATATCGAACACGGTGAAATTGGTCTCCTTCTTCAGCTTGAAAGCAAAGACAGGGATATCGCTTCCATCGGTCAGGAGCTCAAAAGGTCCTAACTTTGCGATCTCGCCTGAAAGATACAAAGCAATATCATGCAGGGACTGCATAATACGCGTGTACCCTTCTTTCCCTAAGCGCAAAAAGTTGTAATACTGCGCGACTATCTGGTTGCCCGGCCTGGAGAAGTTGATGGCAAAGGTCGGCATCTCGCCGCCAAGATAATTTACGTAGAAGATAAGGTCCTTGGGCAGTTCCTCCCAGTCACGCCAGATGATCCAGCCGACCCCTGGATAGACCAGACCGTACTTATGTCCGGACGCGTTGATGGATTTGACCCACTTCAGCCGGAAATCACATTTCATATCCGGCTGGATAAAAGGCGCGATAAATCCGCCGCTGGCCCCGTCCACGTGGATCGAAACTTCCCAGCCTGTTTTTTTATTAAGCTTATCCAGGGCGCTGTTGATCTCCTCCACGGGTTCATACTGGCCCGTGAACGTCGTCCCCAGAATAGTGGCGACACCAATGGTATTCTCGTCGATACGCTTGAGGACCTCCTCGGCGTTTATCATATAGCGGTCGCCTTCCATGGGGATAATACGCGGCTCCACGTCCCAGTACCTGCAAAACTTCTCCCAGCACACCTGAACGTCTACGCCCATGACCAGGTTCGGCTTATCGGTCGGCTTCCCCCTGGCTTTCATCCGCTCGCGCCATTTCCATTTCAACGCCATGCCGCCCAGCATCACGGCCTCACTGGAGCCGATTGTAGAGCAGCCGCAGGCTTGCCCATCCTTAGGAGCGTGATACAAACGCGACAGCATATTGACGCAACGCATTTCAAGCTCGGCTGTCTGCGGGTACTCATCCTTATCTATCATGTTCTTGTCGAATGTCTCGGACATCAGCTGCCTGGCTTCGGGCTCCATCCAGGTGGTAACGAAAGTGGCGAGGTTGAGCCTGGAGTTGCCGTCCAGCATAAGCTCGTCGTGGACAAGATTGTAGGCCGTATTCGGCAGCATCTCTCTCTCCGGCATTTCATACCTGGGCACCTCTTCGGTCAGGGCGCGCCTGCCGTATGTAGGCGTAAGGACCCTTTGAGAGTCCCTGATCTGGTCTATTTTTACGTGTCTATGTATCATTTCTCCTCCTTTATTTTTGCATCCATTCCGGTCTCTTTAATGCATTGATTATGATCGGCGCTGCCACACAAACCACTATCCCGACAACGAGAAAGATCACATAAAAAACCGGGCTCCCCACTGTAAGCTGGGAAGGAGGGAAAAATCCGACAGTGATCGCGAACAGCGCTCCCAGTATCCCTATCCCGGAGACGATCCACATGCCAGGGTTCCCGCCAGGCACCGTATAGGAGCGGGGAACGCCGGGCTGTGAATAACGTAATCTGATAGCCGCGGCGAACAACAGGATATACATTATCAGGTAAAGGATCGCCGTCAACGCCGTGAGCAGAAAAAACGCGGAACTTACATTGGGCATCAACAGGTAAACAAAAGTAATAGCCGTCACTATCAATCCCTGAATAAAAAGGATATGGGTCGCGACCCCGTTGCTGTTCACATGCGCGAGAAAAGGCGGAAGATCCCCGTCTTTTGCCGTGGCGAAAAGCCCCTTGCTGGGGCCGACTATCCAGGCAGTCACAGCTCCTATCGCGCCGAAAGCGACAAGAAACCCGATAACAGGAAGCAGCCAATCCATGTGAAACAGGTTTAGCAGGTCTTTAAACCCCTGCATGATGCCGACTGTAAGGCTGATACTCTTTTCCGGCAGTACGGCCGCGATAGACAATGAACTTAGAGTGAAGATGACGATGATTATCCCCGCAGCGAAAAAGATCGCTTTCGGGTAATCGCGTTTTGGATTTCGCACGTCCAGCGCATGAACGGCAGATACTTCCATGCCGGCGAAAAGCAGAACAACTCCGGCAAGGAACGCAATATTCCCAAAATTCCTGAAGTCAGGGAAAATGCTGTGCGACGTGACGCTAAACTCCAGCGGGTTCCCCTTGAGCCACCATATGATCCCCAGGGCAATGATAAGCACGCCGGGTAATATGGTCCCTCCGATAACGCCCGCGGTACTCAGCCATCCGGAAGTTTTCATACCGCGAAAGTTCATCAACGTAGCTCCCCAGTATACAGCAAGTATCACTATAACATTGAAAAGCTTATTACCGGCAAGAGTGGGATTCAGAAAAAGATAGGATAACGCGCCTGCGCCAAACGCCAGTATCGTCGGATACCAGATAACGTTCTGGATCCACTGCAGCCAGATAGCCACGAATCCCAGGCGTCCTCCAAAGGCCTCTTTAACCCACCTGTAAACCCCTCCTCCTACTGGCCATCCTGTGGCAAGTTCGGCTGAGACAAGTGATGTCGGGATCAGGAAAATAAATGTCGCGAACAAAAGGAAGAAGATCATGGGCAGACCTTCCTTGGCCATCATTGGCAGTCCCCTGAGATTCATGATAATGGCAACGTTCATCATCGCGAGCACAAAAACACCTAACTCTTGACGCTTTGACGCGGATTTCTCGCCCATTTCCCCACCTCCCTGTTAATATATCGAAATTGATATAACAATAATTCCGCTGTTTTCGTCATAACAGTATCAGTTAAATATACGCCACGTCATTGTACGGTTACACGGATCCCGATCTTTTTTTCTCAAAATTCAACCGGCCGGCGAACCGGCTTTTGTCTTCTACCTGCGGGCCTTTTTAACGGCCATAGTCAGAAAATTCACCAGATAAGGCGTCCCCTGGTTATACGGGACCTTTATCTCCGCGTGAAACTGTTCTCCATACAGAAACTTGGAATTACTTTTAAGGGCCTGGATATACGTTGAAGTCGCCAGGACCTCATAATCCTCGGGCAAATGGGCGACAGCCCATCCATGGATCTCAACAGCGGTAAAAGGATCGGGAATACCTTTAAAGACCGGATCTTTCTTCTTTATGTTCATGGGTATCATTATGGGCGTCATCTTCCTGTATTCTTCAAGATCAAGGCTCGTTATATCTTCCCACCCCATGCTTCTCGCGTAGGTATAGCCGTATGCCATGACCGTCAGCTGATGGCCGCAACATATTCCGATTATAGGTATCTCGCATTTGCGTATTAATTCATAATTGCCGTTATACTCGAACATGGGAAGGTTCTGATACCCCGCGTTGTTCCCGCTTAAAACAATGGCCACTGGTTTTTTCTTAAGGTTATTGACCATTTCCAGAGATACCTCATAATGCGGGACGCTCAACGTCTCAAGATCCAGATCAAGGCCTTCTATAAATTCCGCGAGTTCCGTGAACGTGTAACCGTTCATCTGGTCCCCAACGACCAGGACGTAATCCTTGTCGGGGGTTTCTGGAACAGGTGGTTTTCCCGGGGAGTATAGTGTTATAACGTTGATCTGCGGCGCGTACCCGTACCAGCTGTTGATCAGGAGCTTTAAGTGCCGGGTCCTGACGGGTTTGAAATCAATGATGTTCCTGAACGTATCGTTATTCTCGGTATACGTGCCATCGATATCCTTCCAGGTCTCACCGTCATCGCTCATCTGCCATACAAAGTTCCTGAGCCATCCATCCGGGCTTGACGGGTTTGAAAGCATCCATATCCTTGAAACCTCCCAGGCCTTACCCAGGTTGAATTTTACCCACTGTGTCGGTGATCCGGGCGGGGACGACAGCCAGAAAGTGGACTGGCCCGGATCATCCAGGTCTATGATGTTCTTCGGGTTCTGGCCGCTGGAGACTTCAATTGTGGACACCGGTATTCTTACAAGGCCCATGAAAACGTTATCGGATTGAGTGTCGAGAAAGAACCGCGAGCGTGCCCATGGGCCTTTTGCGCCGGTCTCGTCCACGGCCCGGACGCGCCAGTAGTGCCTGGCCTTTTCATCAAGCGTGTGTTTTTCTTCGAGTAGTTTGCTGGTGATATACTGGTTCTCTTCCGGGACTTCTTTGTATTCTATAATAGTTTCGCTGTCAAACGTGGGAGCCTTGTCGATCTGAATAATATATGTCCTTTTGCCGGTCCCGCCGGAAGCGTTAAAAAAGGAGAACAACGGCCTTCTGTTCGTCACGATTATATCATAGCTGGGATTATTGGTCAGTTTCGGCGCGGTCAAAGGTCCCGCCGCTCCGGCACAGGCGCTAAAAACACATAAAAACAGAACAGCCAAAAAAGTTGTAACCGGTTTCAATGTTACTCCTTTTGGGTTTTTTCTGCGTGTTCGCAACCCCCTTCATAAGACGGATATGTGTATCCTCCCTTTAAAAGGTCAGTGGTCAGGTCCATCGGATGGCCGGTAGTATCGACAAAATCGGCCTTTGCCGCTACCAGTTCTTCATACAGCGCCGGTCTTCTGTCCTTCAGGTAATTATAATCAGGCGCCGGATGAGTAATGCCGTAATACGCGGGAATACAATCCGCGACCAGCATTGTATCCTGTTGATGATCAGCGGCAACAATAACATCGCCATGAGGTCCGCAGACAATACTGTTACCCCTGTAATGCCACTCGTCCTTGCCGCGTTTTTCGTAACCGCAGCGGTTGGAATACGCGAAGAAGATGTTGTTGGCATAAGCGTTTGCCGGGATCAGTATCCTTGAAATATCAGGATACGGGACCTTGCTGCGCTCGCCGTTGGGCAGCGTGTAATAGTTATCAGCGGCCGTGGGCCCCACGATAAGTTTCGCGCCTCTAAGGGCCAGGATGCGCTGAAGTTCCGGAAATTCGCACTCATAGCAGTTAAGGACCCCGACGGGGAAACCAAAGATCGAGTAAACAGGGTAGTCGCTGAACCCGAAACTCCAGTTATCTCTCTCCTGCTGCCCGTAAAGGTGGGTCTTCCTGTAACTGTTCAGAAGTTCACCGTTCTCACTTATGACCGCGATACTGTCATAATACTTCGTGGTCCCGTCAGGCTGGTCGGCTTTTTCAGCGTAAGGCACAAGGAGCGCCATGCTATACTGTCTCGCTATTTCACGCGCCCTGGTTATGCTTGGCCCGTCCTTATATTCAGCGGCCTCTCTGGCAGTTTCAGGACTCAGTGTATATCCCGGCAGATAAAGTTCCGGAAAAGAAAGCAGCTGGACATCATAGGCTTTGGCCAGCCTTACAGTTTCTTCCAGCCGTTTGAGGTTCTTTTCCGTTGCCTCTTCTCCGCAGGCGGCCTGCGCCTGGTAAATACCCAGACGTATACCGCTCCCCTTTTCCGGAACATTCTGATATATTGACGTCTTATACTGCAGTTCCCGGTAACTGTCCTCTACTGATTGCCGGTACTCAGGTGTTCCGTCATCCTTCTGGCCATACGCTGGTATGGAAAAAGCGATTAAAACGACAACGACAAAAATGATCCTCGGCTTTTTATTCCCCATCCCATCGTTTCCCCTCTTCTACTCCTTCACTGGTATCCGACAGATATGGATATCCTCCCTCATCCCCGGCTCCGGTGCCCATGGCGGGGCTTGGTGTGGGTCCTTCATGTGACATTTGTTCTATCGCGCCGGAGTCTGTCATATATTCCGTGCCCGAACCGACCTCTTCCAGCTCTCCGGACTCTGTCATTGCCTCCCCGTCCTCAACCTGCCCTATCTCTCCGGACTCCGTCATGTAATCTTCCTCTGCCTGAACATTGCAGCTCAACATCATTACAACAAAACTCAGGAAAAACATGCATGCCAATTTTCTCATCTTGACCCCCTTTGGTTTTGTGACAGAATTACTATTAAGTATATCTGCTGTCTATTATAGATGCAAAATTAATATACCCGTCCGAACCAAACATGTTTGACTTTATTTTTCTGTGTGGATGGTATGTATGGGAGTTCCAATTTTGTCGGCCACCCGATAAGGTTCAGGGGGATAACCGGTCCGTTACTAATGATACGTAAGGGACACAACATCATGGAAGGGGTCCAGCAGCTTTACTTGTGAACTGTCATCCTGACCGCGCCCGAGGATACCACTTCGGCCACGGCAACGGCCTCCCCTATTTCCTCGTCCGAATTCCCGTAGTCCTTTGCTTTCTTCAGGTGATACTCATAACAAGGGCCGCAACCGGCTCCAAGCGCTACACCTATGGCTATCAGTTCCTTGGTTTTCATTGATAACTTGCTGTCTTTAAAAACTTCGCGGTAAAAATCAATAAACTTTTTATTTATTTCAGGATTGATCTTTAACATCGCCCCTCCCCTTTGTTATTTTACCTGACCGGTGAAACCACATACACGTATCTCAGCGCCTCCACCCCGACATTCTTTCGCTGCTTTTAGAAGGAAGGCGCTGTCCGATCCGCCGGAAAAGGCGATCAGAACACTGCCCATGCCTTGTAGAATACTCCTTAACCGGGAATATTCGGCTGATCTTTCATGCGCGCGCATGCAAATATGATACCCTTTTTGCGGTGATTTGAATACAAAAATTTTACGGATTCTCGGGCAATTTCAAAGCGGATCTTAACAGGTTATCGAAAACCCGGTCAGGAAGGATCCTCCACAAAAACAGAAGTATTTTAGCGTCTATCGGAGCTACATACCTTGCTTTCGGGTTTTTGGCTTTGAGGGCTTTTGACACCACTTTGGCGATGACATCAGGTCCTACCGCGCCTCTGCTTTTGTAGCTGTTCTTAATAGCGGATACCATGCTCCCGGCTAATCTTGCGTAGGCGGTTTTCCCTGATACTTTTATCAAATTATCTACGGCTATTTTGGGCCATTCGGAGTGGATCACCCCTGGCACGATTATTATGACATTGATCCCGAAGAGTCCGGCTTCAAGACGAAGGGCGTCCGACAGGGCTTCTACCGCGTGTTTCGTAGCATGATACCAGCCCCCCATGGGCGTAAAAAGTTTACCGCCCATTGAAGATATGTTCACGATCCTGCCGGAGCGCTGTTCTCTCATTGCCGGCAACACCAGCTGCGCCATACGGGCCAGACCGAACACATTCACCTCAAACTGCCTTCGGGCTTCGTTCAAAGGGACGTCTTCGATCGCCCCGTAAGAACCATACCCGGCGTTATTTATCAAAGCATCGATCCTCCCTTCTTTCGCTAAAACCGCATTTGCACAGCTTTTCATGGATCCGTCATCAGTGACATCAAGACGGATCACCGAAGCGCCCTTATCTTCAAGTCCTTTCAGTCTTTCCACCCTGCGGGCCGCCCCGTAGACTTTCCATCCTTCTTCTAAAAGCCGCTTTCCGATGGCCTCTCCGATCCCGGAAGAAGCCCCGGTGATCAACACTGTTTTCTTCATGTTATTATTCTATCCCCTGAATTTGTTCCAGTGACATGCCTTTGGTCTCGACCCTGAAAATCGCGGTGACGATCATTCCAAGTAATGACGTGCACGCGATGATCATCAGTGTACATGTAACTCCCAATGAATCCTTCAGGACGGGCAGGAAAAAGATGCCTACCGCCGCCCCTACCTTTGCCCAGGCCGCGGCAAACCCTTCACCCGAAGCGCGTATTTCCGTGGGGAATACTTCCGCGGCAAGGGTAAAAGTGGTGGGGTTCGGCCCCATGTTCATCAATACATTAAAGATCGTAAAGCCACTGAAAACAAGAACAATATGTTTCCCGCCGGGTAAAGACGCTGAGATCGCCAGGATCACAAGACCTAAAGCCATGCCTATAAACCCGAGCATCTGTAAAGTAATACGTCCCCACTTTTCTACCAGCCAGATATTAAGCAAAAAACCGACTATCAGGAAAGCATCAAGAAGCGCTACCTCTTCGGTAATATAAAAAACATTCACGACATACGTACCGCTCGCATCGGGAACAGCCAGTGCCGCTAATATTATCGGGGTAAACAGTCCAACCCCATAAGTCGAAATATCCATCAAGAACCATGGAGCCGCTGCCAGTATGGTCCGTCTTATATATTTCTTATGGAACAGGCTGCCATAACCAAGTTGGGTTTTTCTTTCTTTTATCTCTTTTTCTTCCTGCCTGACAAGTAATCGTCTGATCTCCGACCTTTTCTCAGGAAGGATCTTCTGAACGATATCCGCCGCCTCTCTAATCCTGTTTTTCCCTATAAGCCACCGCGCGCTTTCAGGCACGGTAGTCCTGAAAAAGAAAACAAAAGAGGCGGGAACGGACCCCAATGCTAATATCCATCTCCAGGCCTCCTCCTTTGGATAGACCTTAAGCACTACAAGCCCGAGCCCGGCCGCTAAAAGCATGCCTGCCGCCTGTAAGGAAAAAGCGCTTATCAGCATCCTGCCCCGGATACGCTTGGGCATGAACTCGGATATGTAGGCCGAACAAACGGGATAGTCCGCTCCGACTCCTACGCCCAATAAGAACCGGAAAGCGACCAGGGACCAGACACTCCATGCAAAACCGCAAAGAATACCAAAAGCGATCAAGACCGCCATATTAAATAAAAATAAGGCTTTCCTGCCATACTTATCCGTCACGGAACCCAGTATAGAAGCGCCAAAAACCGCGCCTATTATCGCGGATGCCCCTATCAATCCCGCCTGCCATGGAAGCGCGCCGAAATATCGCACAAGCAACGGCATGCATATACCGATAATAAAGAGATCAAAACCGTCCAGCATCACACCGGCCGCGGATAAAAACCATATCCTCCAGTGTGTTTCCGTTAATATGGAATTATCCAATGCCTCTTCAAGCGTAAAATCCGGCACCCCGGCAAGTTCCTCTGCCATAATGCCCAATTTTACACGCATTTCCGGCGCTTTGCAAAAATATTTAGTGTGAGTTCGATCTCAGGCAAGTCCCCGGATCACTACGAATCCGCCCGCTCCATAACCTTCTCGCGGTTCCTGGATCTCGTTGATGCTTTCGGGATGATCAAATATGGTCTGAAAATATAAAAAGTCCCTGAACCCGGATACTTCTAGCAGCTTTACTACTTTTTCTACCTCTGGTCCCTAATGGCGCGGCAAACCTTCCGGAACCGACGCCAATCTCCACCCCATACCCCTTTTCCGGAAGAACCCTTTTTATCGCTTCCAGTTCCGACAAATAGGCGAACTTATTCCTATCATACCAGGCGTCGTACTTCTTATTATACTTATCAAAAATGCTGCTCATATATTCAGATCCCCCCACCATCCATCATAAAATCTTTTCAAGTGTTCATTCATTTCCTTGTCTGATTTTGCCTCTTTGACCTTTTCTTCTTCAAATGAAAAACGGTAATTGGCACAGTAAGTCATAAGGGTCTCATTCGCCTGGTTGATCTTTTTAAACATCTCTTCACATTCTTTTTTACTCTTACCCTTGCATTTATCGGGATGGTATTTCAGGGATGATCTTCGATAAGCTTCCCTTATCTCCTGAAAAGTCGCGCTCTCGCTCAGACCCAGTAATTTTCTTGCCTCATCTATCTGTTTAAAATCCGCCATTTTGGCCTCCCACTACTTTTCATTATCCCGGAACTTAAATTCGCTTTTCCTCGGCTATCAGGATCCAGTGCCCCGTATTTTCGAATTCCTCGATCATGTACCCTTTCTTGTCAAAAAAAGACCGTATTTGTCCCCTGTCCGCGATCGGGTGCTCGTGTGACCGCCCTTCTTCATTGTGGACCGAATCTATGACCTCCCGTCCTTTTGCGTTAAAATCCGATATCACCATTTTGCCTTTCGCGCAAAGGACTCTATCCGCTTCCGAAAGAAGTTCTTCGATCTTCGCTACATGATGCAACAGGTTCACGGCAATTACGCTATCAAAACTGTTGTTGTCAAAATCCAGGCGCGTAGCGTCCATAACGTAAAATTTCACGTTTGGAAGCAGATTTTCATGGGCAAGCCTCGAAGCTGTTGTTTTCAAGGCCTCTTCGTCGGTGTCGATCGAGATGAACCTGTATCCCTCTTTTGCCAGGGAGACCGTAGTATAGCCGGTACCGGTGCCAAGCTCCAAAATGCTCCCTTCAAGCGGAGACAGCTTATCAAGAATGAACTTCCTGTATTTACCAAAGTCAAGCCCCCTGTTTTTATAGAGTGTGAGTCTTTCTTCGAAATGATTATGAACTTCTTCGATCTCTTTGTCGGTTAATTCTGGAGTGTATTCCATATTTTGACAACCTCCTTCTTGGCTTTACTGTCTTTGTATTCCATTATAGTTTTCCCATCTATCATCGCATACGGCAGCAAAACGGCAGACCGCCACGCACCTACCGCACTCGACCACAGAGCTTATCGTTAATAACGGCTGTCATCCCGCTCCTGAACAAATGACGCTCTTTTATTTCCGGACCCAAAAGAAGGTGCAGATCCGCCGCGTCCACATCGCAATCGGCCATGACTTTCTTTTGTGCCAGCGCGGCAAATGACGCGGTCAATATCGTCTTGCCCGTGCCGCCTTTTCCGCTCGCGATAGAAATGATCATACGGTTATCCTACCCTCTGACCATTGTAATCCCGCATTTGGGGCAATTCGCGGAAGCACAAGGAACCCCTGGTTGATGGGGAACGTTTGTCCCACAGCCGGGACAAACGCAATATCCTCCGGGACCGGCGCCTGGTCTGCCGCCACCGCGGCCGCCTCCTCCTCTGCCTATTCCTGATCCCGGGCCCTGTCCCATCGGGCCCGTTCCGTTACCTCCTGGCATTTTGAGCCTCCAATCGTTATACATCCCGTATTACTTACTGCACGCCGAACTTCGGACCTACACTTGGATTATCGGTTGGCTTTAATTCTCCGTTTTTATATTTTTCGATCGCTTCCTTAATGCTTCCTGATACCCCGGTGATCACACCGATGCCTCCCGCCTGCAGCGTATGGAACGCGTTAGGTCCAACGTTCCCCGTCAACACCGATTTGACCTGTTTTTCCGCCATAAGCTGGCCTGATACAACCCCGGCTCCGCCCATAGCGCTTAAGCTTGGATTCTGGACCGCCTCGAATTCAAGCGTATCTGCATCAACGATGATGAAATACTGGCATCTTCCAAAGCGCGGATCCACCTGCGCGTCCAGGTTATCTCCCTCTGATGTAATACAGATCTTCATAAATTTACCTCCCCTATTCGTGTTCACATTCCGTCTTATCTACACCATACCCCTTTCCTTCTCCAGGGCTGCAGAGACTTTCCCCGCTTTCCAGTTTGCCTTTCTCGATCTTCGCTATGACTTCGTCTATTGTACCGCTGACACCCAGCACCGTCCTGATGCCCTTCCCGGCAAACAAAAGAGACGCCCTTTGTCCCATCCCGCCGGCAACGATATAATTGACCCCCTTTTCATGAAAAAACTGGGGCAGAAATCCCGGATGGTGTCCCGGATTCTCGATCGTTTCTCTGTTTGTTATTTTGCCGTCTTCAACATCGATCAAAGTAAATGAAGGACAGCGGCCAAAATGCATAGATACACTATGCCCATCCGCGGAAATTGCTATTCGCATATTACCTCCCGTGTAGGGGTCGGATTTATCCGACCCTCTTGGGATTTGATGAATCAAACCACTACGCATTTTTATCCTGGCTCTGGGCCTTCTCCAACGTCTGGATGCGGCTCTGGATGTCTTCTAATTCCTGTTTCAGGGCTTCTGCTTCTCCCTTCAGCATCTCTTTTTCGTCCCCAGCCGAGGGTTCAGCGACATAAGGATACGGTCCCCCGCCATAAGCGGGATACCCATAACCGGCTCTCATCCAGCCCGGCATACCGGTAGCATAGTCCCCGTTGCGCCATCCGCGGCCACCGCCGCGACCTCTGCCGTAAGCGAACCATCCTCTGCCACGGCCCCCAAAACCTCTACCCGGAACCGGGTTCATGTATCCGGGGACAGAATATCCGGCGCAATATCCGGCCGCTCTTCCAGTTCTTGAACCTAATCCCATCGGACCTGTTCCATCTCCTCCTGGCATTGTACTCACCTCCTCTTGTTCTTTCTGCATTTGTCACATAATCCATAAAACCGAATGATATGGTTTTTTATCTTAAAATCGTATTTTTTAGCGAGGCCCTTTTCAGCCCGTTTCAAAAACTCTACTTCTTCGTCCATGAAATCAGAATAATTTATCACCCTGTTGCAGTTAGTACAGATCAAATGGTGGTGATGTTCTTCCTCCGGCCCTTTTGTCAGCTCATAACGCGCTCTCCCATCACCAAAATCGAACTTGAATATCAGGTCCATCTGGGTCAATAATTCCAAGGTCCTGTACACGGTCGTCAGCCCGACCTGCGGATGTATTTTGTGCACTTCCAGGAATATATCCTCGGCACTAAGGTGCTCTTTTGTCTTCTGTAAGACATCCATGATCGCTTTCCTTGGCACCGTTAACCTGTATCCACAACCCCTGAATCTTCTGTGCCAATGCGGCCTGATCATTCCCCTTCTCCCACGCATAGTCATCACCCCTTATTGATAATGGTTCCCATTATCAATTATACCGCCTGGTCGACCCCCTGTCAAGAAATTATTGCAGCAAAGGAGTCAGAGTCCTTTTTTCCGGAAAAGTCCGTCAAGTCACAAAGAGCCTCTTTGTGACAAAATTAGGTTCGCTGGTGAGATTCACCCCGAGTTTGCGGAACCCCGCCTCATCCCCCGGCGTGGGCATATGCGTAAGATGCGCGTCGCAACCGCGCAGATCGTTCAGTTTTTCCATGGCTAGCTGGGCAGTGGGATTTGAAGCCGCGCTTATACTCAGGGCGATAAGCGTTTCGTCAAGATCAAGGCTTACGGCCTGGTTCTTTGCCAGACCTTCCTTGAGCTTTCCGATAGACCCTATTGTGGCCGGGGACAATACATGTATCTTATCCGGTATCTCCGCGATGCTTTTAACGGCGTTCAAAATAATGCTTGAAGAAGCGTGCATTATGGAAGAATTTTTTCCTGTTACAACGGTTCCGTCGGACAGCTGTATGGCGGCGCCGCAAAATATGCCGTCATGTCCCTTTTCTTGTCTTTGCGCGGCCAGCATAGCTTCCCTTGCCGGTTCTACTACCGGCCTGTCCTCGGGTTTCATGCCGATCTCTTCAACAAGGAGTTTCACCCGATCGACTGTTTCCCTGGCCACAAACCCCATCACGTATTCGCACGCGTACCGGAAATACCTTCTGACAATCTCCTGTTTTGCGGCTTCCTTCACCGTCTCATCGTCAATTATGCCAAAGCCGGCGCGATTCACTCCCATATCTGTCGGAGATTTATAAACCATATTATTTCCCTTTATCTTCTGAAGTATCCTCTTAAGCAGGGGGAACGCTTCTACATCGCGGTTGTAATTAATAGCGACCTTGTCGTATGCCTCAAGGTGAAAAGGATCTATCATATTAAAGTCTTTCAGGTCAGCAGTGGCTGCCTCATAAGCCACGTTCACCGGATGCTTGAGCGATATGTTCCATATGGGAAATGTCTCAAACTTGGCGTATCCCGCGTTCACCCCTCTTTTGTGTTCATGGTATACCTGCGAAAGGCTGGTAGCGAGTTTTCCGCTCCCGGGTCCGGGCCCGGTGATTACAACAAGCGGCTTACTGGTCTCAATATATTCATTTGCACCATACCCTTCATCGCTTACTATGAGGTCCACGTCCGTAGGATATCCTTTTGTGTAACGATGGGTATAAACCCTGACGCCCCTGCGCTCGAGTTTGTTCTTGAAGATCCTGGACGACGGCTGATCCGCGAACCTCGTGATGACTATACCCGCTATCTCGAGACCCCGGCCCCTTAACTCGTCTATCATCCTGAGAGCGTCAGAATCATAGGTAATGCCGAAATCCGCTCTCATCTTTTTTCTTTCGATATCGCCGGCGTATATGCAGAGTATTATTTCCGCTTTCTTCGCCAGTTTCTGGAGGAGCTGCATCTTTACATCAGGAGAAAATCCGGGCAAGACTCTCGAGGCATGATAGTCATATACGATCTTTCCGCCGAACTCCAGATAGAGTTTGTCCCCGAACTGCTTTACCCTGTCGAGTATGGCCGCTGTCTGTTCTTTAAGATATTTTTCGTTGTCAAAGCCTGGCTGCATTTTTCATTTCCTCCTTATAATAATCCTGGAGCGCTGTTGGAATGTTTTTATGCTTCTTAATGGCTTTGATCCCTTCAATGCTCGCTTCAGCGGCGGCTATAGTAGTTATATAAGGCAGTTTATGTTGTATGGCCTTCATGCGTATAAAGCTGTCGTCATACTGGCTGTTCCTCCCGATCGGCGTATTGATAATAAGCTGGATCTCTCCGTTCATTATCGCGTCAGCGATATTGGGCCTGCCTTCGTGCAGTTTTTTTATTTGTTTATTGGGTATGCCCTCTTTTTCCAGAAAACGGCTTGTATTTTCCGTCGCGTAAATAGAAAAACCCATTTCGTGAAGCTCTTTCGCTACAGGCAATAACCCCGGTTTGTCCTTATCAGCCACTGTAAGTAAAATATTCCCTTCGGTGGGCAGTTTTGATCCCGCGGCTTCCTGCGCTTTATAAAACGCAAGCGGGAAACTACCGGCGATACCCATAACTTCTCCCGTAGCCCTCATTTCGGGCCCGAGAAGCGGATCCACCTCGGGAAACATGTTGAAAGGGAACACTGCTTCCTTGACCCCGACATAGGATGGTTCCCTGTCTTTCATTTCCGGAAAATCCTTGAGCTTCTTCCCGAGCATGAGAAGCGTCGCGATACGTGCTACCGGGATCCCGCGCACCTTGGACACGAACGGCACTGTCCGGGAAGCCCTGGGGTTCGCCTCGAGTATATAAACTTTGTCCTCGCATATCGCGAACTGTATGTTTATAAGACCTACTACCTTTAATTCCCTGGAGATCTTCGCGGTATATTCCTCCATGGTCTTCATATGTTCTTCCTTTATATTCCGGGAAGGCAGGGCGCAGGCTGAATCACCTGAATGAACCCCGGCGTGCTCTATATGTTCCATGATCCCCGCGATAAAGGTGTCCTTCCCGTCGCAAAGCGCGTCGACTTCCGTTTCAACGGCCCGCTCGAGAAACCTGTCAACGAGCATGGGATATTCGGGGCTTACTTGAATGGCCTCCCTGGTATACTTGACAAGCATCTCTTCGTCATAGACTATTTCCATGCCCCTTCCGCCAAGTACAAACGACGGTCTTACCATCAGCGGGTAACCGATCTCCCCCGCGATCTTAAGGGCCTCTTCCAGGGACCGTGCTATCCCGCTTTCCGGCTGTAGTATATCCAGATCTATCATTTTCTGGCGGAAACGCTCGCGGTCTTCAGCAAAATGGATGCTCTCCGGAGACGTGCCAAGGATATTAACGCCGCAATCCTTGAGCTCCTGCGCGATATTAAGCGGGGTCTGCCCGCCGAACTGAACAATTACCCCATCTGGCTTTTCCTTATGATAGATCGCCAGGACATCTTCCACTGTAAGCGGTTCGAAATAAAGCTTGTTCGAAGTGTCATAATCAGTGGAAACGGTTTCCGGATTACAATTCACCATGATGGAATCATACCCTTCATCCCGTAAGGCAAACGCCGCGTGTACACAGGTATAATCAAACTCTATACCCTGCCCTATCCTGTTGGGGCCGCCGCCCAGGATCATGATCTTCTTATTGGACGAAACGGGGACCTTATCTTTATCGGTGCAATACGTGGAGTAGTAATACGCGGCATCCTCCACGCCGCTTACCGGAACAGGTTCAAATCTTGCATGCTTCCCGAGGGCCAATCTTCTTTCCCTGACATCTTTCTCCTTCACTCCGAAAAGACCGGCCAGGTATCTGTCGGCAAACCCGAATTCTTTGGCTTTTAAGAATTTCTCATCAGAAAGGTTCTTCCAATCATTCTTAACGATCTCTTCCTCGAAGTCCACCAGTTCTTTCATCTCCTTGATAAACCAGCGGCCGATATACGTTATCCTGTGAAGATCTTCCACTGATATCCCTTTACGCAAAGCCTCGTACATAAGAAATATTCTTTCACTTGATGGCACAGCGAGACACTCCTTCAATTGGTCAAGTGACAATGATTTAAAGTTCTTTGCCCCGCCTAACCCGTATCTCCCAATCTCAAGAGAACGTATGGACTTCTGGAAAGCCTCTTTAAAGGTCGTGGCGATGCTCATCACTTCTCCGACCGCTTTCATCTGCGTTCCGATAATGTCCTTTGCCTGCTTGAATTTTTCAAAAGCCCAGCGGGCGAATTTGATGACCACATATTCTCCGCCTGGCGTGTACTTCTCCAGCGTGCCGTCCCTCCAGTATGGTATCTCGTCCATTGTCAGGCCGACGGCCAGTTTTGTGGAAATACGCGCGATCGGGAAACCCGTGGCTTTTGACGCCAGCGCTGAAGACCGCGAAGTCCGCGGGTTGATCTCGATGACTACCAATCTGTCATCCCCGGGATTATGGGCAAACTGTATATTTGTGCCCCCTATCACACCTATTGTCTCTACTATTTTATATGAAGCATCCTGCATGCGTTTCTGCAGTTTTTCAGGCACGGTCAGCATGGGAGCGGAACAGAAACTGTCCCCCGTATGGACCCCCATGGCATCAATGTTTTCGATAAAGCATACCGTGATCAATTGATTCTTATGATCCCTCACAACTTCGAGTTCAAGCTCTTCCCATCCGATCACTGACTCTTCTATAAGCACCTGATGGACAAGACTGGCATTAAGTCCACGGGCCGCGATGATCCTCAACTCATCCACATTGTAGGCTACTCCCCCGCCTGTTCCTCCCATCGTATATGCCGGCCTTATAATAACCGGATATTTGAGTTCCTCGGCTATTTTTTCCGCCTCTTCGGCGGAATTACAGGTTTGTGACCGCGGCACCTCGAGCCCGAGTTTGCTCATCGTCTCCTTGAACGCGAGCCGGTCTTCGCCTCTCGCAATAGCGTCCTCTTTAACCCCGATGATCTCGACACTGTATTTTTCCAATATCCCCTGCTTGCAGAGGCTGGAAGCAAGATTAAGGCCGGTCTGTCCTCCCAGATTCGGGAGAAGGGCATCGGGTCTTTCCTTTTCTATGATCTCCTCAAGGCTTTCCACCGTTAACGGCTCAATATATGTTTTATCCGCCATTCCCGGGTCGGTCATTATTGTCGCAGGGTTTGAATTGACCAGAACGACCTCATATCCTTCCTCCCGCAACGCCTTGCAGGCCTGTGTGCCTGAATAGTCAAATTCACAAGCCTGTCCGATAATAATGGGCCCCGATCCTATGATAAGAACCTTTTTTATATCCTCCCTCCGCGGCATTGCCCCTCCTTTGGATGTTCAATCAAAAAAAGAGCAATCCCGCACTTCTGCAGAATTGCTCCTGTATTGTTTCTTTTAAGTAACCGGGTAACTTTATTTTCCCCATATATTACGGCACTCTAATAGCATCATCCTCTTGTGACCAGGGAGCATTTTACAGTATTTTACTAATTATTTCAACGAAATTAGTATCTCTTAAAACCGCCGCCGAAGCCGCCGGTCCTTGGTTTGTTTCTCAATGGGCGGGCCTCATTAACGCTTAGGTTGCGTCCCCCGAAATGAGTCAGGTTCAAAGCTTCTTTAGCGGATTCTGCTTCAGCAAGGCTTGACATCTCAACAAATCCAAACCCTTTATTCGCTATGATGTTAACGCTCTCCACTGTGCCATGCTGAGAAAACAACTCACTTAGCTCTTCTTTAGACGTTGAATAGCTAAGATTCCCGACAAACAATTTCTTCTCTTTCATTTCTGTCTCCCTTTTTGTTTGATACTCTCTTACGCTTCTTTGTTCATTTCTTTAACCGCTTCACGGGTTATTTCATCTATCAATTCCCTTACCGGCACGACCTTTTTTATCCTTGAAACATTCGTTCCCGAAAGCACTACCGCGTTATCAATATCACCTACCACGGCATTGAACAGGGCCTTGGCGATACAATAAGGCGCGCTTAAAGGATCACAGGTCCTGAGACACTTGTAATTGCAGCTGATGGGACGCCGCCCTCCGCGTAACACCTCATCGATAAATTTTGTCCTTATTACTTTTGCCGGCATACCGACGGGGCTTTGTATAAAGACAAGCGAATCCTCGTCAGACGTCACATAAAGTTGTTTAAATTCATCCGCGACCGAACATTCGTGCGTAGCAACGAACCTGATGCCCATCTGCACGCCTTTTGCCCCGAGTTTCAGAAATCTGGCCACATCCTTTCCGTCAAATATACCCCCAGCCGCTATAACGGGGATACTTACTCCGTACTCTTTTTCATATTCCCCGACCAGGTCCAGGACGTCTTTTACCGCGTTCTCGAGCACCGGCTTCCCTCTCATCTTTCCTCTAAGAGATTCCAGTTCTTCTAAACTGTAGCCCGCTATATGTCCCCCTGACAACGGCCCTTCGACTACAAAAGCATCCGGAAGTCGGTTATACCGCCTTTTCCACGTCTTCAGGATGATTTTAGCTCCTCTTGCCGAAGCGATCAGCGGGATCAACTTTATAGACGAACCCTCGGCGTATTCCGGCAGGTGTAGAGGCAGTCCTGCCCCTGAAATAATATAATCCGCTTTTCCCTTTACGGTGGTCCTTGCCAAATCCTCATAATTGGTTAACGCGACCATTATGTTCACACCGATAACCCCGCCGCCGGATGATTCCCTTGCCAGGCGTATCTCTTTTTCCAGATGTTCCCTTGAAGATTTAACCACATCCACCCGGTATTCTTCCGTGTCCGGAAAAAGCCCGACACTGGCGATTGTGCCTCCAGCTCCACATCCAGCGACCGCGCTTGCCAGGGAAGAAGTGGATACTCTTACGCCCATCCCACCCTGGATGATGGGCACTTTGATCTCCAGATCGCCGATAATTAAAGGATTTAATTTATTTTCCACGATAGCCGATCTCTTTAACTAATAGCCGGTTAATTAAGAAGGTTGTGAACAATAGGCAGAATAACTCTCGGAAGGATTCAAGTAATTATTCACAAAGATCTAAAAGATAACACAATCTCTCAAATGAGCAAGTTATTATAATTCAAAACACAAAATAAAGCAATCAGATTAATTTATTTCTGGCCCGCTCCGATGTAAGTAATAATGGAGACTGGGGTTACGATTTTAAGATCGGAGTTTATCCTTTAAGACCCGAGAGCAGACCCAAAAAAGCCGCGTATCCTTTACCTTTAAAGAGCTCGCGGCTCTAATACGACCTTTAAGGATTCTTTCGCATCCGAAACGATCCTGAACCCTTCCTGGATCTCTTCCAATGGCAACCTGTGCGTTATCATATCCTGCACATTTATTTTTCCGTTTTGGATCAGGTCCAGGGATGCTTCCAGGTCAACGGGCGCGGCTCCATAGGACGATGTGACTGTTATTTCATTTCTCCAGAGATCCAGGATAGGTATTTCAATATGTTTCCCGGGAATCGCGAAAAACAGTATGACACCGCTCTTATCTATGCATTTAAACGCTTGTTCCACGGCCTGAAAGGCGCCTGTACAGATTATTATCCGGTCCGCTTTAATATTGAGGTCCTGCCTCGCGTCCATGACTTCATCCGCGCCGAATTCTTTCGCTTTATTCAGCCTGTACTCATCTATATCGGTCGCGATGACCTTTGCCCCTTTTAATTTAGCCAGCTGAATATTCAGCAAGCCGGAAACACCGCTGCCCAGGACCAGAACAACATGGCCATCTTTTACATCAATTACCCGTTGTCCCCTTATCGCGCAGGCCAAAGGTTCTATCATTGTGCCTTCGTCATAAGAAACAGCCTCCGGCAATACATAAATACCGGAATCGACATTTATTTTCGGGACCCTGATAAATTCACTGTATCCACCGGGATCATAATTGCCTTCATGCAGTGTATCACACGCCGTGTGGTTGCCGGCAAGACAATATCTGCATTTATTGCAGGGGACATGATGGCTTACAAAAACTCTCTGGCCGACCTTGTATTTTTCTGTTTTAGATCCGACTATTCTGCCGGCGATCTCATGGCCCAAAATACGGGGAGCTTTCTTGATCCTGTACCACTCCATAACATCCGTTCCGCAGATCCCGCTGGCCAGCACTTCTACCAACACCTCACCGTGACCGATATGCGGCGTTGGCCGTTCCTCCAGCCGCACATCCCGGTTGTTATAATACACAGCTACACGCATGACACTTTTTCACCTTTAACGTCATTAAATAATTCGTAAGCTTTTTTAACGGTAGCATCTTCGTGAACGATCGCGCGCAAGGCCCTGGCCATAGCCACCGGATGAGCGTTCTGCCATACGTTCCTACCAAGATTTATACCGATAGAGCCCTTTTGCATGCCGTCGTGGACAAACTCGAACAGCTCGAGTTCTGAATTGCATTTCGGCCCGCCCGCCATAACCACCGGAACGGGACAGCCTTCTACAACCTTATCAAAGTCCTCTTCGCACCAGTAAGTCTTTACTACCCGTGCCCCGAGCTCGGCAGCGATGCGGCAGCTTAGAGCCAGGTAACGCGCTTCTCTTTTTTCCATTTCTTTACCGACAGCCGTTACAGCCATTACCGGAATGCCGTAGTCCTCACATTCGTTGACGACCCTCGCAAGATTAAGCAGTGTCTGGCGCTCATAATCGCTGCCGATGAAGACAGAGACCCCGACAGCAGCGGCGTTAAGACGGATGATCTCCTGTATGGAAGTGGTAATCCCCTCATTGGCCAGGTCCTTCCCCGCCATGCTGGTGCCCCCTGATATCCTCAGGATCACAGGCTTGCTGCCAGCGGCGTCTACACATGAACGCAACACTCCGCGCGTAACAAAAAGCGCGTCACAATAAGGAAGAAGCGGTTTGATGGCCTCTCCCGGTTTCTCCAAACAACGGGTAGGTCCTTGAAAATATCCGTGGTCTATGGGTAAAAAGAAACAATGTCCATCAGGTTGAATGAGTCGGCTCAGCCGGTTATTGATCCCCCAATCCATTTTATACACCTCCGTTATTAACGTTCTTTTGCGGTTTCAGGCCTGACGACTAAATACCCTTTTTCCAGGAGCCAGTGGTGAAATTGATAGGTGGTATGTTTGCAGTCTTTTTTACATATTTCTCTTATCTTCTCATACCCTTCCGAACCCTGCTCGCTGGCGTCCAACTCTAACTGCACGGGGCACTTCACGTCTTTACAGAATTCTCTCCGCTTATAATCTATGTATCCTTTTATTGACGTCATATTTTAGGATTATACTATTTTGAATAAAAAATCCCAAATGAAATATTTTAGATTGCAGAATAGGGAAGATCTTTCGAACGAAAAATAAAGCCTGGCAAAATATTGCCAGGCCTTATTCACAATTGTTACAGTTTTACTACGTTTACGGCTTGCTCGCCTTTGGGGCCCTGCTGAATTTCAAACTCAACCGCCTGCCCTTCGTCTAAAGACTTATAACCATCGCCCTGAATAGCGCTATGATGCACGAAGACATCGCTGCCCGACTCAGGAGTAATAAATCCATAACCTTTCTGGTTATTGAACCATTTTACTGTTCCTTTTGCCATTACTCACTACCTCCTTTCATTGGAAAATTATAGTAAATAACGGCAGATATAAAAAAACCACAAGGCGCGCGTTTCTTAACCTTGTGGTTCAAAACTTCTACTCCTTATTTACTACTTTTACTGCTTGATTACTGACCTAACTTGGCAATATTCTACAATAATTTTTTCTGTTTGTCAACAAAATTATCGGAACTTGCCATTCCAGCAAAACCAAACCCTTTTCACGAACAACTCATCATTTCTTATTAAGCTCTTCTATCGTTTCGGCGACTATTTCGTCTATTAATTCTTTCGTGGACACGATCCTGGTCACTCTTGAAACCACGCTTCCGGCAAGCACTACCGCGTTATCAATGTCCCCCTCCACGGCGGCGATCAAAGCCTTGGCAATGCAATAAGGAACTGCTGCGGGATCGCAGGTCCTGAGGCATTGATAAACACAATCAAAATCCGCGCCTTCTCCGCGCATTATCTTATCAATAAATTCGGTCCTTATTACTTTTGCCGACATGCCAACGGGGCTTTGTATGAAAACAATATCATCTTCTCCCGCCTTAACATAAAGCTGTTTAAATTCATCCGCCACTGAACATTCAAAAGTAGCTACAAACCTGGTCCCGATCTGCACGCCCGCTGCCCCCAGCTTCAGAAATTTGGCCACATCTTTACCGTCAAATATACCGCCTGCCGCTATAACGGGGATCCTTACGCCATACTCTTTTTCGTATTCCCCGACCAGGTCCAACAGCTCTTTTACGGCATTCTCGAGCAGCGGCTTATCTTGCATTTTTCCTTTGAGGGATTCCAATTCCTCTAAACTGTAACCCGCAATATGCCCCCCGGACAATGGTCCTTCAATTACAAAAGCATCCGGAAAACGGTTATAACGCCTCTTCCACGTCTTCAAGAGTAGCTTAGCTCCTCTTGCTGAAGCGATCAGGGGAATTAACTTTATCGGTGAATCCTCCACGAATTCCGGCAGGCTTACAGGCAATCCCGCCCCTGAAATAATATAATCCGCCTTTTCCTTTACGGTGGTCCTTACTATATCCTCATAATTACTTAACGCCACCATTATATTAACGCCGATAACTCCACAGGACAATTTTCTTGCCAGGCGTATCTCCTTTTGAAGATGTTCCCTGCAGGATTTGGGCACATCCGCTCTGTTTTCTTCCGTATCAGGAGCAAGGCCCACGCTGGCTATGGTGCCGCCGCCGCCGCAATTCGCTACCGCGGCGGCTAAAGACGCCATAGATACTCTGACCCCCATCCCACCCTGTATGATAGGAACCTTGATTTCCAAATCGCCGATTATAAGCGGCTTTAAGTTGCCAGACATAATTTCCCCCTGTCACATAAATTAGGGTCTTATTATAATATAAGGACGCCCAAAAACCAAGAGGATAAGACGAGAGCAAAAATAGGGACGGGCGCCTATTTTCAACCCATAAGGTAAAAAAAGACGGGTTCTTTTTCCATTTCCGTTACAAAATAACCATTACATTTGCCATCAGTAGAGGTATGCTCAAGCTCTGCAGATACCTCCAGAGCAATAAAAACTAATATTAGCGCTGCCGCAAAAACCATGATCCTTTTCATGTCCTCCTCCTTCTCTCATAAAAAGATTGTTGCCCCGTTAGGGGTTTCCATCCCTAATTGCCTTTCTTCTTATTGGATCTGCGCCAAAGATATGTGCCGGCGAGTACTGCTAAAAGCCCCCACATTATCTGCGCCAGACCCTGTCCGATCCTATACGAAGCTCCACTGTCAATAGCCGTACTAACAGAAACGACTATCTGCACCGCGGCATACAAAAACAACAAAATAGCAATAATCTTTCTTATCATCTGATATCCCTCCCGGTACACATCCTGTTTTTGCAACTTGCGTGAAAAATAGGTGTCTGTTCCTATTTTGCCTTCCTGACGAGCTGATCAGTCAAGGTCAGCCAGTCGATGATCAGCTTTTTAACTTTGATAGAGTGCTGTATCTTACTGAACCTGTTATAATCAAGCTGGTTGACCTCATCAATGAAATTGTTAAGTATTACCTTGCCGTAAGAGTAATTGATCGCATCGTCGGCAACTATGGACTGCGCGACTTTGATCTTTTCTTCAGCGATATTTACGAGTTTTCTTTCTTTTTTTATTTCCTCGTAAATATTCCTCAGCTCTGTGTAAATCCTGATATGCGTGTTTATCTTCTCCAATATACTCTTCTCGTATTCTACCTTCGATGTCTCGTATTCCGCCCATTCAACCTGGCCCGGGAACGGATATTCCACCGAAACCCCGATAAAAAATCTTTTATCGTCTTTTCCCAAATAACGGTCTTCGCTCTTTATTGAATACTCCGTGAATATATCTATTGAGGGGAGCAAATCGTCGGCATCTTTATCTACCTCCAGATCGCTTTTTTCTTCCAGCATGTCAAGGATCCTTGATGTCCTGCTCTCTGCCCGGAACGTCTCATAATCATCTTCAAAATTTATATCCACATCGTCAAACTGGTCCGATCCATATGGCCGGAGTCTCTCTGTAATATCATATCCTATGCTTTTCTTCAGGCGATTCGTATATTCTTCGAACTGGCTCTTCACTACTATCAGCGTTTCCTCTTTCAGCATGACCTGAAGCCGCACCTTATTGACATCGACCGGCAAAGCTATCTTGTTCTTTTCTCTCGCTTCCACGTTTTCAAGAAGTTTCATGTTCTCCCTGTAAGAATTCTCCGCCGTCTTGACATTTTCATACGCTTCATACCAATCATAATAAATCAGGATTACGGAAGAGAGATATCTCTCATACGCTTCTATTATCTGATACCTGGCGACATCTATTTCCATGCCCACTATCTTATCCAGCAGCCGTATGGCCCTGCCAAAAGCGTTTTGCGCGACAGGTTGTGAGACTGTAAAATAAAATTCAGCCTCTATATCCAGGCCTGCTATTATCGTATCCTTTATCGTTGAATTATACCCCGCCTCTGCCTCAGTTCCTGTATAAGGAAAAAGTTTGCTCAGCGCGACCTCATATTGAGGATTCCCCTTATCAGTGCTCAAAAAAGCAACATATTCATTTTTAGAAGATATAACTATATCATCCGCTGGCAATTCCAATTTCTTCTTGTAATTCAATTTAAGGTTGTCTATAAGTATCTGTTCAAATACCCTGTCATTCGCACAGGCCAGTTCAATGAATTCATCAAGCGACAATTCTTCCGGACTTTCATCCTGCGAAAATGCCGGTAAAGTCAAACCCAGGAGGAACAAAAACGTTATTGTCCGGATTCTTGCTTTCATTTTCAGGTCATCCTGTATTGAACGCCTTTATAAAGGCTGTATATGCAGGGAACCAGAACCAACGTTATCATGGTCCCGAACAGGAGCCCCCATGCCAGCGCCATCATCATCTGCGCGAGCATCGCGTCATATCCCGCCCAGCCATAAGCCGTAGGCACAATGGCCAAGACCGTGGTCACGGTCGTGAGCACTACCGCTCTTAACCGGGTTTTCGCTATGCTGGATATCTGTGCGTCCTTTTCCGCTTTATCTTTCCCCATATCGAACGCGCTATCAAGCTTGGTAAGCATTATTATCGCGTCGTTCACAACGACACCCGCAAGTCCCAAACCTCCGATAACAGCGAAGAAACCGTACATGTTTATACCGTGTAACCAGAAAGCCAGGATTATGCCAACTATCCCGAAAGGAATAGCGAGCATGATTATAAGGGGTTTGATCAGTGAATTGAAAAGTACCGACAGTATTATATATATAAAAAGTATCGCCATTATAATAGCCGAATGAAAATTCCTGCCCGATTCCCTGGTATCCTTTACCTCCCCCTTGAATTCAAGTATCGCAGTCGGATACTTTGCCTTGAAAGACGGAAACACATTTTCCTCAAAATATTCAGCTATCTCCAGCGGTGTCTCTTTTGATCCTGGTTTAATATCAGCGTAAACGGTCGTGCACCGCTTCATGTCCTCTCTGATTATCGAGTCGGGCCCTTCCACCTTTTCTATGGTCACCAGGTCCCTGAGGGGCACCAGATACTGCCCCTGGTTTTCAACCGGTATATCGAATATCTCGTTAATATCGTCCTTTGCTTCGGGGATTATCGTAAGCCTTACATACACGGGTTCTTCGTCACCGCTGAACTCATAAAGTATGGTACCCTCAAGCGATGCTCTCAATGTTTTGGCTATATCTGAAGGGTTGATGGCAAGCCGCCGTATTTTGTCCCTGTTAAGGGTAAGACGATATTCGGGGTTATACACCGGCCGGTCTATTTCAACGTTCAGAAGTTCTGGATATTTACGCATCGTTTCGGCAAGTTCCTCGGCCAGCATGTACCTGCGCGATGTGTTGTTCTCCTTTATCATTATCTCGATGGGGCTCGCGCTATCCTGACCATGCCGGGTCTTGCTTATACGCAACTTTTCTATCCCCGGCGTGTCTTTTATCTTCTCTTTCCACTCTTCAATAAGCTGATCAGCGGATTTTTTGCGCTTTTCTTTAGGTAAAACCTCTATCCGCATCCGGAATTCATTCTCCTGAGCAGCCGAGCCTCTTCGGGTCCTGGCTATCTGGTTCCTGAAACCTATCACTTCCTTACCTTCATACTCCAAGATCACATCCTCTATGCCCTGGGTCATCCTGGCGGTCTGATACCGTTTCGTCCCCGGAGGCGTCTCAGCGGACAGATTTATCTGCCTGGTCTCCTCATCCGGGAACATCACGAACTTCATCCTGCCTGAAGCGACATATCCCGACAAGATCAGAAGCAAAGCAAAAACAGTAAAAACCAGTCTTTTTCTCTTTAAAAGTCTCCTTACCAGATTTTCATATTTGTTCTCCGCCCATTCTATCCAGTGCCTTCTATGGAACATGCTGCGGCTGTTTTTCTTTTCAAAAAATCTTAAGGCTCTCGACCACGATCCGAAGGTAAAAATATTCATGACGCCCCTGCTCAAGGAAAGCATCATGTGCCCGGGAAGTATAAAGAGAGCTTCCACCAAGCTTCCCCCCAGCATAAGGAAAACCACCGCGGGAATGAACTTCACCATGACCCCGAACCGTCCGGAAAAGAAAAAAAGCGGCACGAACGCGACACATGTGGTAAGAATGCTGGCAATTATAGGGAGGAACACGAATGCAGTCCCCTTCACCGTGGCCTCTTCTTTATCCATCCCGCTCATGCGTAACCTGTTCACGTTCTCGGCCACGACTATAGCGTCGTCAACTACCATGCCCATAACTATTATGATCGCGGCGAGCGTTATGTTGTTTACCGAATATCCTATCAAAAGACCTGAAACAAGAGTGAAACAGAACGTGAACGGTATCCCCAAAGCTACCCATAACCCGGATCTCAGGTCCAGGAACAGAAAAAGCGTGATCAGAACCAGGATGAACCCTATCAAGCCGTTCATCCCTATAAGACTCAGCCGATTCCTCACATCAAACGATTCATCATCCAGGAGCACAAGCTCGATCCCTGTCCCCTTGAGCGTGTTCTCCTTGAACCGTTTTATGACCTTTACAACGGCTTTTACCGCGTCAACTATCCCGCACTGGGAACTCTTGGCAACATTCAGAAAAATACCTTCATGGCCGTTTATTTTGAGTACCGTCTTGGTCTTTTCGTATCCTTTGTCAACATCGGCAAGGTCCGATACCCTTATTATCTGTCCTTCGAACCCGCCCTGAACGCTCATCGCGCGCAGTCTCTCTACTGTATCAAGCTCACCGGAAAGCGTGACTTTCGGCTCACTGATATTCTCGATATTTCCCGCGGGCTGCCGGACATTACCGTCCCTGATCTCCCTCATCACTGTATTGAACGGTATATTATATTCCTTAAGTTTGTCCGGAATAACTTTGACATGTATCTCATCTTTCAAATATCCTGATCTGTTGACCCTGCTCACTTCCGGCAGGTTCATAAGCTCATCTTCGAGCGCAAGCGCATAAGTCTGAAGTTTTTCACGGGAGGCCACATCCAGTATGTTCTTTCCTTTGCAGATAAGCCCTATGTCAATAATGGCTTTCCGGGATGTTTTGAATATACGGATGTCCGGTTCATCAACTATGTCGGTGGGCAGGTCGACATCAAGGACTTCATTACGTATTTCGGCTATAACGGCTTCTTTGTCGGGATGGTCTTTCTCTATCTCGGCAGTTATCGAACAGTTGCCGATACTGGTTGAGCTGTAGATGCGGTAAACACCGTCTATGTTCCTGATGACCTCTTCTATGGGTTCGGTTACGTAATATTCTACGTCTTCGCTGGAAGCTCCCGGGTAATGCGCGGTGATCTTTACGGTATCGAAAGTTATATCCGGAAGCTCCTCTTTCGGCAGATTGACCCAGGCAAATATACCACCGACAAAGACCCCTACAAAAATGAGGTTAGTCAAAAGATGCCGTTTTAAAAAAAATTGGATTAATCTCTCACGCATAGGGTACATATTTTATCATTAACTGTTGCTTTTATAAATAAATTTAACTTATCGGCAAATACGCTTCTGAAGATAAGGAATAATAAGCAGTTACGATAAAAAATGGCGGAGAGAGGGGGGACACCAACAGCCAACGCGATACCAAAGACAAAAACGGACAAAAAGACCAATAAGATCTTCAGCTTCATTGGCTCTCCTTTATCCACTTTTTTACTTCATCAACCTTTAGAACTCTTCCTGAAGATTTAAGTTTTCCGTTTATACTTAATCCAGGCGGCATCATAATCCCTGCATCGACCATTTTCCCCATATCCTTTAAAATAGGGACAGACACCTATTTTCGGTAGCGGATAAACACGCCGTAAAATAGGTGTCTGTCCCTATTTTACCCAATTACACAGTGTGGGGGTACAGGTTTGAGATTGGGGTTGGGTACAGGTGTGGCTTTAACTCCATAAACGGTATTGTATTTTGTATTCTCAGCGTCTACGGGGAAAACGGCTTTTATTCCTTCTGCCCCGCGACCTGCTCCGGAATACCGTCCGGGTTACGAACTTCTCACGCGGAAGCTCAGGATGCTCCGAGACGGGCAAGGCCGTCTTGATGAGTTTTTCGATGTTGCGGATATCATTGCCCTGTTCCGGGGTCGCGAACGAGATAGCGCGCCCCTTATGCCCGGCACGGCCCGTGCGTCCGATCCTGTGCACGTAATTCTCCGTATCGTCCGGAATATCATAATTTATGACCGTTTCTATACCAATGACATCTATCCCCCTTGCCGCTATATCGGTCGCGACAAGTATCCTGTACTTCCCCGTTTTAAAACCTTCCAGTGCTTCCCTCCGCTGCTTAAGTGTGCGGTCCGCATGTATCTCCGCCACGTTATGCCCCATTTCTTTGATCAGGCGTTTGATCTTGCCCGCCCCCCTTTTTGTACGCGAAAAAAGAAGCACCGAACCGCGGTACTGATCGAGCAGTTTTGCCAGCAGTTTCTTCTTGGCTTCTTTTTTTACGATGAATAACTCCTGGATAATACGTTCCGCGGCCGTCCCTGACGGCGCGACCTCGATATGGACGGGAAGCTTCATATACATGGCCCCTATTGACACGACTTCCCCGGGTATCGTCGCCGAAAAAAGCATCGTCTGCCTTTTTTTGGGGACGAACTTAAGGATACGTTCTATGTCGGGTTTGAAACCCATATCCAGCATCCTGTCAGCTTCGTCAAGGATAAGGACCTCCACTTCCTTCAAACGCAGTGTCCTCTGATTCATATGGTCGATAAGCCGACCGGGCGTAGCGATAATAACACGCGGGTTCTTTTTCAGGACCTTCAGCTGGGCGTTCATCGGGACCCCCCCTATAATGACCACGGTCCCTATGCCGAATAAGGGGGCTATCTTCTGGAAACTCTCATTTACCTGTATAGCCAGCTCCCTGGTCGGAACCAGCACCAGACACTGTCCCTTATTGCGGGAAAGACGCTGGATAACGGGTACAGTAAAAGCCAGTGTCTTGCCTGTGCCGGTCTGGGCCACCCCGATAATATCAGTACCTTCTATCGCAATGGGGATCGCTTTATGCTGGATCGGGGTCGGGTGAATGAACTTCAGGCGGTCCAACACTCCGAGTATTTTCGGGGCGATGCCCAGCCCGTCAAAAGAGACATTCGTTTCCGGTTCTTTCATCATGATATCTTTACACCTCGTTTTTTTATCCTATTAAGGTTTACCCGCTTCGGCTGTACATTGAAACTGCCCCTATTCTACACCAAAACCCCAAAAAAAGCTTATGTTTAATTTTAAACCACAGCCTATCATCCGGGAAATATTGTCATAAGCAGCCAAGTGCGTTATACTCTACCTTACATATGGACCTCAATTATACCAATAACATACTTATCACCTGTGCTCGTGGGATCTCTCCATTTCTGGAGAATGAGATCAAGTCGCTCGGTTTTACCGTAGCATCCTCGCATGATACCGGTATTGTGATCCGGTCGGAGTTCATAGACACTTATAAGCTCAATCTTGAATTAAGAACAGCGTTTAATGTGCTGTTTTTACTGAAAGAGTTCCGTTGCGTTTCTCCAGATGACCTCTACAGCAAAACTTACCAGCTGCAATGGGAGAACATTATCCCGCAAGATGAATATATTTCGGTCGTTTCGCGCGTCTCCAACCCGAAAATAAAGAACTCCATGTTCGCCAATCAAAAGCTTAAAGACGCGATAGTTGACCGTCTGCTGAAAAAAACGGGCCGCCGTCCGGATTCAGGTCCCGATAGACGGAATATAGTCATAAACCTGTACTGGAAAAATGACAGGGCCTGGATATACCTCAACACTTCTGGCACTAAATTAGCCGACAGGGGCTACCGCAAGATGCCCCTTGAAGCGCCCATGCAGGAAACCCTGGCGAGCGCCGTCCTGCTTGCAGCTGGATACACCGGAGCTGAAAATCTGGTCAACCCGATGTGCGGCAGCGGTACTATCGCCATAGAAGCTGCATTGATAGCCTTGAACAAGGCCCCGGGCCTTCTGCGTTCAAACTACGGTTTCATGCATTTAAAAGATCACGATAAAAAATACTGGCAGGACCTTAGAAAAGATATCCTTAAAAAAGCCGGCAAAAAACCGCGGCATCTTATAATCGCAACGGATATACGTAAAGAAGCCGTGAACGCGGCTGTCAAAAACGCGAAAACATGCGGTGTGGACCATCTTATAGACTTCAAAGTATGTGATTTCAGGGATACGGATATACCGGCAGGAGGGGGTACGGTGATCCTCAACCCGGAATACGGTGAACGCATGGGTAAAAAGGAAAGGCTTGCTGAAACCTACAAGAGGATAGGTGATTTTTTCAAACAGAAATGCCAGGGATATTCCGGGTTCATCTTCACCGGCAACCTCGATCTTGCGAAAAAAGTCGGTCTTCGTCCAAGCAAACGTATCCCTTTTTATACTGGTGATATCGAATGCCGTTTGCTGAAATACGGCATATATTGACCGCTTAAAGCCGGATACGGCCGTCCGGAGAGAACATAAGGTTTATCGGGTAACTTGTCTTTTGTTTATTACATTACAGCTTTACTACGTTTATAGCTTCCGGGCCCTT